>SDBT01010634.1_pt1 | contig 14846 bp, 11 predicted proteins | sample 2277101 | NCBI WGS metagenome assembly SDBT01 (sample SAMN10404973, study PRJNA504765) | marine sediment metagenome | isolation source: marine sediment core GS10_PC15, 103 cmbsf | place: Arctic Ocean: Southern Knipovich Ridge | collected 2010
ACGCTTGTTCAATACAAAAATTAATTCAGTTAATTTTTTCTTTAATTGTTGGTCAAAGATATAATCGAGTAATTTTGCAGACAGTTCATTCTCTGTAATTTGCTCTTGGTACTTATCAATGAACTCTTTTTTAATTTCTGATAAATAGGAGGACCGCTCTACCTTATCTGCGATATACATTTGTTTAACTTTATCGTCAGCTAAGAATGAATTAACTCTTCGCTCCCATTCTGCCCAATCATAATCACTATTTTCAGCTTCTTTTTCTTTTCCAACTTCAGCTACAATCTCTTTTTGCCAAGCAACAAGCTTTTTAATACGATCATGAGCCTGAAACATAACGTCAACAAATTCAGTTTCTGAAATTTCATTGGTTGAACCTTCAACCATGTTCACGCCTTCTTCAGTTCCAGCAATAATCATGCGAACATCAGAAGCTTCCATTTGTGGATAAGTCGGATTAAAAATCCATTTACCATCTACTCGAGCAACCTCAATTGCACCAACTGGACCCAAGAAAGGAATTTTTGATATGCATAGAGCAAGAGATGTAGCATTCAAAGCCAAAATACCTGGGGCATGTATTTTATCAACGGAATAAACAGTATCTAAAACTTGTGTATCGTTAAAGTAATGCTCAGGAAATAAAGGGCGAATTGCACGATCAATTAAACGACTAGTTAATATTTCCCGTTCAGATAATCTGCCTTCTCTTTTAAAATAACCACCAGGAATCTTACCTGCGGCAGAAAACAGTTCACGATATTCTATTGTTAATGGTAAAAAACCAGGAAACTCTTTTGTTTTTTTAGAAACAGCAGTGGATAACAATACAGTACCACCCTGTTTAAACCATACAGAACCATCTGCCTGTTGGGCTTTTGCGCCAACTTCTACTTCATAATTAAATTCCGGCAAGCGAAATACTTTTACCATTAGTGTGAACCTATCTACTTATTTTAAGCCTAAACGCTTTTTCGTTTTATCATACAGCTCTTGATTTTGTGTCTTCAAATATTGCAAATATTTTTTGCGTTGTGCAACCAACTTAAGCAATCCGCGCTTGGTACTAAAATCTTTTTTGTTTGATTTCATGTGACCTGTCAGTTGGCTAATACGCTGGGTTAATAAAGCTATTTGCACTGGTGCAGAACCAGTATCGGACGTACCAGTGGCAAATTCTTTAATTACCCCTTGTTTATCATTTCTTTTAACCGGCATAAAACCTCTTATTACCTATACTATATTTTATATTTCATCTTACAAGACTTTTTGGTAGGCACGAGCGGTATCGAACCGCTGGCCTCTGCTACGTCAAAGCAGCGCTCTACCACTGAGCTACGCGCCTTCCTTAATTTCTATTTCAACCGACTCTAGTTGTTTTTGAACAAGCTCTTGTTCTTGCGCTTGCTGCTCATACTCAGATACCCGAGAACCTAAGTATCGCTTTCTAAATGACGGAATTCCAGTACCTGCTGGTATTAGCTTACCAACAATTACATTTTCTTTTAAGCCATAAAGATAATCAACTTGGCTAGCCATGGCTGCTTCAGCAAGAATTCTTGTTGTTTCTTGGAATGATGCCGCACTTACCCAACTTTCAGTTCCTAAAGAAGCTTGGGTAATACCCATAAGAACTGGTTTTGCCTTAGCTGGCTTCTTTCCTTCTTGCGTTATTAATAAATTAACCGTTTGGAAATGTATACGATCAACTTTGTCACCAATAAGAAAATCAGTATTCCCAGACTCGATAATGCGTACTTTTCGCATCATTTGCTTAGCGATCACCTCAATATGCCGGTCATTAATATCAACACCTTGCAATCGATAAATCTCTTGTATTTGATTTACCAAGTATTTTTGCACAACATCAGGACCCAGAATTCGCAACATATCTGCCATTACCGGAGATCCAACCGTTAACATATCCCCTGCACTTACGTGATCACCATTAACAACATTAAGTTGTTTACCACGTGGTACTAAATAATCAAATGATTCGCTTCCAGAGACAACTGAAATTTTACGCATTCCACGATGCAATCCACCAAAGACAACTTCACCACTAATATCAGAAATAATAGCCGGATCTTTTGGTACACGTGCTTCAAATAATTCAGCAATTCGTGGAAGACCACCAGTAATATCTTTTGTGGTTGAACGCTCACGAGGTATTTTTACTAAAATATCACCAACCTCAACGCGCTGGTTGTTTTTTACATTCATATAAGAACCTGAAGGCAAGAAGTATTGAACCTCTTCATCCTTACCAGTAATAATATTAATTGCTGGTTGATACTTTTCGCTACGATGCTCAAGAACAATATAATTTGACCTATTTGTTGCATCTTCAAAGCGCTCTTGGAATGTAACATTCTCAATCAAGTCATTATACTGCACAACACCAGCTTTTGCTGTTAGAAGAACAGTATTGTTTGGATCCCATTCAGCAAGCCTAGTGCCAACTTTAATTGGTTGTTTATCTTCAACTAAAATTATTGCCCCATACTCTATAGTATGTTTTTGTAGTTCACGACCATCTTTAGTAGTGATTAATAATCTTGCTTTACGACTCAATACAATGTTTTGGCCAGCTCTGTTTTTCACCGTACGAACATTTCGTAGCTCAATAATGCCATCATGTTTCGCTACAAAATAGGGTTGGGATGCCAGACCACTTGCAGTACCACCAATATGAAATGTTCTCATGGTCAGCTGTGTACCAGGTTCACCAATTGATTGTGCAGCAATAGTACCAACAGTGGTACCAATATATACAAGCTCACCTTTAGAAAGATCATAACCATAACAAAGTACACATATACCGCGCTTAGCCAGACAAGTTAGCACCGAACGTACTGAAATCTTTGAGACCGCAGAATCTTCAATGGTAGCAAGATCGTCTCTACCAATAATTTGCCCTTGCTTAAAGAGTAATTTACCGGTAACAGGATCTTTTACATCAGCAGCAAGTACTCGACCAAATACGCGACGCGCAAGAGGATAAATTACATCACCAGATTCTTTAAGAGCATCAAGAACGATGTAACCCAATGTTTTACAATCATGCATAGTAATAACAACATCTTGAGCAACATCAACCAATCGACGGGTTAGGTAACCTGAATTAGCGGTTTTAAGCGCCGTATCAGCCTGGCCTTTACGAGCACCATGAGTTGAAATAAAGTATTCAAAAACACTTAATCCATCTTTAAAATTGGTCCGAACTGGTGTTTCCATAATTTCACCAGTTGGCTTTGCCATCATACCACGCATACCAACTAACTGTTTAATCTGATCTTTAGAACCACGGGCTCCAGAAACCAACATCATAAATACAGGGTTAAATGGCTTGAATGCTTTATCTTTATTGGTATAAGAAATCTCATCCTGCTCTTCAAGATCGTGTAACATTTGAGCTGCTACATCTGCAGTAGCATGGCCCCAGATACTAATAATTTTGTTATATCTCTCACCATTGGTAATAATTCCATCCATGTACATTTGCTCTACTTTTATCACTTCCTCATCAGCAATTGAAATGATCTTATCTTTTTTTCTTGGGATAAGAAGATCTTCCATAGAAAGTGAAATACCAGAGATTGTTGCATTATGAAAACCAAGTTTTTTGATTTTATCAAGTGCTTTAACTGTTTTTTTAGCACCAAAATTATAGTATATATTTTCAATTAACTTGCCTAAATCAGAACTCTTCATGATTTTATTTACCCAGTTAAACGGGGTTTCTTCAGGCAAAGCATCAAAAAGCAAAACACGACCAACAGTAGTATCGAAAATAGTTTTATCAAGACGCAATTTAACTTGCGCTTGCAAAGCAACTTGGCCAGTCTGGAATGCTTGAATTAGCTCTTTAGTACAGGCAAAAATAATGCCTTCACCTTTGGCACCCATACGTCCTTTGGTCATAAAATGCAACCCAAGAACCATATCTTGTGAAGGAACGGTTACCGGACGGCCATTTGCTGGCGATAAAATATTATTTGTTGAAAGTATGAGTTTGATCGATTCAATTTGTGCATTTTTACTCAAAGGTATATGTACAGCCATCTGATCGCCATCAAAATCGGCGTTAAATGCACCACATACCAGCGGATGAATTTTAATAGCTTTTCCGTCAACAAGCACAGGATAAAAGGCTTGAATACCCAAACGGTGCAATGTTGGGGCACGGTTTAATAGAACCGGTCTGTTTTTAACAACATCTTCTAAAACGTCCCAAATTTCTGGTGTACGATCTTCCACCATTCTTTTTGCAGAGCGCAGGTTTGGTGCTATTTCTCGTTCGATTAAACCAGCATAAATATATGGTTTGAATAACTCTAATGCCATAATCTTTGGCAAACCACATTGATCCATCTGCAGCGTTGGATCAACAACAATTACAGAACGACCAGAATAATCAACACGACGACCAAGCAAGTTTTGACGGAAACGACCTTGCTTACCACGCAACATTTCACTTAATGATTTAAGCGGTCTTTTATTTGAACCTCGTACTGGTTGTCCACGACGACCATTATCGATCAGTGCATCAACTGATTCCTGCAGCATACGTTTTTCATTTTTGATAATGACAGAAGGAGCTTGAATTTCAATTAAACGTTGCAGGCGAATATTACGATTTAATACGCGACGATACAATTCATTTAAATCAGAACTTGCAAAACGACCACCTTCTAATGGCACTAACGGACGTAAATCTGGTGGCAATACAGGTAAAATTTCTAATACCATCCACTCAGGCCGCAAGCCTCCTTGCAATAAACCGTTAAACACCTTTAATCGACGCATTATTTTATGACGAATCGCAACAGAAGATGTTTTTTGATACTCTTTTTCAATAATAGCAATCTCAGCTTTCAAATCTATCATTGATAAAATTGAACGTATTGCTTGACCACCCATCTGCGCTTCAAACTCTAGATCTTCAGGATGAGTTTCTATATACGTTTGATAATCTGCAGCTGCTACTAAAGTTTTGCGTGGATATGGTGACTTACCTTGTTTAATAACCATATACGCATCAAAGTAAACAACTCGTTCCAAATCTTTAACTGGCATATCAAAAATAAGTCCCAAATAACTTGGAATCCCTTTTAAATACCAGATATGACAAACTGGTGAAACCAGTTCAATGTGACCCATTCTCTCACGACGCACTCGTGATTGAATAACTTCAACGCCACATTTTTCACAGGTTACCCCGCGATGTTTCATACGTTTGTACTTACCACAATTACATTCCCAATCCTTTACCGGACCGAAAATTCTCGCACAAAACAAACCATCACGTTCCGGTTTTAAAGTACGATAGTTAATCGTTTCTATTTTTTTCACCTCACCATACGATAATGATCGCATTTTTTCAGGTGATGCAAGACCAAGACGAATTGCATTAAATTTAGTAACACTAATATATTCTCTAAAACGGGCTAAGAACCTATTCACTGACTTTCTCCTTGCCAGATTTGAATAAATCTATCTGTAATCCCAAGCTTTGCAGCTCTTTCACTAACACATTAAATGATTCAGGAATTCCTGGTTCAGGAACATCCTCACCACGTACAATTGCTTCATACACTTTATGTCTACCACTTACATCATCAGATTTATATGTGAGCATTTCTTGCAGGGTATATGCAGCACCATATGCTTCCAATGCCCATACTTCCATTTCCCCGAGTCTTTGACCACCCATTTGTGCTTTACCTCCAAGTGGTTGCTGTGTAACTAATGAATACGGACCAACAGAACGAGCATGCAATTTATCATCAACCATATGATTCAATTTCATCATATAAATTGCACCAACGGTAACCGGTTGATCAAAATATTCACCAGTTTGGCCATTACGCAATCTAAATGAACCAGACTTAGGCAACCCTAAATCTTTCAATAATGGCTCAATATCACCTTCTAGTGTTGCACCATCAAAAACCGGAGTCTTAAATGCGACCCCAAATTTTGCTGACTTGCGAGCAAGCTCAAGAAGACCATCTTTACCATATTGTTTTTCATATTGAGCAATAAGCTCTTTACCATAGATATGTACTAATTCTTTCTTAACTGCATCAAATCCCTTTGTTTCCAAGATATGCTGTAATTTAATCCCTAGCTGTCTACCGGCAAGACCTAACGCTGTTTCAAGGATTTGACCTACATTCATACGAGAAGGAACACCCAGAGGATTCAATACGATGTCAACAGGAGTACCATCTTCTAGGTATGGCATATCCTCGCGTGGAATAATCGTAGAAACCACTCCCTTATTACCATGTCGGCCAGCAAGTTTATCACCAATAGACACGCGACGTTTCATGGAAATATATATTTTTACCATTTTAATAACGCCAGAAGGTAATGGGTCACCTTTTTTGAGTTTTCCAAGACGTTCGTTTTTTAAGCCATGTAAAATACGAATTTGGTTTTCTAACGATTCACAAATATATTTAATTTGCTCATTAATTTTTTTATCTGCCGATTTTAGTGCAAACAAATCTTGTAATGAAAGAGTATCAATCTTATCTTCAACAAAATAACCTCGAGATACATACTGACTTTTAACTGATGAGCCAGCCTTATTACCAGTTAATAATGAGACAATCTTACTCATGATCATTTTTTCTAAGAAAACAACATGATCATGAAAATTTTGTTCATATTTTTCAATTTGCTTTTCAACTTCTTCTTTATATCTCTTATCTTTGCGAATACCACTACGTGAGAATATTTTCACGTCAACAACGGTACCTTCCACTCCCGGAGAAACACGCAACGAAGTATCACGAACCTCACGAGATTTTTCACCAAAAATAGCTCGTAATAATTTTTCTTCTGGAGAAAATTGAATATCACCTTTTAAAGTAACTTTACCAACTAAAATATCACCTGGCGTAATACGAGTACCAATACGAACAATACCATCATCATCAAGCCCAGCAAGAGTAGCCTCACTCACATTTGGAATATCTCGTGTAATTTCTTCTGGACCTAATTTAGTATCCCGTGCATCAACGTCATATTCTTCTATATGAACAGAGGTAAGCGCATCTTCACTTACTAATCGCTCACTAAGGACAATGGCATCCTCAAAGTTGTAACCATGCCATGGCATAAATGCAACCAATAAATTGGATCCAAGAGCAAGCTCTCCATCGCTAATTGCAGAACCATTGGTAAGAATATCACCTTTTTTAACTGTATCACCAACTTGTATAATTGGTGTATGATGAACCCACGTGCTATAACTTGATCGCTCAAATTTGCGCAAATAATAGGTGTCAATACCTTGAGCAATCCAACCATCTATCGTATGAAACTCATCTTCATTAGCACGTACAATAATTTTGTCCGCAGACACATACTCAATAGTACCAGCACGTTTTGCAATAATGATTGAACCTGATGCTTTAACAATTTCTTTTTCCATACCAGTTCCAACAATTGGAGACTGTACACGAACTAGCGGTACTGCTTGACGTTGCATATTTGCACCCATTAAAGCACGACTAGCATCATCATGAGATAAAAATGGAATTAAAGCTGAGGATACAGAAACAAGTTGCTTTGGCGATAAATCAACATAATTAATTTTATCTGAATCAACATACATAAAGTTGCCTTGATGACGCGCAAAGATTTTTTCTTTTGGCAACCCTCTTGCAGTAGTTTTTTTAACAATTTCGGCTGGTGCAATATATTGTTTCGCTTCTTGAAATGCATCAAATAAGACCACATCGTCAGTAATTTTATTGTTCACGACAGGTCGATACGCAGACTCAATAAACCCAAGATCATTAACTACTGCATATGTAGCCAAAGAAGAAATCAAACCGACGGTTTGACCTTCAGGAGTCTCAATCGGGCAAATTCTGCCATAGTGGGAAGTATGCACATCACGAATTTCAAAAGTCGCACGATCTTTCATTACACCACCTGGCCCTAATGCTGACAATCGTCGTTTATGAGCAATTTCAGCTAATGGATTAGTTTGATCCATAAACTGTGATAATTGTCCAAGGCCAAAAAATTCACGTAATACTGCGCTTAATGGTTTAACGTTTAAAAAATCTTGTGGCATTAAAGCAGTATGTGGTTCTTGCATACGGAATCGTTCCCGAATAATTCTCTCAATACGCAAAAAGCCAAGATAAACTTGGTTTGTTAATAATTCTCCAACCAAGCGAACACGTCGGTTACCCAAGTGATCAATATCATCAAGTTCACCTTCGCCACGTTCACGTAAATTAACTAAATAGCGAATTGTTGAGACAATGTCCTCAAGAGTTAGTACTTGCGTATCTACAGGCACTGATAAATCTAATTTACGATTTATTCTAATACGTCCAACTTTGGTTAAATCATAAAAACGAGGATTGAAGAAGAGATTTTCAAACCTTTCTTTAACCTCTTTTAGGAGTGCACTATCTCCTGGCCACACTTTACTATGTAATTCTTTTAGTGCTTCGTCTTCGGTAAAACATTTATCTTGCGTCAAGGTCATAGCAATGGTTGGCTGAAATACATAACCCGACGTTTGAATTAACTCAAATGATAATGATTTGTATTTTTTAAAGAGCTCAATATGGTCTTCGTGCAAAACTTGACCCTGTTCAATAAGCACTTCCCCCGTTTTCGGATCAACAACGTCTTTACCAACAACTCGGTTGAGCACACTAGTATTACGTAATGTTAATTGCTCGATTCCTGCTTTTTTTAATTTTTGCAATATTTCTTTGGTAACACGCTTACCAATAAATTGTTTTTCAAGTTTATCGGGAAGCATACCCTTTTCAATACGACGACCAATCAAACTCGTATCAACAGTTTGAAAAAAATCACCATTCTTAGAAGTGATTTTTTCAAATGCATAAAAAAGCGGAATAATATCGTCTCTACTAATTCCTAATGCTTGCAAGAATGTAGTTATCAATAATTTTTTCTTTTTATCAATACGAACATAAAGATGGTCATTGCTATCATATTCAAAATCTAACCATGAACCACGCATTGGTATCATGCGTGCAAGATAATAAGGTCGGCCACGGAAGTCTTTTACTTTTTTACTTTGTGAGAAAACAACACCAGGAGAACGATGTAATTGACTTACAATTACACGATCAACGCCATTAATAATAAAGGTACCTAAGTCACCCAACTTAAAGCGGTCATCTTCTTCATAAAGATCGATCATAACTGGTACGTCAGAAAAGAAAATATCTTGCTCTTTAATATCTTGAATACTTTTTTTACCAGCTTCATCTATGAGCCAGTTAACCAATTGGATCTTTACTTTCAGTGGCATTGAAAACGATTGGCCACTTGAGCGGCATTCTGCAGGGCTCATTGGAATTTGAACTACGACACGAGATAAACAATTGGAACATGTTTTATACCGTGCCATTTTTTTCTCACATAGAGGACAAGAAAAATTTGGTCCTAACCGGGAACAACCAGATTTTTTGCAAGAGGAACAAGACCAGCGATATCGATTTTCTATACCGGTGAGTTTTCCACAAGTACAACTCCAATTGCCTAATTCGTAACTTACAAATTCTAAAGATAATTTTTCATTGCTTACTGGAAAAATATCGCGCAAAACTCTTTCTAGACCGATACTTTTGCGTTCTTCCGGTAAATAATCAAGTTGCACAAAATCATTAAATGAACTTGATTGAATTTCTATTAGGTTGGGAACCGGTACAATATCTTTAATCTTTGCAAAAGATTTACGAATATTATTTTTGCACATGTGCAACTTAGACATTAAGTCGCTCCTCCGCTTTAACAAAAAGGATTTTGAGAGTCCCTAAAATATCGATATCGCTTTATTAACTGATATGGTGTATTAACTATGAAAGTTCAACTTTAGCACCAATTTCTTCAAGCTCTTTTTTCATTTTTTGAGCATCATCTTTTGAAGCTGATTCTGCAAGTACTGTTGGAGCATCTTCAACAGCTTTTTTTGCATCACTTAAATTAAGTGCTGTCACTTTACGTAATGCTTTAATTGTTTTGATCTTTTCTGGACCACCAGCTTGCAGAGTTACTTTATATTCTGATTTCTCTTCAGCGACAGCAGCTTGACCTGCTGCAGGAGCTGCGGCTCCAGCTGCAACTACTGGCATATCAGAAACATTGAATTTTTCTTTAATGTCATCAATAAATTCTGATAATTCAATAATGGTCAACTTGCCAATTTCATCGATCATTTTTTCATATGCCTTAGCCATTTTGTCTCCGTCCTCAAATTCAATATTTATTTATTTTACCAGCCATTTTCAATGTATGTGCATCTCATACATTATTGCTTGCTTTTAGCAACATTTTCCAAAGTCCAAATTAAACGATGTTTTGTAGCACCTAGCACACGCACAAATTTTGCCATTGGTGCTTGTAGTACCGCACATAACTGTGCAAGTAATACTTCTCGTGAAGGTAGTGATGCAATTTTAGTAATTGCCTCAGTCTCTAATAGTTGTGACCCAAAAGATGCAGCCAACACGGTAAGTGAGTCATGATCCTTTGCAAAATCAGTTAACACTTTTGCAATCTCAGGCGCTTCTTGAGCAAATACTAATGCAACTTGGTTCTTAAGAAAAGGAAGCAACATTTCACCGTTTTGGTTGTCCTGTGCGGCCAATTTCATTAAGCGAGCTTTTGCAACCTTTAATTTTGCACCTTTTTCACGCAATGTGCGACGCAATTGCTGCGCTTCACTAACCGACAAACCCTTAAACCCAACTATAAATGAAGTTGGATGTGCACTAAAATCAGCCTTTAACGACTCAATTAATGCTGTTTTTTCCTGACGATTCATCGTCTTACCTCTTTCTCTCAAGCCACTTCATCAGGGTTGATTCTAATACCAATACCCATAGTTGATGAAAGTGTCATTTTCTTCAAAAATTTACCTTTAGATACAGGTGGCTTTGCAATGACTAACGCCTTAACAAAAGCACTCAAATTGTCTTGTAATTTAGAAGGATCAAAAGAAACTTTACCCAAAGAAAAGTGAACAAGACCTTGCTTATCATTCTTAAAAAAGACTCGGCCTTTTTTCAATTCACTTACAATTTGCCCTACATCAGTAGTAACAGTACCTAATTTTTTATTAGGAAGTAATCCACGAGGACCAAGAATTTTAGCCAGCCTGCCAACTAACGCCATCATATCAGGTGTTGCCACAGCATAATCAAAATCCATCCACCCCTTACTGATTTTATCAATAAGGTCTTGATCACCAACTAAATCCGCACCAGCTGCTTTTGCAGCATCAACCTGATCACCTTTAGCAAATACAATTACTTTTGGCTCTTTTCCGCGACCATGTGGTAACATAACAGAACCACGTACTGTTTGGTCACCTTTTGTTGGATCGATACTTAAATTAATATCAACGTCAACTGATTCATCAAATTTTGCATGTGCTAATTCTTTTATTTTTGCAAAAGCTTGCTCAGCTGTTAATTTGTCTGCACCAAGTGCTTCTTTAGCCTGCAAATGTTTTTTTCCATGTTTTGCCATGAGGGTCCCTATTTTTCAACAACTTCAACGCCCATGCTTTTAGCGCTACCAGCAACAATTTTTTTTGCTTGTTCTAAATCGGTAGCATTCAAATCTGGAAGTTTAATTTTTGCTATTTCTTCAACATCGGCCCACGTAATTTCACCTGCTTTATCAGCTTGAGGACGTGAAGCACCTTTTTTAATGCCTGCTTTTTTCTTTATCAGATCACTAGTAGGAGCGGTCTTTATAACAAAATCAAAGCTTTTATCTTTATATATTGTTACTTCAACCGGAACTATTTCACCCTTGCGACTTGCCGTTTTTGCATTAAATTGTTTGCAAAAATTCATGATGTTAATCTGATGTGGCCCCAATGCAGTTGCAACTGGAGGAGCCGGTGTTGCCGAACCGCCAGGAATTCTTATTTTTACTTTTGCTTTAACCGCTTTTGCCATAAATTCTATAACTCCACGTTATCGTTTAACTTGACCAAACCCAATTTCAACAGGCGTCATTCTTCCAAAAATACTCACCATTACAGTAAGCTTTTCACTTTCATCATCAATTTTTTCAATAATACCAACAAAACCGGCAAATGGCCCTTCTGTAATATCAACCTCAGAACCAACACTAAACTCACTTTTTTCTTTTACAACTTTTACTTCGCCGCGAATTTGCTTAATAACACGATCAACTTCATTTTGTGGCATCGCAATCGGGTCTTTACCCCCTAAAAAACGAATGGCGCGCGGACTTGCTTTAACAAGCCTTTTTGCTTGAACTGAATCTTCCATTTCAACTAGTATATAACCAGGAAAGAGTTGTTCACCCTTTTCTTCTTCTCCGTCAGCAAGCGGCTTTGCTTTAGCTGATGGCACTAAAATTTGGCCAAAATGCTCACCTAGATCGGATTTCTCGATACTTCTTTCAATGTCTTGCTTAACTGCATCTTCATATCCAGCATATACCTGGACAACATACCATCGTTTCATTATTTTGCTTTATCCAAGTCCAAAGTATTTATATATAAGTGTTAATGCCCGTGAAATGCTCAAATCTACCGCCCACAAATAAAGTGCTACTAAAGAAACTAAAAAAAGTACGATAATGGTTGAGCCTACAAACTCATCCCATTTGGGCCAGACAACTTTGCCTAACTCAATTCGTACTTCCGATAAAAATTGCACTGATTGTGAAAAAATATTCATTGGTTACCTTCTTCTATGCTTTATTACCATTCCCCTTGAATGAATGGCAGGCCAGGAGGGACTCGAACCCCCAACCATCAGATTTGGAGTCTGCTGCTCTACCAATTCGAGCTACTAGCCTACTAAAGCCAAATTTTATTTTGTTTCTTTGTGGTCGGTATGCTTCCGACAACGTGAACAAAACTTTTTAAGCGCTAAAGCACCCACAGCTCGTTTTTTACCTACCACTTGGGTATAATTTCGTTCTTTGCACTGCGTACATGCTAAATGGGTAGTTACTCTATTTTTTGCCATAAACCGCTCTTATACACTTAGTTAAATACTTTTTCTACTGGAGCCCGCGACCGGACTTGAACCGGTGACCTCTCCCTTACCAAGGAAGTGCTCTACCAACTGAGCTACGTGGGCAACTCAAAATTCATACATATATTTAATTAAGGGTAATGAAAAATCAGAAAAATACAACTATTTCCCACATAAAATCAACTTTTTTACAAAATTTTGGAGCTGGCGATCGGACTTGAACCCATAACCTGCTGATTACAAATCAGCTGCTCTACCAATTGAGCTACGCCAGCATACGTAATTTGGAGCGGGAAACGGGACTCGAACCCGCAACCTACAGCTTGGAAGGCTGTCGCTCTAGCCAATTGAGCTATTCCCGCGATTTTATGGTGGCGAGGGCAGGATTCGAACCTGCGAAGGCAGAACCAACGGATTTACAGTCCGTCCCCTTTGGCCACTCGGGAACCTCGCCCAGATGTCAATTTTTATGATGAACATTATAATATTGTTTTTTTAAAGGGATTTCAACCTCAAGTTTACCCTTTTTTATTTTTTTAATCTAATTTAATTACGTAAACGTATTTTACGACGGTCAATTGAGTCATAATCAAGCTCAATTTTAGCAGTATTTTTCGGTAATTGATCTGTAATAATCTCTGGCCATTCAATCAAAACAATAGCCTCTGGATCATGTAAATATTCATCAAAGCCTGATGAAACAAATTCCTCAACTGAACCAATTTTATATAAATCAAAATGATGTACTTTTTTTCCATCTATAGTTTTATACGTATTTACATATGAAAATGTAGGACTTGTAATGGGCCCCTGCACCCCCAATGCTTTCAATAGATGACTCGCTAATGTTGTTTTTCCTGCGCCCAAAGAACCTGCGATTGCCAGCACCCTACTGGAAATCAATACTTGTTTTAAAAAAGAAACGGCTTTATCAATATCCGCCAAGGAATAAATGAGTGTTTTTTCTTTCATAATTTTTGTATTTTCTTTAACTGCTTTTTTTCTTTTTTTGATACTTTTTTGCCAAACTGATCAATTGGCAGAATCTCTATGTCTTCTTTTTTCACTTCTATTTCTTGCGTTGCTTCATGCATTAGTTGATCAAGTTCTTGGTTTTGCGAGTCACTTGTTTTAACAATAGTACTTTTTACCACACTGCGCACGAGCGGTTTTTGCAAGGCTTGTTTGAGTAGCAATAAAAAGTGATGAGAATCAAGTGAAGTAACCTCGGCCTCATCTGCCCAATGATTCAATTGCCGATCAGAGCTTACCAATAATAGATTTTTATTGCGATGCTCAGTAATAAACTGCTTTATACACTCGTCAGCAGTCTGTTTATAACCGGAATACATAATAGAAACACCCCGGATTTTTTCTTTTGTTGCCCAACCAAAATGACCGCCATCAAAAATAATAATGGCTTTGTGGCCTTTTTTATTTATATATTTTGCTATTTTATTTATAAAAGCACTTCGCTGTTTTTCAGTAATATCATCCGCTTGTGTTTGCTTTAAAACATTATAGCCATCAATTATTATCAACATATTTATTTTTTTATCATTGCCAAAAACCTCGGTACCTATTACATTGTAAAATACCTCTAAGAATAACGCAAATCTACAACCAATGGAGTGGCTCACTATGGCTCAGCTCATCCAAATGCGTCAAAAAATAAAAGCGATCGAAACGATAAAAAAAATTACGCATGCCATGCGATTGATTTCCATGTCTAATCACACCCGCATGCGCTCACGACAAAATCCTATTAAAGAATATAAATCGTATTGCACCGATCTTTTTTTAAAA
>SDBT01010635.1_pt1 | contig 14844 bp, 14 predicted proteins | sample 2277101 | NCBI WGS metagenome assembly SDBT01 (sample SAMN10404973, study PRJNA504765) | marine sediment metagenome | isolation source: marine sediment core GS10_PC15, 103 cmbsf | place: Arctic Ocean: Southern Knipovich Ridge | collected 2010
CTTCTGACACATTTTTTCGAGGAATAGGCATTATGCCAATTATTTCAAAAATCATTCCTCCAATAAGATAAATTTTACTATCAGAGAATTTTGGTAGATGATCTTTTAAATAATGGTAAAGAATTTTAGAATATATCTTCCTCAAATATGATTTTGGCTTTTTCTTCTTTAATTTTAAGTATTTGGATTCCATATATTTTTGTTCTGTTTGAGCTAATTCATTAAAAACCTGTCTCTTTTCATTAAGTATTCTAAACAACTCAATAAGGACTTCCTTCCCTTTTATTATGAAAGTTCCAGGTAGGACATCTTTTAACTTTAATTCATCCAAGGTATTTGGAGTAAAATCAGAATCAAGTGGATTACTGCCTCTGACAGTAATTCGCACAGATTCAATATTCAGAAAATTAGAGTTGAAAAGGTCAAGTGCGTCAATTAACCCTGTTGCCCCACTATTCATTACCGGAACAGTTACTTTTGCCTTGTAACGTAATCGTTCATAATGAGTATAAAAGCTCTGCATTTCAAGGATAATTACAGCCAATATTCTATGATCAATTGAAAAAGATTCAAAGTAAATTTTTAGCATATCATATAAAGGTTCAACCCTCTCCCAGTAAGTATCGGGTATCTTCCTATAATGCTTCTTTAAAAAATTCATCTCATCAAGAGAAATGTATTTCTCAACTTTTTCTTTATCCTTTTTTGATAGGCTTTTTTCCATTACTTAATAAATTTATGTCTGTTCTTAATATAGCAAAGAATTCTTTAAGCAACTATTCCAAATGTTAGTAATTCGAATTAATGCCTTTTATTCAAAATAATTCGCATTAATGCGAATTAATCCGTATTAATACGTATTTGTTCACGAATTAATCCGAATAAATCCTTAAATTACTAAAAACACAATAATTTTGCACTATGGATAGAGAAATTCATCAAAGGTGTTTACAGATTCAATTGAATAATAATATTGTTTTTCAAAAAAACATGATTTGATGGAAATTAATATTATTCGGAATGAAATACATGAATATCCTGTATAATAGACAGGCTCTATTATACAGGAGTTTTAAAGGATTGTAAAAACAAACAAAAACCTTTTTCTTGGTTTTAGTAAACTATGTGCAGGGCTTTACTTTGTTTTACCATTATTAATACAGGAGCCAGGGAAACAATTATCGAACCACCTTGAAGAGGATATTCAATTACTTATAAACTTTGAATCAAATTTTAAGTTCAAAAATAAACTGGTTTAAAAATTGAATAATTCTTAAATATCAAATTATTCTAAAATAACATAACAATGTCATTAGCTAAAAATATTGCAAAATAAAACTATCGCAAAAAATAGCAATATCAGACAGGCATTGAAAACTTATTTTCAAACCTCCTGCATTTCAATATTAAAAAAACGGGCGTTTTATTATTTGAGTAATAACATCCAATGCACCTGTCTGGGGGGCGAGGGGTCGCGAGTTCAAATCTCGCCATCCCGACTGGGTTTCAGGAGATCACAAAAAGGATTTGCACACAATTTGCACGCAAATTCTTTTTTTTTTGTGACCATTTTCAAAAATTTTATAGAACGTCAATTGGTTAAAAAATCATTAAAAAATCCTCCCCGAAAAAAATATAATACTGATCTGTAAAGAAAAGTTAAATAAAACCTTGATTAAATGTACCCGATAAAAAAAACAATAGATGATCTTATAGTACGTAGCATATTTGATATTTACTTTAAATAATTTATTAATTATATTTTCTCAATTTGTTATTACTTCAATTTCCTCGTTTAACAACCATTTGTTTATTAAACTTTTATTTGTACTGATTTCTGCTATATAAAATCTATTGTAATTTAAAAAAACTAAAGATTTTTCTATTCTTTCAATTTCAACTCTCCTTGAGTCAAAATAATTAGAATGTATCAAATACAATTCACCTTGTCTTTTAAGTATATAACCTACATGGCTTTGATCAAATCCAATTAAATAAATCCCTTCCTTCAATATTTTCTTCAATTCTTTTATGTTTTCATCAATCGAAGTATTACTTATTTTTAAAACAGGTTTGTCAATATTTATAGTTTTTGCCACATTTATTGGGGACTGTTGAGCTAATTTGTACCTATTAATATTAATCCCAATGTCTCTTAATGTAGTTGACACTAAATAGCCACAAGCAATTTCTCCTTGCCTGGGTATTGATGTATACCCTTCAAACGACCATTTTGTTCCATACCAATAAGGTATAACCCGATTTAATAGTAAATCTGTAAATAAATTAGATAGCGAATCTATCGTTATATTTTTCGGATCTATTTTTGATCTTATTATTTTAATTTCCGCTTTTGTTTCAACATAAGATTTATTTTTATCTTCTTTTAATACTATACCTAAAAAAGTATTTATAGAATCTTCTATTTCATCCTGATTATTTCCTTTATAACTATAAACTAACTGGATAGATGATTTCTTAGTGTCAGACGACTTTTTTGATTTATTCAAGCAGCTTAAATTCAAAATAAGTCCTGTCAATATCAAAAAAAGATATTTCATATTATTACCTAAATATATACCTTCCATTTCTTGCTCCTACATCAGGAGGATAATGATTTTCTTCAAAATAATCATATCCTTCTTTTAAATTTAGCCAAAACTTGTCCAATGTGGAATCAGTATTTGTAATTAGATTTTTATCATTAAATTTAAATGGGAAAATATGAATCCTGAAAAATCTTTGATCATTCTCAAATGCTTTGACAATTATAGTCCATATTTCCTCAATTCTCTCATTAGTCATAGCATAACAACCAATCGATACACAACTCCCATGTACCATGATTGCACTACCAGTATATCCGTGTTCTCTTTCATACAAGTTAGGATAACCAATATTAAAAGATAAATGAAAGCCACTCGTTGGATTCAGCTGTTTGGGTGTGACAAAATAAAATCCCTCGGGACTTTTCCCATCCCCTTCTTTTTTTTTCGTTCCCAATCCACCTGCATAGTTACATATTTTATAAGTCTTAAAATGTTTAAATATTTCTCCTTTTTCTATCCAAATTTCAAGCTCCTTGCTTTCTTTGAATATCCGAATAAAAACTTTATTACCCAAGTTCAAACCCTGGATTTCAAATTCCTTTTCTAATTGAGAGATACAATTATTTATTGCATTTTTTGATCTAGGACTACCAGGAATCGATTGCCCACATATAGAATATGGGAGGCAAATAAAAATTGCCACAAAAAACATAATATAGTTTCTAATATTCATTTAAAAAATTAAGATTTTTGTTTGTTAATGACGATTTGTGAAAACTTATAATAATAAAAAGATGATCTTATCCCCAATTACGAGTCAGTAAAAAGCAGAGATCCCTGGCTGTTTTGATACTGTTTTTGAACATCATTTGGTGTGAATTATCAAAGAACTGTGAGGTGGAAAGTTGTTATACTCTTTTCTCCACTCTTCATTTTTTTCTTTTGCATGCGGTAATACTAATTTACGAGATTTGAATTACATGTTGTGACAACATAAACATCACAACTGCTAGAAGGATTAAGCCAATACCCGGTTTTATTTTTCCTTGGAAAAGTTGCCACATTCCAGATAAGATGAATATGCCTGTTACAATTGACAAAAAATATGAGGGACTGCCTTGTTCAATGAATGAACCTATCAGAAATGGCATTACCAGAAATATTATTACTAGCAGGAAAAATACTATTAGTAATGTAATGATTATCTTTTTCATCGTTTTAAAATTTAGATTCGATTTATTTTGCTTTTCTTTCATTAAACCAATACAACAATGTTGCAAATACTGAGAGTGAAAGAGTAAATACTAAATTTCTTGTTTGTTTAATATTTAACCTTTTCATAATTCAGAATTTTGAATGAATTGAAAATTTTTTATTCTGAAACTTACCGGAAAATAGAATCCGGTGATTTGAATTTATGACACTACTGGTTTGGTTGATATTGACTGTTGGATGTTTAATTTTAATGTGTCTATTACTTTCCATGATAGGATTCTTAATAATTTTATTTACTGTCAGACCAACTTTGTTTTCAGCAATTATTGTGTAATATGGAAGATACAGGTTGATGTTATGCTTGCCTTGTTTTGGCACAACAGTGCCATTAAGCAGTACTTTAATAGCATTTGAGACATTCCATTGTAATAAACCATGACCTAGAGTAACCTTACTTATAGAAAAACTTTTAATTTTTGGAGCCGGTACTTTTACAGATATCCTTTTAGAAATAGTTGAACCATCCTGACCCGTAATTGAGAATATATAATTTTGATCTAATAGTGGTACAATTACAAATCCTTTCAAACCAATATTTCTTCCATTTAATTCACAACGCACTGCATTTATAGTGAACCATTTCAATTCAACATCATTTTCGTTGTAGGATTTATTTACTTGAATGTTTGCTTGTAAGCGAACTTTTGGCTTGCTTTGACTGAAATGCCTATAATTACCCGAATAATTTCCAATATGGTGGGTTACTGTTTGTGAGAATAAAATATCACTAAAAGCTTTGACCCAATCTGAAAGAAGAGGACGGTTTACCGGATTATAGTGCCCATCCTCAAAGGTTCTGAAAAACAGTTTTTGTAATGAATAAGGGATCTTGGTAAAACCGTCATGTATTTGTGGAATAACTTTCAAGCAATTTCTTTTACTGCTATGGACGAAGAAACCATTTTGTATGAGTTCTGAAATTGTTGAAAAAAGGTCATGTGATGCCTGGTAAGGATGGATAGCAAACAGTATCCTGTAGCAGAGAACGGCAAAACTAAAAGCATCCCAGGATTGTTCAATTTTAGTGTGTTTGGGGATTAATCCTCTATTATAGAATTCCGGCGGAGAATATTCTTCAGTGCATACATCCGCATTGAACTTCAATATCCCATTCTTGTCGGAAACCTGTATACTATCAAGGTCAAGCATTGTAATTATTCCCTGGTTATTGACCATAATATTGTCAGGTTTTAAGTCAACAAGCGTATACATTTTACTTTGGTGAAGAAGTTCAACTGCTCGGGAGATATTATAACAGATTGTTAACCTTGTTATGAATGATTCCGGATTTGAAATATCAAATTTTTTCCATTTCAGTCCATTTCGATAATGGGGTGGCTTTGGGATTGTGAGTTCTGTTAACTCAATAGCATCTTTAACCATTGGCATTAAAAACCCAATAAATTGGTTGTTTTGATACAATGTACTCTCAGGCCATGCCAGTGATTGCCTGATGATTTGCTGTGCTGTTTTACAAGGTGAATAACCAATCATGAATAACAGTTTATTCATCAAATCTTTAGCATTCTTGCTATCAAAGTAAATCTTGGCAATATAATCATGATACCCTGGAGTCATTATTCTATGAATCCCTCCTTGCCCTCCACTCTGAAGGCTTTTACTCTCAATTTGTAGTTTTATACCATTTTGAGTTGTTATTGCTCTTGCCATGTTCTGGAGTTTTTAAGTATTCCTACTATCAGTGTTTTATCATCAGTTTCATCAGTAAACCGTTCATTACCATTCTCAAAAAAAGGCACTCCATTTTTTATTGACTTGTTTTTGGGTCCAATGGTTAAGGCTCATATTCATAAGTGACTTACCAATTGAATTAAAAAAACCAGGGAATGGTTTGTTCGGGTCATAATAATAATCTTCTTCCGGTGTTTTTATATAACATTCAAAGCAAACCTTCTCGCAACCATCAGACAGCAATGAAAAACCAGTTACAGTATCTCTTATTGACCTGGTTTCAATATACAGGTTAGGATTCTCCAATACAATATCCGAAGTAAAGAATACGGTTGTCCCTGCTTGTGATCCGGTAAATGGCATCATTACGGATTGCCATTCTCTTAAAGCATTACAATATGCAGCTCTCCCGTCACCAATATGGGCAGACATAACGCCCCATGGAGAAAAAACTACCACAATAATAGTACAGCTTAATTCTTTTATTGGGATTCCTTTTTCGGTTGCATTAGTTTCTAACTTAATTCGAAGCTCATGAAAGCATCTTAAAACTATCCTGCGCCAATGATCTTTACGTAAGGGTTTTTTATTCTTTAAAATCTTGTATTTTTTCATTTCAGTAGAAAAAATTGAAATCCCCTCGTTAACCAGGATCCTTGATCCCAAATGGGAGAGTTTGCAGGAACCAGCACCATCGGAAAGAATTGCTATGCCCCAATTCGGAGTCAATCTCCTTATTTTAAAAGTATCCTGACAAGGCAAATCATATTCTAAATGCGATTTGCCAATAACAGAACCAGCTGCTATTTTCCAGTTTGTTCTCATAGTTTAGGCTCTTACAAGTTTTTTAAGGTCTGAAATATAATCAGTTCGTGCTTTGTTTACATTCCTTTCAATTTCACTAATTGAACTATTTGCAAATACTGAAATGGAAGTATTATTTATTCCCTGTCTGCCCTCCATTAAAAGATCATATTCATTCTTCTCAAATACGGTGAATAATCTCAATAATGCGGGGGTTAATTCAAGGATGATCAATACCAACAAAATACCCCAGACTGTATTTTTCACAGTTTTTGATTTTCCTTTTAAATCACCTAAAGCCTCCATGCGGCTTAAAAAGTCGAATGACTGTGACCTTTGGCTCATTTCGTATTCTTTCATTATTGTTTCATATTTAGTATTATAATCTAACCTGAGATTGGTTAATGCTTCTTCAGCTTCTGTAAGGTTGACCTGGTGAAGTTTCATGTTTCTTTCAGCTTCGGCATATATGATCCCCTGACCAGCTTTACCTGAGCATCCTTGTATTTGCAGTCCTCCTGTTTCGGCATGCATCCGATCACTCCATTTGGTAATTTCCTTCTTCTCAGTTTTGATCTCTTGAAGGAGTGATGTCTCAAGGCTTGATAATTCTTTTATTTTATTGTCCCGTAATTTCTTTGACGGTTTATTCTCAGCATCAATCAAAGAAATCAGATGTTTATTGATACGGCCTTCCATCAATTTAAGTTCTAACGGATAAGCTAATACAACACCTAAAATTAAGGCAAGTGGAAACCTTACTAATGTAGTGTACCAATTCTTTGCGGAAACAATTTCTCTGTCAATGGATGCAATTAACAGGGCATATATCAATCCAATAAAAGCAGATAATATCTTTCCACCAAAAGGCATAAAAGATACACCGGATGTTTCATTAACCTGCCGGAAAATTGTTGATATTGCATACGAACCTGAAAGTAGGGCAAAAATGGCAGTAATAATAACAAAAAGTCCCAAAGCTCCCCGTCCCGACCTTGTAGCCTGAGAACAGGATTTTATAATATCCCTGTCGGTGTTCGACATAAAGAACAAAAAGTCTATTAGGTTTTTCATTTTGAAATTTATTAAAGTTTAATTTGAAAAGGATTCTCATCTTCGTTGCGAGGAGCAATATCAGGAACTTCATTTGGTTTACTTCTTGAGAATTTTTCCATTGAGGCACTTAACCACTGGAAGAATTTCACAAAATTAACTCCTTTGATTTTCTGGATGATTGACCCCTCATGTCCCAGACTTTTCAATAACACCATATCAGCACCTTCAACCCCAAAGGCCCAAAAGAGGAAGTTTTTATTCATATAACCTTTTTGAATGGCATCTCGCAATACTTTGACCTTCTGATCTCTATCGGGATGACCATCAGTTATAAGAATTATAAGGGATCTGTAATAGGTTTGTCCGGTTGATTTATACCACTGTTTACGATCAGAGAGTCTTTCTATACCCTCCAGTACAGCATCTACCATCCGGGTTGTCCCGGATGTTTTTAGTTCGGGCATAGCAAACTGATCCATAAGGGTAAAATCCTGTTCCACATTAATGTCGGAAGAAAAGGAGATAAGGCAGAAATCAATACGAGCAGATGCAACACGGTCTTTGAGGATCTGATCCTGAAACTCTTTTAATCCTTTGTTCAGTTCACCAATTGGTTTGCCTGACATGGACCCGGAAACATCTGCTACTACGATAACCGGACATTTCTGCTCGTAATTGACCGGCAATTCAGGTCTGAATGCCAATTCGTTTTCAGAATTTTTTTCATTGAGAACTTCTGCATCCTCGATCCAACTTGCAACGTCATCGACTACTTTTTTAATAATACCTGTTGTTTTCATGGTGTCTATTATTAGATGTTTAGATTCTTATAAATTATCTTAAGGTTTGATAGAAATAGAGGAAGGGGAGAGATTTTACTCCCCTTCTAAATAATTAATAGTCAGTGCCAAAGACACTTCTAAAAGCAGATCCTGCAGCAGGAGATGGATTGAAATCATTACCGAAAGAATTCAGTTTGTTGTAATTTGCTCCAGAAATATTGATGCTTTGAGATCCAACTTGAAATGTATCGTGGCAATTCATTATTCCAGCACCAGGGTCACCTGTCATTGACAAATGATGAGATACTTTAAAATCATCACGTTGTGTAAGAGGTAAATTACCTGTAGTTTCCATTAAATAGTTATTCTTTAACATAAATTTTACCGTTGCCCTACGGATTAGTTTTGGCATCTGGCTCGCCGTTAATAAACAATACAAATATCCCAAATGTCTTTTAGACTAAAAAGACTGACTGTTAATTAAATAGCAACCACGCATTGGTTCTGGATTAATACTTTGGAATTTGATTCCGAAAATCAGTTCCAAAATTCATGACCAATTTTTTTGAGTTGATCAATTGTGTGAGAAGCAGGATATTCGGATTTTTACAACTTAGAAAATCAATCTATAAGTAATGTCATGGAGAAATTAAAAGAAGACAGACAGAATAAGATGTTGGCACTGACTTTTGTGCCGTTAGCTATAGCTATTAATGTAGGTATTGGTGCAATCGTAAAAGCTTTAAATTTACCATTATACGTGGATAGTATTGGAACTATTTTAGCAACAGTACTTCTTGGATGGCGATACGGTGCTGTTGTTGGAATACTTGGTTTTGTCATAACATCAGTGTTTATTAATCCTTTTGCAATTTATTTTATTGCAACACAAGTAGCTATTGCTTTATATGTCCACCTTATTGGTAGGGCAGGATGGATTAAGAATGTATTTAAAACCATATTAAGCGGGATTGGTCTTGGTATTGTTGCAGCCATTGTATCTGCTCCAGTAATTATTTTGGTATTTCAAGGAGCTACTGGAAATGGTGCAGCTTTAGTAACATCGCTATTTGTAAAAATGGGTAATCAGATTATTAATTCCGTTTTTCTTTCTGGATTTTCCATTGAGCCAATTGATAAAGGATTACAAATGATTCTGGCATTTTTTATTCTAAAAAGCATTCCTGTGAGCTTACTTAAACAGTTCAAACTTGGCAGTCTTAAACAAAATTCCTTCGTTAAATAATGGATAAACCAAAAAGTACTATACATCCCTTTAGCCGGTTGCTGTTTTTGGCAGGATCATTGGTTGCTGTACTATTACTTGATAATCCTAATTATTTATTAGGATTTTATATTTTCTTTATTCTGCCTTTGGTGCTTTCGCTTAATTTAATTCGCTTTCATCTCAGGCTTTTTGTTTTTGGAATTATACCAATCTTTTTCACTTTCATTCTTTTGTACATTATTGTGATGAAGGGAACGAATGGAAGCTGGGATTTTATTTTATTAAAATGCCTGAAAATACTTGGTTTTACTTCTGTGTTTCAGATTGCCCTTACAATTCCTGCAAATATGCTTTTTACAACATTTAAGAAATGGGGCTTTAAAGGCGATAGTTTACTTACTTTAATTGGGGCTTTTACCGTATGGGCAGATATAAAAACAAGAGCCAATCAGATTATTACTGCCAGATTTGCACGAGGATTTATCGGGAAACGGAATTTTATTAATACTGCAAAACAATTTCCGTATGTTTTAATCCCTTTGATAATAGGCGTTATGAGAACCTCAACTGAGCGTGTTGAAGTTTGGGAACAGCGTAATATTCCTAATCTGGTAGATAATCAAATGGTCGCACAAATGAAATTTCCGATTCTGATTAATACATTGGTTGTTATTATCCCTTTAGCAGTTGTACTAATTTCAATCTATTTAAAATACTTATAAACAGCGAACTATGAATAAGGTTAATAATAATAATAATATAAACGTTGCTGTTGGTAAAAATTTTAGTGGGCGAAGTGATTATCTGAAAAATGAATGCAATAATTATGCAAAGGGTATTTATATAGGTGAAATTCCTGCAAATTACATATCAGGTGTTTCTCCAACGGTAAAAAGTGAATTAGATTTATTTTCTTCAAAAACTAATCCTGATACTTTATCTGCAATAAACAATTTAATTTCAAATTTGAATTTTAACAGCTTATATGAAAGCAATCCATTTTTATTAAGCGGAGGCGAGCAAGCCTTATTAACTATTCTTTCCGGTATTTTGGCAGAACCAAATCTTTTGGCAATTGATACAGCAGTTGAGCAATTAGGTAAGGAATGGAAAGGACCTCTTTTAAACCTGATTCAGGGAAAACTAGCACATCAATTTTTTTTACTTTCTGATAATCGAATAAAGGAATACGGAATACCTTATATAGATATTCATGTCAATCAAATAAATAAGGAGTTCGAGTATTCTTTTGCTGTACCCTCATTGATAAATTTTAGTAATGAAACTTCTTCGGAAGCTGTTTCTATAAATGATTTGTGGTTTAGCTATAAAAAAGGCAATCCCATTTTAAAAAGAATCGATGTGAATTTTAAGCCCGGCAATATATATTTCTTGAGAGGAAAAAATGGTGCCGGGAAAAGCACGTTTGCAAAAATATTATCGGGAATATTAAAAACTAAAAAAGGTAGTATTCGGATTAATAATAAATTATATAATCCATTTAAGATACCGGGAAATTTATTTGGATATTCATTTCAAAACCCGGATGAACAATTGTTTTCAAGAACAGTTGCAAATGAAGTCCTAAATTCAATAAGGGATGAAAATAGTGGATACATTGAACGCAGAGAGGTGTTTCTGAAAATGTTTGGATTGGAAAATTTGCGTGATCTGCACCCGGCAGAACTGCCCTTTGTAATGCGAAAAAGAATTGCTCTGGCTGCTACATTAGCCTACGATCGTTCCTGGTATATCATTGATGAACCAACTATCGGGCAGGATGATTCGTTTGTTGGCTTTCTTGTTTCTCTTTTTGAATACCTTTCATCCATTGGAAAAGGATTAATTATTATAAGTCATTCTCAGGCATTTATTGATAAGTTTCATGCAAAAATTTTATATTTGGAAAATGGTTATTTAAAAACAAACTAATTCGAATATAAATGGCTTCCAGAGAAATAAATGTTATATCTTGGGAAAGTGCTCAAATATTATTCCAGGAGAAAAAAAACACATTAAACGAAGAGCTTTTAGGGGTTTTGACTGAAATAAGTGAAATATTGAAACCTGAAAAAAATGATTATGTGTACCTTTTAAAACTGGGATTTGGTGATAAAATCATTAATCGAGGAAAGACCATAATAAATAAACAGAATTTAACTGATTTTGATAGTCATTTCAAAGTTATTGGTGGTGCATATAAAAAAAACAAACTGGACTTTATAAACGATATCCTTTATACTGATGATCCTCTTGGAATAGTTTTATCAAATTATATTGAGGTATATGCATTAAATAAATGCATTGGTTCTAGTGATGATTACTACACAGTACCTCTAAACAAAATTGAAGCAGGTGAATTCTTTGGCGTTTTTGGTATGCTGGATTATATTACAGACACAAGTCCAAGTAAAGAGAGTCGAGTATGGTATGCAAGAGCAGGGACTGTTTCATTTAGCATTGCTTTTCCTTTCCATCTTGATTTATATGAAGAACTTGAATGTGAATCTCTTTTTACACATTTATCTGGTAAGCAAAACAAACCTGAAGTTACACCAGGTGATAATAAAGTTGAATTTATTAGGCGTTATCTAGATAACTGGCATGTTGATATTGCATATATACCAAAACATTTTTTTGAAAAAATTCCAAGTAACCTTAAAAACAGACTATACTATTATCTATTTAAAATAGGATGGGATCAGTCTACCTATCTAAGAAATACATTATTGGAAGACACCATAATATATGATCATATTGTAAGCTCTGAGAAAATTAAACACGATAAAGGGTTTATTTATCTATTATACCAATATCTTTATAAAGCACATCATGGTGATTCAATTGTCCTTAAGCCTCTTTTGGACGAAAAACATGTTGTAAACATTGCCATTAAAGAATTTAAAAGAAAAAGTAATGATTATTTTGAATCTAAAAAAAGCCTTGAGCCATTACCTTTTTATTACGATACATTGAAAAACAATTCAGAGATAGGTTTTGTATCAATATTTCAATTACCTATTTTAAATAAGTATAATATAATTTCGTTACATCAAGTTTTAGCAGACCTTCATTTAATTCAAATTAAAATTGAAACTTATCCTAATATCGACAATATACATATGATACCAAAAATTATAGGATATGGAAGTACAGGTGGAAGTGCAAAAGTAAAACAGAATGATTTTAATCTTTTGAGACCACTCATAGCTAAATCCTTTTCAATTAAAGACGAAAAAGTTTTAAAGTATGGAGCCAGAGACTTTCAAAATTTATTATTAATTAAAAATGGCAATTAGTAATGTTCCCAAAATACTATGTACTTGACAAATTACTGGAAAAACATAAAACAAGGAAAAGCTTAAAAGATTATTTTATTATATCTGTACAACACCTGATGAGAAGTACAGGTTCACTTTTTGAAACGCTTATTCGTTGGGGTATTGAACCATCACATATTTTTTTAACCAGCAAAATATATTCAGCACATTGTGAAACCATTGAAAAAATCGACCAATTAGGAATTAATGTAAAAATGCCGACTATTCCTGACAGATTGGGGTATTATAATGAATTCCTTGAAAATGATGTATTAGAATTATGGGAGCAACTTAGAACTGTTTTAACACGCAATGCCAAAATCATAATCCTTGACGATGGTGGCTTTGTGCTTAAAAATGTTCCCGGTGATATATTACAAAAACATTCAGTATTTGGCATTGAGCAAACAACATCCGGTACCCGACTCCAAAATTCTTTTAAAAAGTTTCCGGTTATTCATGTAGCGGCATCGGCTGCAAAAATAATAATTGAACCACCTATTGTTAGTGAAGCTGTAAAAATACAATTAGGAGATGTCATACAGGAATTACAACCCAAAACACTTGGCATTATTGGTTTTGGGCATATTGGAAAAGCTATAGCTGAGGAGTTTTGTAATGATTACAACATTACTGTTTTTGATATTAAAAAAAATACTACTACAACGACTAATAAAAGGTTTGAAGAATCGGAAAGTCTAGAAAAACTATATCAAAAATCGGATGTAATCATAGGTTCAACTGGTGAAGATATATCAAATTTAAGTTGGTTATCTGACTCAAATGGCGATAAAACGCTGATAAGTGTTTCTTCCGGGGATATTGAATTTAATACCCTTATTCGAAACTGTACCCCATATTTGACTGATGAATATAAATCTCCTTTACAGGATTTGTATTTAAAGACAGAAAAAGGTCATTCCCTGAAAATCTTACGGGGGGGGCTAGTAGCTAATTTTACCGGCAAGCCAGATTCCAGTCCCGGACCTATTATACAAATAACAAGAGGGTTGCTTTTTTCAGCTATTATTCAAATTGTAGAAAATTTTTACGAACTTGAAAAACAAACAGGTGCCTTAATTCTGAAACCTCAATTACAAAAGGAAGTTTTAAATTTCTGGTTTAAAGATCAACCGGAACGTAAATCAGTTTATGGAAATGCAGTAATTGATAATTTTCAGGATATTGAATGGATAACCGAGCAATCCAAAATGTAACAGACAGCAAATACACCGGTAAGGATCGAGAAATATTTATAGTTCTTCATCTTGTAATTTTAATTTTTATTACAAGAATAACGATTGGTAACCAATTTTGAAGTGTGCCTAAGTTATTATGAAGGTTAGGGAAAACTGATTGAAGCTGATTATTTATAATGAGAAAGAATTTACAATTTGTTCAGCGCCATTAAGATCGGTAGTATATGATCTGTCATGGGATTTATTTATGGATAATGGCTTAACCTTATCCTTTTGAAGATACAACCTCATTATTTCATTAAATTCTTTTCTGGCTTGGATATCTCTAGAGAATCTTTCACTCATCAGTGTTATCTTGCTTATTGCTTTCTCTTCTTGTGTTTTTTCTTTTATGGAAGAATAATTGTTTAAGTCATCCCAATGAACTGCAGAAGGTTTGAGGAATATTTTATTGTATAATTGCATTTGTCTCATCTGACTATAATTCAAAGGTAATAGGAATAACAATGGTTTTTTTAACATGAGGGTTTCATATACTATTGACATTCCAGGCACTGATAATACTATTTTGCATGAACCTAATTCATCAAAAAAAACTGATTGTTCTTTTGTGCCATATTCTATAAGTTTCGAATGATTAATGGGTTTTAGCTCATTATAAATTTTGTTTAAGGCCATCTTTTCCCCTCTAATTATTATTTTAGTTATATGTCCTAAATTTTCCACAACAGAAAGAATTTCTTGCGTCATTGTAGAAACTAAATATAGATTACTTCCAAAAAGATTTGAAATGCCACCATAATGTAATATAACGGTATAATTTATAACGCCGTTAATAAACCTTACCACCAAATGAGACTAAACACTACCACCCTTTCGAGTTGTTGATCTGATGCAGGATACAGGGTAACGTTTTTTGCTGTATTCCGGTGAATATTT
>SDBT01010636.1_pt1 | contig 14844 bp, 11 predicted proteins | sample 2277101 | NCBI WGS metagenome assembly SDBT01 (sample SAMN10404973, study PRJNA504765) | marine sediment metagenome | isolation source: marine sediment core GS10_PC15, 103 cmbsf | place: Arctic Ocean: Southern Knipovich Ridge | collected 2010
GAGGTTGGGGTGGCAGTATTTTATGAGGTAGGAAGGAAGTTGGCAGGGGCGGAATGCAAGACTTCTCATATTAGGAAAGGGCAAATTCTGTAATTGTTACGTAAAAGCTTAAATTTTCGCTTTCTATAGAAGCTTATACTTTCGCTTTTGCTCATGCTAAGAGCACAAATCTTAATTTTAGTGGTCATTCTCAGGACTAGTAGTAGGAAACTTAAGTTTTTGCGCAACAAATTTGACAAAATTCTCTAATTCATCTAAAGATGTATTCAGTGTAAATAAAAAAGGTAGAGGTTTCTGTTTCGTCGTTGCGAGGCGAAGCCGAAGCAATCTCGGTTTTATCGCTCGGGATGAACTGAACATTCACGATTTCTGGGGGGATTTGCAAAGAAAATGAAAGTATTACTTTTGATATTAGGGATTATTGGGGCGTTTATTGTCTGTATTGCCGTCTTTTTTCTTTTGGTTAAATACTGGTCGGATAAATTTATAAAGTAGTCCTGGATGGATGTTAACTAAGAGGAAGAACTTTGTCCTTTTAGTATTTCTTTTATACCAGGCTATCCAGCTCCTCCCCGGTGAATAGACAATTTAGCGAGCATGCGATTTTTTCAAGATTCTGCCTTCTTCCTTGCCCCATTTTCTTGTCAAAAAACTTCCTTTTTCACTTCATTCTTTCCCTGGGCTCCCAAAATCAGCACCAACTTTTAATTTTTCAAAAAAAACTTAACGTGGGGGTTGACAAATTTCAAAATTGATGTAGTATATATTAACAGTAGATGTAATATGTCTAACAACTCAGACAGGATAGAAAAAGGCATTTACCATTCAACCATTGGAGGAGGCAGGAGATTGGATAAGATCAAATTCCCTAGAATAGCGAGTAGAGCTTCGGTTGTAGAGCAAGTAATAGATGAAATCAAGGAAGCTGTCCTCAAGGGACAATTATCCCGTGGGGATAAACTTCCTTCCGAGAACATTTTAGCGGAGATGTTTGGTGTAAGCAGGGGTCCAATACGTGAGGCATTAACAGCCTTACGAGTGGCTGGAGTATTAGAAGCAAAACAAGGGGATGGCACTCGGGTCAGGGAAAGAATTCCTCTTTCACCAATGGCACCATTGCTTTTCGGTCTTCTTCTACAGGAAGGCTCCCCGGTGGAAGCGTTTGAACTTCGAGAGATGTTAGAAATAGGAACCCTGGAAATCGTCATGGATAAGGTTAAAGAGACTGATTTTGAAAAAATGCAGAAGACTATCGAGAAACTGAAAGCTGATTTGAAAGAAGGCATAACCGATAGTAAGCTACTAGCTCACCATAACTTAGATTTTCATTATGCTTTTGCTAAAGCAACGCATAATGAATTAATTGTAGAATTAACCCAAGCCTTTTGGGAAGTATTTTCATTTTCAATTCAGAAATCTATGAAGGACAAGAAAGATATTCAGAGGGCTATAAAAAATCATACCGCTATCCTACAAGCTCTCAAGGAGAAAGATATCAACAAAGGAAAAGAAGCCATCAAGCAAGCTGTGCGAGACTGGGAAGTATATGGTATCCTGGGAGAAGAAGAACCTCTAATTGAGAGAGTAAACTATGGAAACGACAACTCAAAGAAGCATACATAGGTTACCTGCCTTGGCAAAACTTCAGGCTGATTACGTGGTATATGTGCCGGAAAGGCGAAAAAGGGGAAAAGGACAGAGAATCAACATTTTGTAATTTATGAAGAAAAAAGCCAAAAATAAGGCCGGAAGGGAGGTGAAGATATAAGTAGGCTGATAGCTGAGATGAGGGAGAGCTTTTCCGAAGAGAAAAGTACCAAAAGATTACTTTCTCCTTTAGGAGCTTTCCCCAGAAAAATGAACGACATCACAGGAGATATAAATGATACGAAAACTAAGGGTAATAGGAGTAAGTAGCTTAATGTGTTTATGTTTGCTAGGATTAGGGATAACCTCTGTTTCAGCATTTACTCCCTCGGTAGGACAAGCAGAGTGGTGGAGCAGTCCCGAGAAGTATCAACAAGAAACTGGGAAGACTGTCGAAAAATTTCATGAGTCTCCTATGCTAAGAGCAAAAGTAGCAGCAGGAGAGCTTCCCCCGGTGGAAGAGAGGCTTCCCGAAGACTTCTTGGTGGTAAGACCATATGAGGAGATCGGTGAGTATAGTAGTGAGCCACTTAAATTCCTGTTGACAGGAACAAGAGGTGGAGGCATTCTGCACATAAACCGCTTATGGACAGCCAAATGGAACCGGGCCGCCAGTGAAATTGTCCCAGATGCATTAAAAGGCTGGGAGTTTTCAGAGGAAGGAAAGATACTCACTCTCTACCTAAGAAAAGGACTCAAATGGTCGGATGGTATGCCTGTCACCGCGAATGACATACTCTTTTGGTGGGAAGATGTCATCCTAAATGACGAGCTTACCCCAGCCAAACCTAGCTACGCTATGCCCGGTGGTGAATTGATGACGGTGGAAAAAGTAGATGACTATACAGTCCGTTACAACTTCTCTGTGCCCTATTGGTCTGCACCTGAAGGGATCTTGATGAGGGTCCAACGTCTGGGGCTACCAAAGCATGCTTTGAAGAAGTTCCACATCAAATACAATGAAGATGCGGATAAATTTGCCAAGGAGAAAGGCTTCGATAATTGGGCTCAACTGTTCCAAGGATTAAGTAGCTGGTATACACCAGGCTTTGAGCTCACTGAAGAGTTTAATAAGGCGGTCCCTACTCTAGCTCCCTGGATCTACAAGAAGAAAGTGATGGGTGGAATGATATGGGAACGTAATCCCTACTATGGTCATGTGGATACCGCAGGTAATCAACTTCCTTATATTGATACCGTCCTCATAACCCGTGTGGAAAACTCAGAGGTGTACAACGCGAAGATAATGGCTGGAGAAGTAGACTTCGCCAGTTGGGGATTGAGCCCTTCTTTGTTTCCTCTTCTTATGAAAGAAGCAGAAAAGGGTAAATATCGGGTTCAACGTGCCGGCACGGTCTTGGGTGCAAACCTCGCGATATGGTTCAATCAAAACTATAAGGATGATCCAGTTTTGATTAAGATCCTCACGGATGTAAGGTTTCGCCAGGCTTTATCACTGGGGACAAATCGTAGCCAGATCAATGAGGCTCTTTTCTTTGGGCTCGGCACACCATCCCAGATGACCATGACTCCCACTGACTCCTCTGGTTATTTCTTCAAAAAGGAATGGACAGATACTTATGCTGAGTATGACGCCACAACAGCTAATCAACTGTTAGACGAGATGGGCTTAAAGTGGGACAAAGATCACGAACATCGTTTAAGACCCGATGGTAAGCCCTTAACAGTGGAACTGATAACGCCAACAGATCATCTCCCATACTACATTCCCATAGCAGAAATGATGGTTGAGCAGTGGAAGCAGATCGGAGTTCAACTGAAGATCAAGGGAGTACTGAAGAGATTCTTCAACCAAAGCGTTGCTGCGAACGAACATCAGCTAGCTGCGCGGTCCGCCGGTAACCCTCTCGGAGCTACAATATCTATAGGAGCTCGCGAATTCGTGCCATCAGAATCTATCGTGCGTTGGTGTCCTTTATGGAGTGATTGGATGCTTTCAGACGGCGAGAGTGGTGAAGAGCCACCCGAATGGCTTAAGGAACTTGTCGCGGAAGCCAGATTACTGGCAACTTCTGATGAAGAACAAGTGGGTCGAATATTGACAGATATTCTGGATATGCAAGCTGACAACCTTTTTGCAATTGGTACGGTAGGAATGGTAGATGAGCCTGCGGTGATAGCCAATGATCTTGGAAATGTTTCGGAAGCTTTTTATAGCGCCGGATCAGTTTATTCCTTGCAGGGTGTATTTGTAGATGAGTTTTTCTGGAAAAAGTGAAGCTGTTCGGAAAGGAACCCTGCCAGGTTTTTCGGCAGGGTTCCTGCTTTTTTCATTCTCCCTGAGAATCTCAAGTTCTTTTCTATGCTTGAATTTTTCTTATCCCTAATTACGATAGGTGCTTTATCGAGTCCGAACGTATGCTTTTGCTAGAGCGGGAAGATTAAGAATGTTATCTTACATTGTACGCCGATCTATATATATGGTTGTTATTCTATTGGTGCTATCACTAGTATCATTTGCTATTATTCAACTTCCTCCTGGTGATTATGTAACTGCCTTGATAGCGGAGATGGAAACATCAGGTATGATGATTACTGAAGCAGAAAGCGTCGCATTGAGAAAACAATATGGTCTGGATTTGCCAATGTACCAGCAATATTTCATGTGGATGTGGGGGGTGCTCCATGGAGATTTTGGAGTCTCTTTCCAGTGGAATGCACCTGTGGCTGACTTAATATGGGAGAGGTTGCCATTAACTATAGTGATATCTTCTCTCTCTCTTCTTTTTGTCTACGGAGTAGCTATTCCCATCGGAATTTACTCGGCTACTCATCAGTATTCTGTGGGTGATTATGGCTTTACCTTCATTGGTTTTGCCGGTTTAGCGACACCTAACTTCATCTTGGCCTTGATATTAATGTTCCTTTTTTACAAATATTTTGACTTCAGCATAGGTGGCCTTTTTTCGGCGGAGTATATGGGCAAGGCCTTTTCTTTCGGTAAACTTGTGGATATACTAAAGCATCTTATCGTCCCCATAATTGTCGTCGGTACGGCTGGCACTGCTGGGGTTATTCGGGTTATGCGAGGTTGTCTACTAGATGAGATTGGAAAGCAGTATGTGATAACTGCTCGAGCTAAAGGAGTTGCAGAGAGAACCCTTTTGTTTAAGTATCCTGTGAGGGTAGCTATTAATCCCATAATTAGCGGCATCGGTTGGATTCTTCCTGGTATTGTTTCAGGAACCATCATTACCGCGATTGTACTGAACTTACCTACTATAGGACCGCTTCTTTGGGGAGCATTATTCTACGAGGATATGTATTTAGGCGGAACTATTATTATGCTCTTGTCTTTTTTGACAGTGGTAGGAACGCTTGTCTCGGATATCATGTTAGTCTGGATAGATCCGCGTATCCGTTATGAAAAGTGAGGAAGAAATTAAGTTTGAGAAAGCAGAAAAAGGATAGTAGTGCCGAAGAAAAATTTTATACGGCGTCGCAATGGCAGCTTACGTGGCGCAAGTTTAGAAAGCATAAGTTGGCTGTTGGTGGCGGTACTGCATTAGCCATTTTTTATGTAGTAGCCATATTCTGTGAGTTTTTTGCCATCGGGAATCCGTACGGGTTCAACATGCAGTATCTCTATTGTCCGCCCCAGAGAGTTCATTTTTTCGATGAGCAAGGAAATTTTTGCTTTCGTCCCTTTGTCTACGGGATAAAACAGGAATTCAATCCAGAGACTTTTGACAGAGTATATGTTGAGGACAAAACAAAAAGATATCCGATTCACTTTTTTGTCCACGGTGATGAGTATAGACTATGGAAGTTGTTCAAGATGGACATTCACCTTCTGGGGGTAGAAAAACCAGGAGTATTACTTCCTTTTGGCGCAGATAAATTAGGAAGGGGCCTATTTTCCCGTACTATTTATGCTGCCCGTATTTCTCTATCCATAGGCTTAGTAGGAGTAGGCTTTAGTTTTGCCTTAGGGTCGATACTTGGAGGAATCTCTGGCTATTACGGAGGTACGCCTGATATGGTTATCCAGAGGGTCATAGAGTTTTTCATCTCTATACCTTCTATCCCTCTCTGGATGGCCCTAAGTGTTATCCTACCCCGCAGTTGGTCAGCAATTAAAGTTTACTTTTTTATTACCATTATCCTTTCCATTCAGGGATGGTGCGGATTAGCGCGAATAGTAAGGGGAAAGCTCCTGGAGTTAAGGGAAGAGGATTTTACCATAGCAGCTAAGATCGCCGGGGCAAAGGACAGCCAGATAATTACTAAACATCTCCTTCCTTCCTTTGCAAGTTACCTGATAGTGAGCTTGACCTTGGCCATTCCTTCCATGATTCTGGGAGAGACAGCCCTAAGTTTCCTTGGACTGGGACTTCGTCCACCGATCATTAGTTGGGGAGTTCTCTTAACGGATGCACAAAATATAGAGACTGTTGTTATGTATCCCTGGCTCTTAATCCCAGCGCTATTTGTTATTGCTACCGTCCTGGTCTTTAACTTCTTGGGGGACGGCCTACGCGATGCGGTTGATCCATACAAGTAATGTTGCCGGAGAAAAAAGGGTGAGCCTCATGAAGGGTGTGTGCAGAGTTTCTTCGTAGCGCGCCGGAAAAGACTAAATTATGTCTGGGTCGCGTTCGAAGACCATAAAACAGAAGGGTTCAAGTCTGGGATAACGACTGCCCAGAAGTCACATAAATGATGAAATTAAATAAGGAGGAATAGATATGATCTTTATGGACAGCACCATGCTCGACGTAGGTAGAGTGCCCCAGTACTTCTTTGACAATCTTGTTATCGAGCAGATTCAGAATCTGACGCGGATTGTTCACAATCCGAGAAAAGAAGCGGGTCCCCTCATCAAAAAGGACCGTCCCTGGGAACATGTTACTTACTTTACCTGTAATGCCTGGAATGTTTTCCGTGATGGTTCAAGTGGAAAGTTTAGGTGTTGGTATGAGGATTGGGATTTTGATCAACAAGAATACTTTAGGTGGGATAAGGAAGGTAAACCTCACCCAAGGTCTGCTCGGACGAGACTGTGTTATGCCCACTCTGACGATGGGCTCAATTGGGAAAAACCGGCATTGGACTATCGTGAAGAGAAGGGCTGCAAAACCAACATCATTTTCGGTAATCCATCCTTTGGTAGTGTCCATGCAGCTACGATTCTTGATGATCCGCTGGAGTGCGATTTGGAAAAGCGATTCAAGATGGTCTTTGAACACTACTCCGACCATTGGCATATGGAAGTTGCTTCTTCAGGCGACGGAATGAAGTGGAACCCTTATACCGAGCCACCCATATTTGGTGGGCGGGGACTAAACCCGGGTGATGTGGAGACACTTATGGCCGACGTTGAAGCCCGTGTCTATCGGCTCACCACCCGCCATTGGCATATGTGCACCGTGTTCCATGATAAGAGGAGACCGAAGACCAAAGGTCCCGCTCCCATATTTCCTCACGACCCGGGACGCATGAGCAAGCGCAGAATCTATCAGTCCATCAGCAGTGACTTAATTCATTGGTCAACTCCTCAATGTATCCTCGCTCTCGATGATGAGGAAGATAACCTGGACGAGAGCTACTATGGAATGGTCCAATTTCGCCTGGGAGACCTTTATGTGGGTCTACTCAATGTCTTTCGTCAGGTAGCCAATACTCTGAGTGTCCGCCTCGTATATAGCCGTGATGGTTGGAGATGGTACCACCTCAACCAACGCCAGCCCTGGTTGGCTCCCAGCGAGGACTCTTGGGACCGCTATATGGTGAACATTCCTAATGTTCCCCTCCCGGCTGGTGACAAACTGCTTGTGTACTACGGCGGTGCTAAAAACCACCACGACTGGTGGATAAAAGGCCTGGGAGAAGGCCTTCAGGTTCCGGAAGCCCACAGCTTGGATGAGGTTAGCTATTGCCTGGGACTGGCAAAACTGAGACTTGATGGATTCATTTCCATTGATGCCGGCCCCGTTCGTGATGGGGTCCTTATCACTCGGGTTCTCAAAACAGATGGTCGAAGGCTCGTCTTGAACGCTGTCTGTGCTAATGGAGGTTCCATCGAAGTTGAGGCTACCGATGCTCACGAGCACGTGTTGACCGGATACAGTCGGGCTGAATGTGATACCTTTTCGGGTGATAGTACCCGGGCAATCATTACCTGGAAGGGAAAGGCCACTATTTCGCACAACGGCTACCTGCGGCTTCGCTTTTTTATGCGCAATGCCTCCTTGTACTCGTTTACACTCGACCAGAGACCTGGACAAGGAACGACATCAGCTAGCTTCGACTGAAATCGGCATGCAAAAAATGGCTTGATGACAAGTCCCGCCAGATTCCGTACACACATCAAACCTATGTTTGAGGAGATATTTACAAGGTGCCGACAAGCGGGAGTCCACGTCTACCTTTCCCTATTAGTAAAGGCTTTGAGGTCAATTCAGGACTAATTTTTGCCAAAGTCTTGAATATGAACCTTTTGGAATTAAAGGAGAAATATATGAGCTCAAAAATAGAAAGGAAAATCGAGAGAGAAGAACAGTCCATTCAAGAGAGAACCGGCAAGGAAAGTATCGCTCCCGAAGCTGGCCTGAGGATCAACCGACCTAAAACCATTCACATTATTCCCCAGGCTCATATTGATCTTATCTGGTACTGGTCGCCTGAAGAGGCGGTCAGGATGATTCTGAAAACTTTCCGGCGCCATGCGGAAATCTTGGAGAAGAACCCAGATTACACATACGCTCAAAGCCAGGCCGCCGCCTATGAAATTGTCCTTAGGGAAGATCCAGCACTCTTTGAGCGCGTTAGGAAACTGGTTGAGAAGAACCAGTGGGAACTGGTCGGCGGGGAATGGGTTGAGGCTGATACGGTTCTTCCCGGTCCGGAGGCTCGTATCCGACAGTTTCTCGTGGGACAAACCTTCTTTAAGAAGCATTTTAAGAGGACCTGCAGTGTAGGCTGGTCTCCCGATGCATTCATTATGCATCCCGGATCGCTGCCGCAGATTCTCAGGCAAGCAGGTATCAAGTATTTTATCCACAAGCGACCCCGCGAGAAATTCGCCCATTTGCCAGTTCTGCCCTACTATTGGAGAGGGTTTGACGGTTCTAAAGTCCTTACCTACCGAACCGATAATAAAGGTAACGGTCTGCCCAGTCTTTCAGAAGGTACCCATGCTCCGTCTAACAAGGGGGACCTGGCTATCATTGCCGAATTATTTGAACAAGCCGGTTTGAATCACCTCTGGGGGTCAATGGGAGTAGGTGATATTGGTGGAGTTAACTCCTACGCAATCCCTGAAACCAGCAGCCTTTTTATCCTGCGTTACAGCACACCATCCAGTTTTTTTGCTGCCCTTGAATCAGAGATTCGACTGGATACTATTCCGGTCCTTGAAGGGTCATCTCCGCTCATTATGACCGGTGCTCTTACCACCCGGAACCTGACAAAAAAGCTCAACCGCATGACGGAGAAAGCACTCGTTCAGGCAGAATTCTTGCTTGCTTTAGGCCAGTCGCTGGGGATTTCGTTTCAGGGGGACGACCTGGCCAACAGCTGGAAACGACTACTTTTTTTGCAGTTTCACGATTCATTAGCAGGCTGCGGGACGGAAGAGATCTTTGAAATCGTTGAGCATGATTACCGTGAAATAGTTGCCCAGGTTAGGACCGTCCAAAACCGCCTTATGCGGCAGATTGCCGAATCAGCTACAATAAATTTTTCTGATGCCATTCCAGTGATAGTTTTCAATTCGCTCGGCCACCGGCAGGATGTTGTAGTTGAAAGCCGTGTAACCTTGCCAGAGTATTTTTTGGACCAGGTACCATTTGGTGATAAAGAAAGTTTTACCCATACGATTGACTGCAAGCAGTTTTCTACGGCAGACACCCAAATAGAAGCTGTGGATGAGAGCGGAAATAGCCTTCCTGTGATGTTCAAAACATATACTCAAATTCAGAAGAAATTCACGGCAAAAGTACGTTTCCTAGCCAAAGACCTGCCTCCTTTCGGCTATAAAACCTTTTATCTTAGGAAAAAAGCTCCAAAAAAGCGACAGATTAATCAGTCCAATTTCTCCATAGATACTGACTCCATTAGGGTAGAATTCAACTACAAACAAGGCGGTATTGACCATATTAAATACACAAATCACCCTCATCTTGCGTTTAAGGCATACAACAATCCTTTGGGGCAACTGCGAATTCACCATAGTGGGTCTTATCAGCTTGATTACGGGCTGGAGCAACGTGCGTGGATGACCGGATTTTCCGGTAAGGAAGAAATCCTAAAGCCAGTCCGACACCAGGTGGTGAGCTATAGCGGTATTCGTACAGGCATTTTGTTCGATTACACGTATGGTAAAAGTACCATCAGACAGGAGTTCTTATTAGAACCGGATACTGATTTTATCGAGGTTACCTTACGGGGTGATTGGAAAGAGACTGAGAAATACCTCAAGGTCCATTTTGCATTTTCTTCTGATGAAAAAACTATTGGCTTTGCGGATTTGGCCTATGGTTTTACAGAATCTCTCCCCGAGGGAAAAGAACATCCCATGCAATTCTTTTGCGGTTTGCGCGACCAAGAAAAGTCTTTAGTGGTTCTAAACAATTCGTGCTACGGCTGCATGTTTAAAGATCGATCGCTGTCCATTTCCGCCATACGCTGTGCAACCTATCCTGCCCATATTTCAGACGAGGGACCCTTTGAGCTTTCCTACAGGATTATGGCCGCCGATGTTGCGGATGTCAACTGGGTCGGCCAAGTTTTGAAAAAAGCCTTTGCCTTCAACTGGTCACCGTTAACCTATGCTCCGGAATACTCATCGCAGGAACGTCCCTCAGCGGAGTCATTGATTCAACAGGGCTTTGAAAATGTCCTGGCAAGCTGCCTGAAACCAGCCCAAGACGGTAACGGTCTGGTCGTACGGCTATTCAATCCTCACAACAGCGGGCGCCAACAAATATTGGAACTGCCAGAGGTAGCCCATGGTTGGAAGCAAACCACTATCCTGGAGGAGGATCTTGATGACAAAAATCCTCACGGCGCTACTCTTTCCTTTAATCCGTACGAGATAAAAACCATACGTTTTCTGTTGTGAAGCAGGAAAAGGAAGAAAGCGCAAAGGTCAGGATGCTCAAGAATTACCTTGACATTACCCAGAATAAATCAAGGAGATAATTATGACAGGTAAAGAAAGGGTTGGTGGTATATTAATATGTGTGTAAATTCTTGAAAACTTGATTTAAAAAGGAAAATGGCTTATTCTTCCATGAGACAGAAAGAAAAGTTAAAAAGGAGGAATAAGCCACATGGAAACTATAGCACAGAAGGAGCTAAGAAGTCAAGAGAAGTTAGAAGAGCTCAAGAACAGGGATGTAGAAGAATATCTGGAGCGGATCGATCCGGAGGAGTTCTGGGAAGAGATAGGGAGAATGATCAGGCAGGGTATCCGGATTACCCTGGAGAAAACTATCAGTCGTGAATTCAGTCAGTTCATTGGAGCCCTGGAATATGAGAGGAGCCCAGGGAGAAAAGATGTCCGCAACGGCTATCGCTCCCGTGATTTTGGCACCATCTATGGGGTAATTGACAACATTCAAATTCCCCGAGCCAGGAAAAGTTCTTTCACAACCTGGATTCTGCCTCGCTTTAAGAGAAGGTCAGGAAGAATTGGCCGACTGATATCCCAAATATTCCTTCGGGGCCTCAGCACCCGGGATATCAAGAAGATCAGCAAACACATTTATGGGGAGAGTTATAGTCCCGGCCTGGTATCCCGATTCAACAAAGAGTTAGGAGAAGCTCTTTCCCTCTGGGTTAACCGGCCGATTGAGAAAAAGATTAGGTACCTTTCCCTGAAAAGAGATAAAGCTTCCAGGGAAGCCCTCTTATCTGCTCTAGGCATTACCGAGGCCGGAGATAAAGAGTTTCTGGATTTCCTCTTAGGAGAAAGGGAATCGCAAGTTTTCTTAAGAGAATCTTCTTTTGAGACTGAAGAAGCGAGGTTTGACGGATAAACAACTCCCGTTAATCACTGTGGATGGCAATCCGGGCCTTCTGGCTGCTCTTAAGACGTGTTTTCCTTACGTCAAGGTTCAGCGCTGCGTGTACACAAAATGAGAAACATCTCTAATCACTGTCCTCGAGCTATTCAGGCTCGGCTTATGGCCGATCGAAAGAGAGTCATTTATGCTACCAGTAAGAGAGAAGCCTTAGAGGAATTTACCTCCTGGAAGAGATGTTATCAAAACCTTGCTCCTAAAGTCGTTCTGTGTCTTGAGAAAGATCTAAGTGAAACTCTCAGGTTCTTTGATTTTCCCTATAGAATGTGGGTTTCTCTTCGTACCACCAATATCATTGAGAGGATCTTCAGAGAGTTTCGTCGCCGAACCAAAGTTATGGATACATTTCCCACAGAGGAGTCTTGTATCCGAATAATGTTTTCTTTAGTTCAAATGATTAATGATGGCTGGAAGACTAAGCCAACGAAGAACTTCCGATAATTTACGCACTAATCTTGACAGAACCTGCATCTTTTCCTTTCAGCTGCACCAAGGTATTCCCCAGCAAGACTGGCAAAGATCATAAAGAGTATATCAAGAAATGAGATTTTCCATGAATTCCCGGATTTTGCCAGAAGGTGTTGGAGCCGAAAGCTTTGGGCTGATGGATACTTTGTCAGAGCTGTGGGAGACAAGCTAACAGCGGATGAAATACAAAAGTATGTGAGATACGAGACAGAAGAGAGAAAGGGCATCCAGTTTGAATTTTTCCGAGAATAACTGAGCAGTGCCATGTAGAAAGCCCCATTCCTTGCGGATGGGGAGGGTTTCACTAAAAAAGAAATTTAACTTAGTAGATAGCTTCTTAAGGAACCAAAGAATATTGTGACGGAGAAGCTCAAAGATGGGAAAGAGGAAAGAAGTGGTAAATTTCTTGAAAGTAATAGATTTTGACTATCCTGAATGGATTCCGGTCAACGTCTCTTTAATGCCCGCTACTTGGATGAAGCACCAGGAAAAACTGGAAAAAATAGTGTTAGCGTATCCGACCATTTTCTCCAATTATGAGAAAGACGATTTCAGAGATATAAAACTCCCCCGGGCTTATCAAAAAGGGAGATGGAAAGATACCTGGGGAGTTACCTGGGAGAACGTAGAAGAAGGACTCGATTCCGCTCCCGTAGAGGAGCTTGCTCCTTTGCAGGACTGGGAGAACCTGGAGAAATACACCCCTCCGGATCCATTGAGTTACGAGGAGTCGGGAGAAGCAATTGACTGGCAAGAACGGAGAAGAGCCCTGGACAGGGCCAGAGAAGAAGGAAATCTGATCAAAGGCAGCCTCATCCATGGAGCAATGTATATGAAACTCTATTATTTGAGGGGATTTTCAAATTTTATGCTCGATGTCGCCACAAAAGACGCGAGGCTGGAAAAGCTGGTGGGGATGGTTCTCACTTATAATCTATCATTGATTAGAAGGTGGCTGAAGTTAGGGGTCGAAATTATGTATTTTGGAGACGATCTGGGTTTACAGAAATCGCTTCCCATCAGTCCCCGGGATTGGCGATATTATCTAAAACCTTGTTTTGCTCAAATGTTCGACCAATGCAGAGAACAGGGGGTCTATGTCTATCTTCACACTGATGGTCATATCCTGGAGATTATTCCCGACTTGATTGAATGTGGAGTTTCTATCCTGAATCCTCAGATAAGAGCAAATACGTTAAAAGGGATAGAAAAGGAGTGTAAAGGCAGAGTGGCAGTTCATCTTGACTTAGATAGACAATTCTTTCCTTTTGCTACTGCTCCCCAGCTTGAGGAACACATAAAAAGAGCAATCGATACTCTTGCTTTACCGGAAGGGGGCTTAATGCTTCATATTGAATGTGCACCCGATGTTCCGCTGAAAAACATTGAAATTATCTGTAAAACTCTCGAGAGGCTCGGATGTTTTGGTATGTAAGCCGCTCCTCATAGGATTCTAGAAAACCTCATATAATGAGGTTTTGAATTTTCTTACTGGTTCAAATTCCGCATTTCTCAAGAGAGAATGATTATTCATGGTGCTTTGCGAGTTTATCAAGTTACTTTTTTGCGTTGCCACTATCTCAGATTTTCTGAAGAATAATCCTGAGGAATAAAGGATTTGGCTGATCAACGTGCTCAAAGAGGTTTTTTCCTTGGGAAAGTTGAGGTAGAAAAAAGATGGCACATCTAAACCAATGTGTACAGGGAATAGAAATTGTTGAATCTTTTTGAGAGGGAAAGGCTTACTAATGCTGGAATTCCTAATCCAAGGGTTATGAGAATGATCCCCGAGCGAACTACCGAGGTTAAGCTGGTAAATAATGATACTCTTTTAGTTAAGATAAAAGATCTGGGAACTGATCGGATGAATCAGCTTGCCCAGAGATTCTTAACTGAGATTAACAACCTTGGAGGCAGAACTCTCGACAAATTCCAGCTGAAACTCTTATTTGACGTGGAATCCGAGGAATAATCACAAAATATAATCAGCATCACATTTTGAAAATGTCGAATTGTCCGTACCTCTGAACTACCATTAACTAAGAAACATTATTTATCAAATAGAGGAGACCTAGAACTTAAAATGAAATTAGGGATATGCAACGAAACATTTAAAGAGGAGAATAAGTTCTGGCCCTTAAGAAAGGTTATGGAATATGTCTCAAGAGTTGGCTATCAGGCAATAGAAATTGCTCCTTTCACCTTGGCTCCGTCAGTGGAGGATATTTCCTCTGCTAAGAGAGAGGAAATCCGCCTTCTATCCAAAGATTATGGTCTGGAAATAATTGGTCTTCACTGGCTACTGGCCAGCCCTCCCGGACTTTCCATTAGCTCTGCGGATAAAAAGGTAAGGCATCGAACAGCTTCTTATCTAAAGAGCCTGATTGTCTTTTGCTCAGACATAGGGGGAAAGGTCCTCGTCTTTGGTTCGCCAAAACAAAGGAGCATAGAAAAAAACTCAAGTTATGAAGAAACAAGAAAAAGGGCTAAAGAAGTTTTTATCAGCTCTTTAGATAAAGCTGAAGAAAGAGGAGTAATTATTTGCCTGGAGCCATTGGCCAGGCGCGAAACTGACTTTATTAATACTGCTGAGCAGGCAGTTTCCTTAATTAGAGAGATTAATCATCCCAATTTTAAGCTTCATTTAGATGTGAAGGCAATGAGTGATGAAGAAAGACCA
>SDBT01010637.1_pt1 | contig 14844 bp, 15 predicted proteins | sample 2277101 | NCBI WGS metagenome assembly SDBT01 (sample SAMN10404973, study PRJNA504765) | marine sediment metagenome | isolation source: marine sediment core GS10_PC15, 103 cmbsf | place: Arctic Ocean: Southern Knipovich Ridge | collected 2010
GATCAGGGCGGTTGAACTCACCACCCAGCCATTGCGGGGAGCCCAGGAGATAACGCTCCAATGCAGCTGGTGAATCACCGGGCTGCCAGCGCCCGAACACATAACTATCTTCAAAATTACCTGTTGCCCCGACGAAGGCCTTGCTAAATGCCCTACTCCAGCCAGCCCAGCCGAGGTTGGTACATTGTTGAATTACCCTCGACCGATCAACCAAATCAGTGCTGGCGATTAAGGCTGCCTGGGGATTAATCCGGCGGACGGCGTTAAGCAATCGCTTGGCGGCCTCACTGCTGATTTGCTCAGCACCTGATATATGCACGCCGTCGAGGTGATAATTGGCCATCCAGTGAGCCAGAACATCCTCCGCCAGGCGCTGAACCATAGGGTGCTGAAATTGAAGAGCATTAGCATTCGTATCTGCATTTGAATGAAAATAATAATCAGCATCAATTGTAGCAAATGGGCCAGCCGATTCAGCAGTCATTGTGGGAAAATCAAACGCCCCAATGATGCCCAATCTCATTTTATGGGCTTTGGCTATGAATTGCTTTAGTGCACGATTCGCGGATCTACCTGTTGCGATACTATCTTCGCCGCCTGAAATTGATTCGGGATCAGCGGCAAACAGCTGTCCACCACCGGCCTGATTGTTGTACGTAACAGGTATCTCAATGGCCGTAATGCCGAGGTCCGCCAAATAATCCAGCCCACCTTCATTCGTAAACTGGCTTAGCCTGCCACTGCGCATCCACCCATCACCATCCTGCCAATACAAATTAGCTGGATCAATGCGATACAAAACGGAATTGCCCAAATTAATGGCAATGTTGCGATCACCAGCCCAGTCAAATTCACCAATTGGAACACGCCCAACCACGCGTCCGGTCGCAGGCAGAATGTCTACTTCCGTGGCGTAGGGATCGTTAACCACAATCGGCGGTGGGTTTGGCCGCTCATCAACCAGCCACAAATTATAGTGGTAAAGTTGCCCGGACATTCGCCCGATCTGTGACCCAGACCAGACGCCCCGTTGATCACGAAACATGGGTATGGTTTGCCCACTATCTGCATCCAAAGCAGCCAGTAGAACAATCTCCACTTTTGTTGCACGTGGCGCAAATATCCTGAACCAGGTAAATCCTGCGGCGTAGGTTGAGCCAAGGGGTAAATTACTCGATAACGCGGTAGGATTAATAAGTGGCGTGTAGATTTTTCCCGGCCGTCGCATCACAGAGATCAGGCTGCTACAGCTTAACTGCAACAAGGCTGCCACGCAAAGTGCGGTGAGCAAACGATACCGGGTGATTGATCTAACTACATTTAGCATTGATAAGTAGCTCGAACTATGGCTTGATTAACATGATTTTGGCTGTTTCAATATACTGAAATTATCCCTTTAGACGAAACACTACTAGTAAGAATGTACTGGTGCCATTTGAATTTCAATTGTACTGCCGGGAAAGGCACCTTCTAGCTCCTGTCCGAGCCATGCCGCGGCATCTTTCTGTGCCGTGTTAGTCAGATCGCGATTTGTAGCAATATCAAGCAATATTGTTTTGTGCTGAGGTGTCTCCACAACACGTAAATCGTAATAGTTTGTGATTGTATCACACGCTGTCAAAAGATTATCAAGAAAGTCGCTGGCCTGCTTAACTACCTCGCTATCCGGATCAATGGGATCGATGTGCACGATAGTATATGCCCCAATGTCTTCTTGCAGGTACTCGCTAAGATTTTCCGCAATATCGTGGGCTTCTTGCACCGATAGCCCAACACTCACCTCAGCGTGCAAACCGACAAATATATGGTATCCATAATTGTGAACGACGATATCGTGGGCATCGAAAATATTATCGCGCTTGCGGCAAAGATCCCGAATTTTATGCACCAACTCAGGTGCCGGTGGCTCGCCCAGCAACGGATTAATAGTCTCTCGGGCAATGTCGAAACCCGACCAAATCAAATACAGCCCAATTAAAATACCAGCTATACTATCGAGAACAGGATACCCGGCCGCGCTGCCCCCTATTGCCACTAGCACCACAATAGAACTCAGGGCATCACTTGTATGGTGCTTGGCGTCGGCTTCCAATGTGGTTGACTCAATCAGCACGCTCAGTGTACGGGCAAAACTGCCCAGCCAGTACTTGATCAGTATGGTGGCTGCAATCGCAATCAGTATGGTCCAATCTGCGACAACCGGCGAGGGGCTCAGCATCCGCATGCCAGCCGATTTAACGAACTCAAAACCAACCACCCCTAACATGATTGCAATCACCAAGGTTGCGACATATTCCACCCGGCCATGCCCAAAAGGATGCTCCTTATCGGCTGGTTTGCCCGAGACGCTAAATCCAAAAATCACCACGATAGATGTAGCCACATCAGATGCAGTATGAATCGCGTCGGCAATCAGCGCCAGTGAATTAGCCATCATGCCAAGGGTCAACTTCACCGCAGCCAGGATACTGTTAATCACAATACTTACCCAGGCCTCAAGTTGACCGATCAAGCTCCGGTTGGTTAGCTTGTCCCCACTGTCCAATGGTGGCCCAAATAATTTAAGTAATAGATTAGTTAACATGATTCTAGCCTGGCGGTAATTGTAATTCTGCTAAATGAATCAGGATGCTGGCCCCAACAAGTAAGGCAGCCTCGTCGATATTAAAATGCGAGGTGTGGTGGGGTACTGAACCTGGCTCATCGTCGGCCTTGGCTGAGCCTACGAAAATAAAGCAACCCGGTACTTTCTGCAGATAAAACGACATGTCCTCGCCGCCCATCGTCATGAATGGTGCAACTACGCCATCACCAACTACCTTTTCAGCTGCCAACCGGCCAACATCACTCATTGCCGCATCGTTGACAGTCGGCGGATATGAGTCGTGGTAATCAAGTTCGATTGTTGCGCCAAAGCTGGCCGCTAAACCGTCACAAAGTTCCTGCAACCGGCGCTTTATTAGCTGACGGTCAGCCTCCTCCATGGCCCGGGCAGTGCCGTCTAATTGTACCTTATCGGCAATAATATTAAACGCCGTACCACCATCAATCCGTCCAATAGTGACTACTCCAGGATGCAAAGGGTTGAGGTTCCGGCTAACCAATGTCTGCACCGCCGTGATAAACTGACCGGCTACATAAACCGCATCAACCGTACCTTGGGGCATTGCTCCGTGGCCGCCAGTACCGTGGATGATCACACTAAACGCATCCGCCGATGCCAGCACAGGACCGGCCTGCACTCCAACTGTGCCAAATTGCTGGTAATTCCACAGATGCAACCCAAAGATTGCGTCAACGTTGGGATTGGCAAGCACACCCGCGGCAATCATATGTTCTGCGCCGCCACCACCCTCCTCCGCAGGCTGGAAAATGAACTTGATTATCCCATTCCACAAATGACGATTTGCATCCAAAGCTTTTGCCGCGCCCAATAGCATAGCCATGTGCCCGTCGTGACCGCAAGCATGCATTCTCCCGTCGTTGACCGATTTGTACGATAGATCACCGGTTTCCTGAATTGGCAACGCATCCATATCTGCGCGTAAAGCGAGTACCGGTCCGGCGCCATTTACAATCGTTGCAACAATGCCAGTTTGCGCAACCGGATGCTCAACCACTACATTAAGATCAGCTAATTGCTTTAATATGAATTGACCGGTTTCATGCTCTTCAAACCCGATCTCCGGGTGCTTGTGGAAATGGCGGCGCAGGGCCACAATCTCATCGCCGAATTCGATAACGGCTGGATGATAAGTGATGCTACTATTGTCCATATTTGAAATTACGCCTTAGTTGGGTGATAAGTAATTGACAAAGCTAATATGTTTGCCCATAGCGATGGCAGCCCACCCTGTGATCGTACACCATACCAATGCTTTGCATATAGGCGTAGCATATGGTGGATCCAACAAACTTAAAGCCGCGCAGCTTGAGGTCCTTGCTCATGGCATCAGATTCCGGCGAGGTTACCGGTGTATCGGCCCACTTGGTAATGTTCGAATGTACCAGGATGGAATGGTTGGTAAACTGCCAGATATACTTATCGAAAGTGCCATATTCAGCCTGTATGCGCAAAAAGGCCTGAGCATTGGTGGTGGCGGCAGCAATTTTCATGCGGTTCCTGATGATGCCCGTATCCTGGCGTAGGGCTTCCATTTTCTCCGCGTCATAGTTGGCAACAACTGCAGGATCGAAATTTGCGAAGGCCGCTTTAAAACCAGGCCGCCTGTGCAATATTGTGCGCCACGATAATCCCGCCTGAAAATTATCCAGCAATAAAAATTCGAAATGGATCCGATCATCATGTACCGGCACACCCCATTCGTCATCATGATAGGCCGCCATTAATGGATCGTCATCACCCCAGCAGCGTTGCATTTCAGCGGTCATAAATCATCCCACATGTGCGATCATCCGGTCGACAATCGCCGCGCTGTTCAATTCTCGCAGCGCATCTCTGGCAATCCAGCGCGCGCTCTTGCTATCCATCTCCAACAACTGCTCGCTCACATCCCAGGCCCGTTTGTATAGCACCTGGTTGCGTTTTCCAATTTGCCGGAGGCTCCAGTTTACGGCTTTCATTATCAAGTTGCGCTCGTCATCTGCGAATTGCACAATCCGATCCAGATATGGCTCGTAATCTGCATCACCGAGTTTAATTGATCGCGTTGCCAGAAACGCCATTGTTGCAAAGCCGGCCCGACGCACAAAAAGTGGCTCCTGTGCCGACCATTCTATCGCCTTTTGGGGTGCATAGGTCGATTTCTTGAATAGCTTGCCCACGGTAGAGTCGCAAACATCCCAGGAGTCGAAGTCCCTTACCATTGCGTCCATTGTAGCTGCATCAAGTTGCCTGTAATCGCCTACCATACCCGCCAGCAGGCGTGCTTCTCTATATCCAGTGCCCCATAATTGCAGGGCCAGTTGATGGTCGCCTTTATGCCGTTTGGCCAGAGCCTGCATAGCACCAATCTTAACGCCGAATGCCCGCTCAGTGCTGATCCCATAGCGTGCCATACCAGCCAAATCAGCGGGATTGCCCAGCCTGCGCAATTCAGCAACTATTTGATCGACCAATGGGTTAGCCATTGTGGACCACCTCAATCATGTGCTCAAGTAGAGTGGCCAATTTGGAGCTGGTACTAGTTCCCACCGCCAGAATAGTCGCATGCTTTATAGGCAGGTCGCCCGTCTTTGCGGTGTAATTTGTCAGGCACGAAATACCGACCACTTCCAGCCCCTCATCAACAGCCGCCAGGTATTCGGGTATGGCTGACATACCAACTGCGTCACCGCCAAGATCTCGAATCAGGGCTACTTCAGCCGGGGTTTCGAATGTTGGGCCAACGGTGCAGGCATAGGTTCCCCGCCTTAATTTGATCTGGGCAGCTGCAGCTGCCGCCAATGCTGCCTGGATTAAACGTTCCGAATGCGCTGTCGGTCCGCTTACGATGTGCGGTAAGGAGCTGTTCTCAATAAATGTGCAATCCAAATACCCAGTGTGAACCATAAAATCGCCAATAGACCAATTTTCATTGGTACAACCAGCGGCATTTGTGATGATCAATAGCTCCACGCCAAGGGCAGCCAGCGTACGTACGGGCAGCTGAATTATTGGCAAGGAATGGCCCTCATAATAATGATAACGCCCACTGGCAGCCAATATCGGTACGGCATGCACATAGCCGAAAACGAATTGTCCTAAATGGCCCGGCACGGTAGTGGGTGGGAAACCGGGTATTTCAGCATAATTGATGATGATAGGTTCGCGTATTATATTAATTGTTGCTGCTAATCCAGACCCCAGTATCAGGCCGATTTTGGGTTGGTCGGGCAATTTTCCGGCCACGAAATTTTTAACGGCCGGGAGAATTCCGTGTTTCACTTGGCCTCACCGGTGGCCAACTGTCCGCACCCCGCGGCAATATCAGAGCCGTTGCTCCACCGAATCGTTACCGGGAAGCTGGCCCGGCTGAGGCTTCTGAAGAAGGCATCGATAGTTTCATCCGCAGGACGTTTGTAAATACCGCCGAGATCGTTATAAGGGATAATGTTGAGCTTGCACATCTGCCCCTGCAGCAAGGTTAGCAGTTCTTCGCCGTGCTTGGGGGAATCATTGATTCCGGCAAGTAAAACATACTCGAATGTGACTTTCCGTTTGCCTTGCCTGGTATATTGCCCTGCTGCTGCCAAAAGATCAGCCAGTGGCCACTGCCGGGTTAGCGGCATAAGGCCCTCACGGATCGCATCAGAGGGCGCATTTAGCGAAATAGCCAAGGTGAACTTGCGGTCTTCAAGCGTAAACGCTTCAATCTGGGGGATCACCCCCGCCGTTGAGATAGTAATTCGTTGAGCGGCAATATTCGTGGCCGCCTGATCATGCATCAATTCGGCCGCCGCGATTACCTGGCGGTAGTTAAGGAATGGCTCGCCCATACCCATAAAAACTACATTGGTTACGGGCCTGCCGCGATCTGCTTGAGCCAGCAGCAACTGATCAAATATTTCGCCGGTTGACAAATTTCTGATAAAGCCCATGGTTGCAGTTGCACAAAAATCGCAACCTAGGTTGCAACCGACCTGGCTCGAAACACAAACGGTATGGCGCTGGCGAATCAGCATACTAACGGCCTCGACCGTCCGGCCGTCCAACAATTTGATCAGGTACTTCACTGTACCGTCGTCAGCGGTTGCCAAACGGTCTATAATTTTGCCGGTGCTCAAAATGGTTTCGGATAAATGGCCGATTAAACTGGCTGGCAGGTTGGTCATTAATTGTGGATCACAGACGCCCTGATGATACAACCAGTTGAAGATCTGCTTGCCCCGATATGCTGGTTCGCCAACCAACGCGCACCAGGCACACAACTGTTCCAGATTCAACCCCTTAATTACGTTGGACGGATAGCCATTGATAATGTTGTGCCCCTTTGCCATTACCAAAGTTAGTGGAGGGGTACTTGCTCAGCAAGCCAGCTGAGCGGCTTGGATCTCCAAAGGGACTCATATTTCAAAAGTATTTGGATTGTACAAGAAATCACGATACCTTGCACATGGGAATTATCCAAATTCAGGCATGCCTCATTTCGTCGCAAAATTAGGCATCAAATCATAAAATAATGGTAATCCACGAGTAACAAATGCACGATTTAACGCTTCTGAGTAAATCCCAATTGGTTGAAGAGTTGGGAAATGCATATGAAAGAATTAAAGAACAGGAACTCCTGTTAAATAATCTTCGGAAGGGGGGCACACAAAAAAATGCAGAAAAATCACTCAAACTGATGGAGGGCAAGCTGAAGCGCCAATCTGTTTTGCTGAACCAGAAGAATCAGGCCATGCGGGAAATACTCTGGCTTGCCGAAGAAGATAAAAACACCCTCAAGGCTCAAGTGTCGATCAATATCGATACATTCCTTTTACCAATGATTACGACACTCCGCAGCTCCGGCAAGTCTGATGAAGAATTATTATATATTGGGATGCTTGAAGAAGGTCTACAGAGAATTGCCTCAAACTTCGGCAGTAAACTGCTCAAACATAATTCATCGCTCTCGTCACGAGAAGTGGAAATATGCAATATGATCAAGAGTGGCCACAATTCGAAAACGATGGCTTCAGTACTACATCTTTCTATTAAGACAATCAACGCCCATCGGGCAAACATCCGCAAGAAACTTGGCATACAAGGCAAGCAGGTGAACCTTGAAACCCATATCAGGTCAATGTAAGGCATTGCCCTATAGAGCCTATTAATAATAGGTGCAAACTAGCTATTATTTAGGCTAGCACGCCTGCTACTCAGCTCATATTTTTAACCCTGTAGATTTGTCATTTACACCAATTAGATCGTGCAACTGGGATTCTAGACATAAATCAATTTCAGAAGTCTGGGTTGGCTGCTAGAAGCTGGCATTGTCGGCACTCACAAAAATACTGGTGTTTTTCTGAGGTCTATTTTGAGTACTTATAATATATTGATTGTTGATGATTTTTTGGTCATCCGAGAAACGTTGCCGAAAATTTTGGCAAAGTTTGGATTCAATGCAATTGCTGTTAGCAGCGGCTGGGAAGCTCTTGTTCATTTACAGGAAAATAGTGTTGATCTGGTCATTACCGATATCCAAATGCCGGGTATGAGCGGCTTGGAGCTCCTTGAAACAATCAAGACCAAGTACGACGGCCTGCCTGTGCTGGTAATATCAGGCGCTATTCACAAACACGAGGAAGCCAGACTCAGTATGGCTGATGGTTTTCTGGCAAAGCCCTTTGCGATTGATGAGATATTGAAGAAAATTAATAACTGTCTGGAAAAATAGAATTCTTCGGCAACGCGAAATATAGACTTATTGCTATATAGTCTCCCGATTAAAATATTTCCGGTAGTTCATCCAGTTATTTGCACTTGCTAATGCTCAACTGTGGCTGCGATTGATGGCCGGTCCAACTCCATTGCAGGGCAATGTACGGCGCAAGTAGGCTATTCGGCTGCCCAATTTCTCCATCCAGTTAAACTTGCAGGATTTTTCCCGCACCCCCAATAAACAATTCCTATGCCCCGCGCAGGATGTTAAAATTCGACTCGTCATTTTATTTTGATCCATCCACTACATTGATAAATGGGATATTGGAACTGAAGTATGGAAAATCTCGAGCTGATCAAAAAGCTGAATACTGTTCGGAAGCAAGTCACATCTGAAATTGGCCTCGTAATTGTTGGGCAGCAGGATATTCTGGATCATCTGTTTATTGCCATGTTGTGCCAGGGCCATGTGCTGCTGGAGGGTGTACCCGGTCTGGCAAAGACCATGATCATCAAGACCTTCGCCCAGGTAATGGATCTAACTTTCAATCGCATTCAATTCACACCCGATCTCATGCCGTCGGACATTACAGGCACCGAGATTATCCGGGAGACCGAGGGTGGTGGTCGTCAGTTCATGTTCCATAAGGGACCTGTATTTGCCAATATCGTTCTGGCAGACGAGATCAACCGCACACCACCGAAAACTCAGGCTGCCCTACTCGAAGCTATGCAAGAACATAGCGTCACGGCCGGTGGAAACACATTCAAATTGGACGAGCCTTTCTTTGTGCTGGCAACCCAAAATCCCATCGAACAAGAGGGCACCTACCCCTTGCCGGAGGCTCAACTCGACCGCTTCATGTTCAATCTACGAATTGGCTATCCCGACCGGGCGGAGGAAGTTGCCATTGTCAACAAAACCACTGGTGTGGCGGGTAAACAGCCCGGTTTAGTGCTCAGGCGCGATGATCTGATTACTTTTCAGCAACTGGTGCATCAGATTCCCGTGGCTGAAAATGTTGTCCAGTACGCCGTCGATATTGTGCGCAATTCGCGGCCCATCGGAGATGATCAACCTGATTTCGTTAATAAATGGCTAGCCTGGGGTGCCGGTCCGCGAGCCAGCCAATATCTGATTCTCGGCGGTAAGGTACGCGCTATTTTGGATGGCCGTCCCACACCCGATTTTGCCGATGTCACCGCGATGGTCAAACCGGTTATGCGCCATCGCATTATCACCAATTTTAATGCCGAGGCTGAAGGTGTATCGAAAGACAAAATCCTTGAACGATTGGTGCAATTGCGCTATTGATAGCGCCCCCTGACCATGGCCAACCTGACTGCAGAATACCTCGATCCAAAGCTCGTATCACGGCTGGACAACCTGTCGCTAAGAGCACGTTTGGTTGTTGAGGGGTTCATTGCCGGCTACCATCGCAGCCCCAACCACGGTTTTTCCGTGGAATTTGCACAGCATCGTGCCTACGGTCCAGGCGACGATATCCGCCATGTTGACTGGAAACTGTTTGGCAAGACGGACCGCTATTACGTAAAGCAATTTGAGGAGGAAACCAACCTCAAGTGTTATTTGCTGATCGATCAAAGTACGTCCATGACATTCGATTCACACGGTCTCAGCAAACTGAAATACGCCCAAACTCTCGCCGCCGCCCTGGCCTATCTAATGCTAAAGCAGCAGGATGCCATCGGCCTGGCCCTCTTCGACTCAGAATTGCGCGAGTATCTTCGTCCCCGGGCAAAGGCCAGCCATCTTAATACGGTGCTGACGAAAATGTCCCAGATAGTACCGGGTCCGGAGACAGCAATTGCACCCATACTACACCGCTTGGCCGAAACAATTACTAAACGCGGTCTGATTATACTTATTTCCGATTTGCTGGATGACCCTGACGAAATTCTGATGGGCTTGAAACATTTCCGCCATCGTAACCATGAGGTGATTGTGTTTCATGTCCTCGATCCGCAAGAGCAAAACTTTGACTACAGTAAGCGTATTCGTTTCAAAGATTTGGAAACGGGCCAGGTAATTACTACCGAGCCCTGGCATCTCAAGCGCGAATATCGTCAACGGATGGAGGATTACATTGAAAAATTCCGCCGTCGTTGTCGCGAACAAAATGTAGATTATCTCCAATGTACTACCGATAAACCCCTCGATTTGGCACTGACCGAATACCTGTTAAGACGACGCACAATCAGTCTTTAGCATAGTGGATTAATGCCTGTCGCGGCGAAAAGTGGGAGCACCGAATGATTGATTTGACCGACCGAACAGTCCTGATTACCGGCGCATCCAGCGGCATTGGCCGAGCATGCGCGTTCGCGTTCGGGCACGCCGGGGCGCGCCTCGTAATGTTTGCCAGACGGTTGAATCGGCTGGAGCAAATTCAAGCCCAACTGAAGCAGCAAAATGTGGATTCGATTGTGGCTGAAGCTGATCTGCGCGATTCCAGCCTCCTGGACGAGGTCTGGAACAAGCTGCCGGAGGACTGGCGGGCAGTGGATATCCTGATTAATAATGCCGGTTTGGCCATTGGAACAGCTACCGAATGGGAAACGGAGGCAACTGCGGTCGATGCAATGATCGACACCAATATTAAAAGCCTGCTCCACATGACACGATTATGCGTGCCAGGCATGATCAATCGTGGCCGGGGGCATGTTATCAATCTGGGTTCAGTGGCCGGTCACGAGGCCTACCCCGGTGGCAGCATCTATTGTGCCACCAAGTTTGCAGTGCGTGCATTGTCGCGGGCATTAAAGATGGATTTAATCGGCACACCAGTTCGGGTTTCGTCGATTGATCCCGGTATGGTCGAGACGGAATTCAGCGTGATTCGCTTTGCTGGCGATCAGGCCAAAGCCGATCAAGTATACAGCGGCATGTCGCCCCTGCTCCCTGAAGATATAGCGGATGCAGCCCTGTATGCAGCTACCCGGCCCGAGCACGTAAACATTAGCGAGATGCTGATTTTCCCCACTGCTCAGGCTTCGGCCCGTATGGTACATCGTGGGGCTACCAATTAAGCATAATTGAGGTAGGTCAGATGCCAAAAATTAGCCTGTGTACGCCACCTGGGACCAGCGCTGGTCAGGTTTGCAATATATTCGCTGAGGATCAACCTGGGCCAGCAGCGCCAGGGTACAATATTTAGCTTATGAGCATCACTAAACTGATACTGTTCGACATCGACGGCACATTGCTGGCCCCCGGCCCCATTGGACGTGAAACACTAGGTAAATGTGTTGAAGAATTCACCGGAGAGAAGACTCATCTCGAGTTTGACCATGTGGCCGGTTCTACCGATCCAATGATTGTACGAGAAGCCTTAATCCGCCAAACTGGCCTGGATGATATCGCTGAGACTCTCGTTTCGGCAATTCTTGAGCGCTATGTATATTTAATACAAACTGCCCTGCAGGCGAATAGCCAAATACAGCTTTTACCCGGGTCAGAGGAGTTGGTTGAGGCCTGCAAACTGGCCGGCTGGACGGTTGCAATTCTTACTGGCAATATGAAAATTTCAGCTAATCTCAAACTGGCCCAGTGTGGTTTAGTGGATAAATTTGCCTTTGGTGTTTATGGCGAAGATGGCAATAGCCGGGACGACCTGCCGTGGGTCGCCCGCGAGCGTGCATTTGACTGCATCGGCACAGTATTTGATTTTGCGGATATGGTCTTAATTGGCGATACACCGAGCGACGCGCGCGTCGCGAATCTGTATAATATCCCTAGTCTGATTGTTTGTCGTCGCGATAGTGCCGATTGGCGGCAGGCGATAGTTAACCAAAAGCCAAGCTGGGTGGTAAACGATCTTTGCCGGACCGAAAAAATACTGGATATGATCAAAATGGCCCCCAATTGAAGTTCAATATTATGTTAATAGCACAATGCCAACACTTTCCACTGGCCTTGAATTAACTATGCCGATGATATCATTCATAAAAGCACATGGCAACGGCAATGATTTCATCATATTCAATGCCGACAACTGCCCCGAGATAATTCGCGATCCAAATTTTATCCAGGCAGTTTGTAATCGTCACAAGGGGATTGGCGCTGATGGAACCCTAATTATTTCCGGGTCCGGCGTGGAAGGTGTGGAGTATAAATTGGACTACTACAATTGCGATGGAACCTGGGAGACATTCTGTGCGAACGGTAGTCGCTGTGCCGCGGTCTACTATCTGGCTCATAATGACATTCCAGGTCGGTTTACCTTCATCACCGGAGACGGCGAGCACTGGGCAGAACGGCTGCCGAACGGCTTCATTGGCCTGCAAATCAAGGCACCCAAATATGTTGGAGAGCAAGTGGAGCCATGTGGGTATCGCGGTCGGCATGTTGACTCTGGAGCCAGGCATTTTGTGGCGGAAGTGAACGACCTGTCTGTGGAGCTGGTTGCAGCGGATGGCCCTGGAATTCGTCAGCACGATCATTTTCAGCCGCGCGGCATTAACGCCAATTTTTACAAGCGGATTAATGAACATACGATTGAGGTTATCACCTACGAAAAAGGTGTTGAAGCGGTAATGCAATCTTGTGCCAGTGGTAGTGCGGCTGCGGCCTATCATGCCTATCAGACCGGCGTCTGTAAATCGCCACTTAAAGTGATCAATCCCGGGGGCGAATTAATCCTGGAATTTGACGACCAGTGGGAGCATGTTTCAATCATCGGCCCGGCAGTGCTGGTTTACTCTGCGCAACTGCCCGATAACTTTATGGCAACTTGAATGAATGATTTAATTAAAAAGAAAATCCTGCTCGCTACCCGCATACCGGGGCTGGAAGCTGAACTCCGGTCACTCCTGCCCAATGGCGTGGATTTAGTGCGCAGCAGGGATGACAGCACAACAGCCCGCCTGATTGTGCAGACAGAGTACCTGCTGGGCGACCCGGTTTTGGTGGCGCCGCATCTGGATAAGGCCGACCAATTGAGTTGGTTTCAGTCAACCTTTGCTGGTGTGGATATTGTGTTCCGGGCCAGTACCCGACGCAATTATACACTTACGCGCATCCAGGATGTTTTTGGCCCCCTGATGGCTGAATTCGTTTTTGCCCACCTGCTATCACGCGAACGAAAATTACCCACTCTAAGACAGCAGCAGGCAAGCAGTACCTGGATGGTGCAGCGCTACGGCCGCATGTCCGAGCTTACACTGGGCATTATGGGTGTGGGCAATATTGGTCAGGTTGTGGTCAGTACGGCGAAAGGCTTTGGCTTGCATGTTTGGGGGCTCCGTAGTATCAATAAACCGGTTGACAATGTGGACCGCATTTTCACGCTGGACCAGCTGGACGATTTTCTGGCAGGCAGCGATTACATAGTAAATATATTGCCCAGCACCCCCCAAACCTGTGATCTGCTCTCGGGAGCCAGACTGGAGGCTGCTAATGGTGCCGTGCTAATAAACATCGGTCGCGGTGACATTATTGATGAGAGCAGCATTATAAATGCCCTTGCAAAAGGCTGGCTCGCTGAGGCGGTGCTGGATGTATTCCCTCAGGAGCCGCTACCCGCTGAAAGTCCGCTGTGGTCAACACGGGGGGTTGTCATTACTCCCCATGTTGCGGCTTTGGGATTTGCCTCTGATATTGCCCGAATTTTCAACGGTAACTATACTCGCCTTGTTCGCGGTGATAATTTGATCTATCAGGTAAACTGGGAAAAGGGCTACTAGCGGCTTAGCGGCCCCTATATCCAGGGGGCAGGTAGTTTACTATTTTTAGCAATAGCTGGTGGGTTGCTTCCACATCGCGCATCACATATTCGGCCACCTTATCAAGATCACCGGCCTGGAATGCCGCGTTCACTGTGTTGCCCTGCACTTCGCCCTCCTTTGGCGATGGTATCCCAAAACTGCGGCAGGCCATGTCCAGACTAACGCCCTCATTGCCCCAGCGCGACAGGAATTGCATGATGTCTACATGATAATCGTAGGCGAATTTGCGTAGGTTTGTGAACCGGGAATTGGTTATCTCCAGTCCATAGTGCGCAGCCCGTATGATAATGAACGGTGTATCAAAATTGAGGCCGTTGTAATGTACAAATTTCAGGTCGCGCGATGCTTGATGGTTAATCGTATCAAGAAAAACTTTCAGCGTATTTAATTCGCTATCCTCCGCAATGACTTTGTCCTTCAATTCGCCTGATTCGGGATTATAAAGCCGCATGCCAATTGCAATTATTTGCCCTAAAAAGGGTGAAATCGACCGTACCAGCGACTCTGCCTCATCAGCGGGAAAACGGCCCTTGTCAACTTCTTTTTGGGTGCGTCGCGCTACTTCTTTTTCGAGTTCGGCGGGCAGGTCATCGAGGGGGATCGTCTCAATATCAAATATTAGATACTGCATAAACGCTCAGCGTACGAGATTGCGAAACTTCTGCGTTACCAGATCGTCAGCCTCGCATGAGAGTGCTTCCGCGATCTTCGCGAGCGTATTCTTTCTGGGTTTGATCTTATTTACTTCCATCATACTAACATGGGTCTGCTTAAGGCCAGTCAATTCTGCC
>SDBT01010638.1_pt1 | contig 14843 bp, 11 predicted proteins | sample 2277101 | NCBI WGS metagenome assembly SDBT01 (sample SAMN10404973, study PRJNA504765) | marine sediment metagenome | isolation source: marine sediment core GS10_PC15, 103 cmbsf | place: Arctic Ocean: Southern Knipovich Ridge | collected 2010
TTTATCGGGCCGAAAGGAAAGGTAAAGACCAACATCAAGGCATCGAGTGTTGTCGTTGAAGGGATTCTTATCGGCAATGTGCAGGCTAAAAATCGTGTCCTTCTTCTCCCCACCAGCAGAATTCTCGGGGATATCCACACACCTGAATTGATCATTCAGAACGGTACTATCCTCAAAGGGAGCTGTATTATCAGTCATGATTTTGAGCAGGACGCGAAGGAGCTGATTCTGTCACTCTACAATAGTGAGTAGGCCTGGCAATGGCCTACAAGGCCTGCAATGGCCTACAAGGCCTACAAGGCCTGCAATGGCCTGCATTGCTCTTTGTTTCTTGGTGAATAATAATTGTTATCTGGTTTTTCTTTGAGATAAAAAGAACAAAGTTGCCGCGAGGGAAAGTACCAGATTGATCAAACCTGTGTATATCGCAATGTTCATATTTTTTATCAAATAGCGCGTAAAATATGTATGAGTGTAAATAAAGACATCGTTAACATTTAAATAAAACAGGTAAAGGAAATAAGCCAGGAAAGGGACGATTAAAATGAAGAAAAAAAGTTTCAGCTTCGGGGGAGTTGTGTGTATATTTCTTTTTGACCAGGCTAACGCGGATAAAAAAAGCGTAAGGATATAAACCGCAGAGAAGACCCCGAATTTTCGTGAAACGTACACCATGTTTTTGTCGATATCCAACCCGCTGGCCCGCAGATCGTCTGCAAGATTGATTCTTTCATAAATATCTAACATCCCCCCGAGAGTTTCGCTGTCCCCGAAATAGATCAGGTAGCTGGGGCTTATCAAAGGGTGGATGCTGTTGTGTTCGCTTTCAGCTTCTGAAGGTTTTACAAACCCCTCGTCGTTTTTAAGCTTGATCCTGGTATCGATCCATTTGCCGTATTTTGCGGAAGCAACCTGGATATTATCCCTGAAGCGCTTTATATTAATAAAATAAAAGTTGTTCTGAAACGCGATTACTCTTTCTATTGTATTGATGTAACCTTCTTTATCAATAAAGATTATGTTGCCCAGGGACGGAAGCCATAACAGAGGTTTTACCTCTTCGGGTAGAAAATCCATGGTCGACAACTCTCCGGTTACTTCTTCCAGGTACAGGTTTATGTCTTTCATCTCAGGATAATCATTATTTAAATACGAGAATATTTCGTAAGCTTCATAGTATTCATTTTTATTAAGATTTTCAAGCGCGCGGGCTTTGAGCTGAATAAATTTCTTTTTTTTCGCCTCATCCTTCGTGATTTCCCCGAAACTGTTTTCAGCTTTTATTTTACTCCTTCTGTACAGCTCTTGAAGCTCCGCGTTATCTTTGTGAAGCTGAAGGGCGCGTTCCAGGTAAAATAGCGCACTGTAATACCTGGCCTGTTCATACTCGGCTTTTCCTGTTTCAAAGTAGTTGACCGATGTTTCCTCTGTTTTTGTCTTTCTTTCTTTTGTGGCAAAATCAACCGCAGATAACGGCTCCGAGAGCCTTGTTGCAGCTTTCGCTATCAGCTTCAGGCCGTCTTTATTGTTCTCATCAATATTCAGCAGGACCTTTAAGACAGAAACAGCTTCTTCATTTTCATTTAGATAAAGCTTCATATCCGCGTATTTTAGGGAGGCGTGCGCGATTTGAGAGCGGTATTTAGCAACAGCAATATCCTTGTTTAGTTTCGGTATCAGCATAAATTCCGATAGAACAATGAAAATGATATACAGGATCAAAAGTAAATAAGATGGTATAACGATATTGACATAGGTGAAGTCTTCCGTTTGAAAGGGCCGCAGGGTAAATAACACGGAAAATGATAGAATGTAAACAAAAATGATCGTAACCGGCAGGAATGTCAGAGACCTGATAAACGCGTTCCTGACTACAATTGTGGTTTTTAATGATTTCACAACAAGATATTCATAATGAATATTCCTGGAATAATAGATCAGGAAAAAAACAAACAAAATAAAAGAGATTATGAAAACGCTCAACAGAAGGTACGTTATTGCGTTCTTGGTTGCTTTATTCATTTCCAGGACCTGCTATGCGTATAAAGGCTGACATTGTCATGCATTCTGCTTTGTTCTTTTCCCGGTTATTTTAACAAGAATATCTAAAAATACTCCAAAAAGGCACAACACCAGCGGTAGGGACAGGTATGAATATTGCCTGAGAAAAGACAGATTGAAACGGACTTTCCCGAATAACTTGATTATAGCACCATAAAAAAAAGGTGTGACAACCAATAAGACTATAATACCAATCAGCCCCGCAAACCCCCATCCCCGGTCGTTTAACGCGTAGCTGAGTGGTATCAATATCATGAGTACCGAAAGGTAAAGGACACCTGAAAAGATGTATTTTTCAGTTTGAGAAAGAGCGTACATATACTTTTTAATTAAATTTATTACGTTCCGTATCTGTCCCATGTATCGATATATTAGCGGGTTGTCGAATAATTTGTTATTTACCGTGAACTCATTGAAAGGTATTTTCAGTGAGTCGGTGACCTGGTTTTTTTTATATGTAAAGTATACAACCCGGTTCGGCTCATCGATAAAAATGAGATCATTACCATTTTTTTCGGCGCTCAAGTTTCCGGTGATCGAGAGATCGTTGCTGGTTTTATCGTAGAGATAGAGGGTAAAATTGTTTTCACCGGAATTTTTCAGCATGATGGCTTTATCGGATACTTCGTTAAAAACACCGTCCCGCAGGAAGGTTTTGTGATCCAGCTTTATAGTGTTTACGCCCAGGGGAAGTGGGTAGTGTCTGTAGCGGGTAAAATAAATACCTCCGGCAAGTACAGCCCCCACCATCAGAGCCGGTATGTGAAGCGCGATAACGGACTTAACTTCTAATTTATCTATCAGGGATGTAACAAGTAGGCTGGACATGAGATAGCTGACAAAAAATATAAGAAGGGAATAGTTCTGCGCGTAAAGAAAAATATTTCTCACACCTAAATTCCCGACGGGAATGCCCCTCTGGTTTAATGATAAATAGGTTACGATGAGTCCTACAGGGATAACCAGAATAATTGAGAGGATAAGTGTTTTCAATGCGGTTTTGAGGATAAACTTCACATTATTTCCTGTGTCCCGTTCTTTTTAAAAACACAAGGACAAAAGTTGCTGCAACAAGCGCTTTTCCAATGTCAAACGGGATGAATGGTATGACAGCCAGAGGGAGTGATTCTATGATTCCTCGTTGCGTAAAAAGTGAAAACTGGATCAGACCGAAAAGATATATAATTAAAACTCCCGAAATCATCGCGAGAGTTGTCGATAAAAAGCCGGGCCTTTTTATTTTCTCTATAATAAAACCTATCAAATAAGGGGCAAGGATAAAGCCGACTAAATACCCGCCCGTGGGTCCTATCGGCCCTATTACGAACCAGGGGATCCCCATTATCCCGAAAGCAATATAAAAGATCTGGCTCAAAGCGCCATATTCCTTTCCCAGGAACGCTCCGCTGATAAGAACGGCAAAAACCTGACCAGTTACAGGAACGGGAGTGAAGGGGAGATAAAATCTCAGTTTCGCGCATGCCCCTGTTATGCCGGCAAACAGAAGTGAAAACAGGACGCGCTTCAGGACAAGGATCAGATTATCCAGGCTGAATGAGGTGAGCTTTAAGGATTTAGTGTCATTTGTAAAAAATAGCATCGGGTACCTCCTGATTTATTGCGGAACTAAATATCGTTTACTGCTGTTTTATGATCGGAATACAACAGATGATCATTTATCCTATATTTATCCGTATGCCAAACGCAGGCGCGATTAAAATATTTTTTTTTACGGTACAGTGATCGGCCGACGCTATAACGGCTTTGCGATATTTTTCGGGGAACCCATCGGGAAGATTTATATCGATCGAGATCTTACCGATCATGCCGGTCTCGGGATTTCTATCTGTTTTCATGACAACATTGATATTATCGGTTGGAATGTCCCTTTCCTGACAGAACCTGAGCACATAAAATCCAGCGCATGTCCCGATCGATGAAAGGAAAAGATCAAAAGGCGAAGGGGCTGTTCCTTCACCGCCGCTTTTCTCAGGCTGATCTGTTTTGATCGTAAACCCTTTGTATATCGCGTATACTTTTTTACCGCCTGGAAAATTGACCAGCATATCCATGGTTTGCTTCTCCTCTTTTTTTTGTAAATTAGCATTGTGTCTTTCACTTATCAAGTATAATTAGTTCTTGGTGAGCAATTCAAGTTTTTTATATTTCAAGTTACTTCATGATTACTAACTAATTTATTATAAATAGTTAAATAGAACTAATTATTTATTTGGTGCAACTTCGAGCTTGCTCGACTTTATTCACCAAGAACTAATTTACTTTTTAGAGGATGTCGACCTTGCGCGTGTAGAAATTGACTATTGAAATAATATTTTATAATATCTGATCAATTGAATATAAACAGCTATTTACACACGCGGGGGGGAAGTATGAATGAAAGCTACCTGAACACTGTAATAAACGATGATTGTAAAAATCATCTGCCCCGCATCGAAGACCTAAGCATAGATCTGTTTTTATCGGATATTCCATACGGAATCTCACTGGACCGGTGGGATGTCCTTCACAACAATACCAATTCAGCTTTACTGGGGTGCTCCCCGGCGCAGGTCGGCAAGCCCGGTTTTAAAAGAAGAGGCAAACCGATAAACGGATGGTCACAGGCTGACAGGAATATCGGGAAAGAGTACCAGGAGTGGTGCAGCAGCTGGTCAGGTTTACTTTTTCCTAAAATGAAAGACGGATCCTCCCTTTTTGTCTTTGGAGCGAGAAGGACCCTGCACAGGGTTATAAATGCTTTTGAAGATTCCGGTTTTATATTGAAAGACGTCCTTGCCTGGAAAAAGGTTTCCGCCCATCACAGGGCCCAGCGTGCCAGCAATGTTTTTCGTAAAAGAGGGCTAGATCAGGAAGCAAAAGAATGGGAGGGCTGGAGGCTTGGCAACCTCGCTCCTATCTATGAACCGATCGCCTGGTTTTTTAAACCTTACAGACTTACTGTTACAGATAATCTGTTGAAGCACAAAGTGGGCGCTGTAAATATAGAGGCATGTAAAACCAATGGCCTGGCGCCGACCAATCTGCTTGAGTTTGGATTTGAGAATAATGAGAAAAGAGTACACGAGGCGCAAAAACCATTATCTGTGCTCGAATTCCTGATCAAGCTGACAACCAGGGAAGACCAGGTTGTACTGGATCCATTTATGGGCAGCGGAACGACCGCTGCCGCCTGCATGCGATTAAAAAGAAATTTTATCGGTTTTGAGATCAACAAAGATTATTACGATCGATCCATCCAGAGATTAGAAATATTTAAAAATGTCAATCTCCGAAAAAAGTTGCTTAATTAGCCGGATTTATTGGAAATAGTTTTACTTTTCGATTAAAATTTAAATATGGACAGGCAGATCGGGGTTCAAATAGAAGGTGAAAGATATATCAGGCTGGTCAACATCGATAAAGAGAGACATGGAAAGCTCAAGTTCACGACCATACAGGACGAGCAGCGGCGGGCACTCATAAAAGTATACCTCTTTGAGAATGACAGAATGATACCGCTGAAAGAGATCGAAGTGGGCAGCATACCTCCCGAAAAGGCGGGTGTTCCCGAGATCGATCTTTCCATCGAGTTCGATGGTAAAAAGACACTCAATTTGATGGTCACTCTTAACGGTAGAAGCCGTTCGAGAGAAAGCGTGGAAATAAGCAAGCAGTCTAAAGGTATGAAGAAAAGCCTGGTCCTGGTCCCTGTCGTAATAATAATTTTAGTTTCGGTCTTTTTTATTATTAAAAGGACCGCGCTTTTTAAAACAGGCGACACAGCAAGGTATCTTGATAGAAAAGAGCTGGCCGTTGGATCTGACAGGCCGGACAAGCAGCAGACAGATAATGTGAAAACCGAAAAGGAAAAGGGGCCCAAGCTGGAGGCTCCCCGGACAGTCGAGAAGGAAAAATCTGCAGAAATATCCAAAACCACCCAAAGAGAGGAAAGCTCGAAGAGCAGATACAGGGAGGAACAGCCCGAAGTAGAAAAACAATCTGTCTCAAAGGAAAAAGAAGTAAAATCGTCAAGCAGCGGTCTGGAAAAAAGTTCTCAGGCTGAAAGCCAGGTTAAGACTGCGGTTTTAAGAAATGATAAAGATGCAGCGGATGGCTCCTATGAAACTTCACGGCAGAGTGGAAATAATTATGAGTACATAGAAACTTACGAGCCCGAAGCGGAGGAGATCTCGTCCTATACAAATGAATATGTGCAGACGGATATACAGGAGGACGTGGTTTATGAGCCGGCATTTGATACAGAAAGCGGGCAGTACAAGACTGAAATGTCTGGATCTTTTACCGGAGACGGTCCGTTAAAAACTGTTTATTTTGAGCCGGGCCGGGCTGCACTTACCTTCGAAGCATTTGAAGAACTTGATAAAATAATAAGTTTTTTAAAGGAAAACGAGGACAAAAAAGTGTTCATTTCAGGGCATTGCGCACTGTACAGTACCGAAGAGGGGAGACTTCAATTGTCCGAAATGAGAGCGAGTAATGTTTACTGGTATTTAAGGGACCAGGGCTGGAAGCCCCGGATAAAACCTGACGTTTCGGGTTTTGGAGGCACACAGTTTGTGACCGCTGACCCCGATTCCCAGAATATGAACCGGCGAGTTGAAATCCGCATCGAAGATTAACCTTTCCGAAAAACCTTTTCCTGACAGGACCCATGAGCATAGATTGATTCACAGTTTTCACAATAGATGATATATTAATTGGAGATATCTATATAACAGCCGTTTTATCGGTTGCTTTATAGAATGATTGGAGGAGAAGCTGAACATGCCGGAGACGGACCCTGCAGTGCCTTCCGATTTTATACGGAATATAATAGCCCGGGATTTAGAAAATAATAAATACGGCGGGCACGTTGCCACCCGGTTCCCGCCGGAGCCAAACGGCTACCTTCATATCGGTCACGCCAAATCGATGTGCCTGAATTTTGGTATCGCTGCGGAAAACAAAGACGGTGAATGTCATCTGCGCTTCGATGACACCAATCCGGGTAAAGAAGAGATCGAATATATCGAATCGATAAAGTCGGATGTCAAATGGCTGGGATTCGAGTGGGGCAGGCACCTTTACTACGCGTCCGATTATTTTGAAAAGATGTATGACTATGCCGTACAGCTTATAAAAAAAGGTATGGCTTACGTGTGCAGCTTGAGCGCCCGGGAAATAAAAGAATACAGGGGAACATTGACCGAGCCGGGCACCGAAAGCCCCTTCAGATCGAGACCGGTGGGGGAGAACCTGGCTCTGTTCAAGTGCATGAAGGCGGGGGAATTCGAGGACGGGGCCCATGTACTCAGGGCAAAAATAGATATGGCATCCGGGAACCTTAATATGAGGGACCCTGCGATCTTCAGGATACGCAGAATGGCTCATCCCAGGACAGGGGGCAAATGGTACATCTATCCTATGTATGATTTTGCCCACCCGCTGTCGGATTCTATCGAGGGAATAACCCACTCGATCTGTACACTTGAGTTCGAGGACCACCGGCCGCTGTACGACTGGGTCCTCGATGCCCTGGAACTGGAGTGCCATCCACAGCAGATCGAGTTTGCACGTCTTAACATAAGCTATACGGTTTTAAGCAAGCGCAGGCTGCTTGAGCTTGTGGATGGCGGGCATGTAAGAGGATGGGACGACCCCAGGATGCCCACCTTATTGGGCTTGGCCAGGCGCGGTTATCCACCGGCAGCTATCAGAAAATTCTGTGAACGTATCGGTGTAGCAAAAGTAAACAGCGTAGTGGATATCGCGCTGCTCGAGCACTGTGTGCGCGAAGAGCTCAACCTGACTGCCCGGCGCGTGATGGTAGTTCTGAGGCCCATCAAGGTAATTATTGACAACTACCCGGAGGGAAAGACGGAAGATCTTGATGCCGAAAATAATCCGGAAGATCCCGCTATGGGCTCCAGGAAGGTGCCGTTTTCCCGTGTGCTGTACATCGAACGTGATGATTTTCGTCCGGACCCGGACCAGCCGAAAAAGTATTTCAGGCTTGCCCCGGGACGCGAGGTCCGTCTGAAATATGCCTTTTACATTAAATGCGTGGGTGTGGTAAAGGATGAACATTCCGGAGAAGTTGTAGAGATCCACTGCACCTATGACCCCCAAACCCGTGGAGGATGGTCCTCCGACGGGCGGAAGGTCAGGGGGACTTTACAATGGGTTTCCACGGCCCACTGCCTCGAAGCCGAAGTGCGGCTGTATGATCATTTGTTTACAAAAGAAAACCCGCTCGATGAAAAAGATGGATCCGACTTCAAAGATTCCATAAACCCTGACTCCATGGTGACCCTGGAAAGGTGTAAAATGGAACCCGGTTTTGAAGGCGCCGGCCCGGGGAGCATGTTCCAGTTTTTAAGGCATGGATATTTCTGTGTTGATCCTGACAGCGTGCCGGAGGGTAAGCCTGTGTTCAACAGGACCGTCGCGCTGCGTGATACGTGGGCAAAAATTGAAAAAGCCTTGAAAAAGTAGGGATTTTTACTGGCATCATGATGACCGTTGCTGGTCCTGATGACCGTTGCTGGTCCTGATGACCGTTGTTGGTCCTGATGACCGTTGCCGGTCCTGCGGTATTCCGGGAACATCTTTTTTCAGATAGATCGTGGTCACACGGTTTATCATCCGAATGTGCTTATCTTTTTTTTTGAGCGAGACAGATCAGCCTTCCCCGGCTGATCTCATGTTGTCTTTTAGCTGATACGGGAAAAATATTAACAATTTTAAAACCTGCTTTCTTTAAAAGTGGTTTCAGGTGGGCCGGGTTGTAAGGGCGCTGTTTGTGAACTTCAACAGCTCCGTCAGAGAATTCAAAAGTTGTTGTCGCTTCTCTTTTATTTTTATCGTAGGTGAAGGATTGTGTAAAACGCTCCTCTCCCAGAACCCGGGCAAGACCGGCTTCATGATATTTTTTGTATTCCCTGTGAGTGTTTGAGTCGAACAGGAAAAAGCCGGTTTTGTTTAAAGCTGAATAAACTCGGTAAAACATTGAGCTCAAAGCTGACGGGTCCAGCACATAATTTATTGAGTCAAAAATGCAGGTGATTAGATCGAAGGTGTCATCCACCCGAAATTTCGTCATGTCCTGAACTTGAAAAGCAGTATCGGGCAGGCCGGTTGATTTATTTCTGGCGATTTCTATCATTTGCGGAGAGATATCGATACCCAGGATATGGTGGCCGTTTTCGGCAAGGATTGCCGCCAGGATGCCTGTCCCACAGGCAAGGTCAAGTATTTTTGCCTGATTTATTCCGTGGTCATCGAAGATCTTCTTTATAAGTCCAACATATTTGGGTGAGAAATCGCTCCAGTCCATGTCGTACACCCTGCTTAGACGCTCATAATTTACCAGCACCAAGTTGACACCTTCAGATGATTGAAATTAAACAGGCCGATATTTAGCCCGGTAAAAAAAGAACTAACCGGTGTGTGCCCGGATCAGCCCCCGGATGACATGCCATACAATATCTGTTCACAAATGTACATTAACTGCCGCGAAATATCCATATTTTCTGAAATAACAGGCGTAAACAACGGAGATCACAGACGGAGGCATGAGAGACTGATGTCTTAAAGACCAGGGTCCCGCGGACTGAGGTTTGATGCTGATGTCTAAAGCCCAGGGTCCGGAAGACCAAGGTCTGAGTCGATGTTTGCTTTTGTTACTGAAAGTACTTCACCTGTTTCAACTCTAAGCAGTTTTAAAAAGAGCTCGAAAAATTCTCCTTTTTTATAGAGTTTGCCCACGATCAGCAGCTCGGCCCCCAGTATCTCCCCGACTATGGGGGCGCTTGACTCATCTACCAGGTCCGTGAGGGCGAGTTTCTGCTCTTCGATTATTTTTTGAAAATCTTTTCGCTCGACCTCTTTGATTACCTTGATCGTTGAAAGTGACCGTGATAGATGGTCGGAAAAGTATTCGGCGTTGAGGCCGAGTTCGTCCTGGGCGGGTAAAATAGGCAGCAGGGCGGCCGGTGTGCCCGCGGCTATTTTATAGGTTGAATAATCAACAAGCTGGGAAAGAGACCTGTCGAAAAGCATTTTGAGTGTTACCTCGCGTGCCTCTTCCTTTATCTTGACAGCCTGAAAATACTCATCCTCCTCTTCAAAAGGCCGGTCTGTTAAATGGCTCAGCTCTTCTTTGGTAAATCTTATAATGATCGCCTCGAGCCTGTCTGTCGGGTAATTGGCACCGGTGTGGTGGCTTACGCTTCCCATCGAGCCGCCTTCGCTCTCACCTGTTTCACCGTAGGTAAGAAAAATATATTTGGCATATGTGTACTGGGCTATTTGCCTCAGGATATATTCACCCGTCAGGTCGAGCCCTCCCGTGCCGACACTGAATATTTTTATTGCTTTTATCCTCGCGTCCCCCGCGGCATCCGTGTAGGTATAAAGCGGCCCGCCTGATAAACCCTTCCGGTAGGTTGAAATGTGCGGGGGAGCGTCGGTAATGATAAAGCACAAACGGATGCCTCTGCTGTTCCATTTTATTTTTTTCATCGCGTCTTCAAGAGCGGATTGAAGGTCCTCGGGTGTGTCCCCGCCTCCTGATGCTGTAACTCTGTCCAGGTCCCGCCGGAAAACTGACAGGTCCTCTGTTAACGGCACGATTTTAGTCACGTACTCTTCATCCATGCGGTCCTTGTACAGCACAAGACCGAACCTGACCCTGGGTGCGGATGAAAGAGCCCTTAGATTCATATTTATAATGTCAATGGTGGCTTTTAAGCGCTCAATTTCTTCCCCCATGCTGCCGGTTGTGTCCAGTATAAAAAGAATATCCAACGGGATGTTCAGGTAGCCGGGTCTTGCCTTGTCAAAAGAGATATCCACGGCCCTGGGCCCGTTTCTTGCTAAAGTCACCGTCTCGACAGACTGGTCATGTATAACCTCCACGCGGTATTCCGAAATGTTGTTACCGTGCTCCATCGGGAAAAACAGGAACGTTCCGTCCGCGTATGTTTTCCCTTCAGCCAGCTGTTTTGATCCGGAAGAAACCCGGACAAGAGCGTTCGGGATAGATTTCCCGTTTCTGTCGGACACTTTCAGAAGGATCCTCTCCTGGACTGCCATGTTTAGATGCTCGACACTTCGGTTTTCACTCAGAAAAGAGAGGAAATAGTTGAATTGCTCGTTGTCGTCCGCGAAGCCGGCCTTTAATCCTGACCTGGAAGGCCGGCCGCTTGAAGCCGTCTTATCAGCCCCGCGGGTCCCTACATCCGGCTCAAGCATTTTCATCTCGAGTTCTACACCTTCTTTCGACGGGCTTTTATCCGGCCGGGACTCCTTGTAATCAGCATCTTTTTCCCCTTTCATCATCACTGCAGGCATCCCCATGCATGACATGAGAAAACCGGTCATCATAATGAAAACCGCTATTATACCTATTTGATAACATTTTTTATTCATCCTGGTCGCCCCCAACATTAGTACTTTAAACTTCATGATTCTGATAGTCAAGAGCAGTTTTATTTAAACCTTTGTATGTGTCGCCTCAATGCCTTTGTATTCAATGCCAACGATCTCGATTTATTTTCAGGCTATAGTCTGGTGTAAAGGATAGAAAAACACGGTACCGGATAACGGTGCCCGGCAGATTAAAGGATTAAAGACCAAGGTCTGTGTCGATGTTTGCTTTTACTACCGATAGGACTTCACCTGTTTCGACACTCAGCAGTTTTAAAAAGAGCTCGAAAAAGTCTCCTTTTTTGTATAGTTTACCCACGATCAGCAGTTCGGCCCCCAGCATCTTCCCGACCATGGGGGCGCTTGACCCGTCTACCACGTCAGCGAGAGACAGCTTCTTCTTTTTTATTATTGTACGGGGGTCTTTACGTTTTATATTTTTCAACTGCCTGTTCTCTGACATGGACCGCAGGAGATGGTCGTAAAAGTGTTCGGCGTTGATGCTGAGCTCGTCCTCAGCCGGTAAAATAGGAAGCAGGGCTGCCGGGGTAGCCTCGGTTATTCTGTAAGTTGAATATTCAACAAGCTGGGAAATGGACCTGTCAAAAAGCATTTTTAATGTTTTCTCACGTGCTTCGTCTCCTATTGTTTTAGCCTGAACATACTCCAGCCCATCCTCCGGTTTTTTACTGTCTTCAGCCGATTCTTCAAATTTGGGGTCATTTATAGTAAAAGTTGAATTTCCGTTTTTCAACGAATCACTCTTCACCGCGCATGATGTCAGAAGACCGGTCAGCACAATGAACAACGCGATTTTACCTGTCGGGTAACTTTTAATATTCATCCTGTTTTCCCCCGATATAAGTACTTTATGCTTGTCGGCAGTGAGGGTCAAGAGCAGTTTTATTTGGATTCCCGAACGTGCTGTCTCAATGCATTGACATTCCGGGAATAGGTAATAAAATATGGGAGGCTGCATACGCCAATTGATGATTGAAAAAAACAAAGATTGCTGAGGATTTATTGTGGAAAAGAAAAAAGGTATCCTGATCAAGAACGGGACCCTTGTCAGCAAGGAGTATGATTCGTCCAGGAAAGACGTTTTAATTGTGGGCGATAAAATTGACGGCATAAGAGACAGGATAAAAGAAAAGACCGGCTGGCATGTTATTGACGCGGAAAATAAGATCGTGTCACCGGGGTTTTTGAGCATACACTCACACAATGATTTTTATCTGCCTCTAAAGGAGCATCCACAGTTGCTGAAAAGCATCCTGTTTCAGGGTGTGACAACCTCTGTAGGCGGCAATTGCGGTATTTCCAATTACCCGATATATACCGATCATATAAAAAATATTGAAAGTTATCAGGGATTTTTGCATTACAGGGAAGCCGATTACCGGTGGACCACCCTGGAAGAATATCTGGATCACATATCGGGTAATATTGTTGTCAACTATATTCCCCTGGCAGGGCACGGGACCATGAGAGTTATATGCAACGGTTTTGAAAAAGAGCTGGGCGCTGAATCTGCCGCCAGTCTGAGAAAAATGCTGGCAAACTGCATGGACCAGGGTTGTTTCGGTATGTCAAGCGGTCTCATGTACATGCCGGGCACGTTTTCCACGACAGAGGAATTGATCGATCTTTGTAAAATTTTAAATAAGTATAAGGCTGCTGTCTACACTTCCCATCTTAGGGGTTACAGCGACACTTTTCTCGAGTCCGTCAATGAGGCGATTGAAATCGGCAGGGAGACGGGTGTCAGGGTCCAGTGCTCCCACCTCGGGCCTTTCGGGATAAATTACGGCCCTCAGATCGACAAAGCCCTGGATTTGCTGCATGAGGCGAACAGGCAGGGTGTGGAAATAAGCTATGATTCCCTGGCCTACTGCGGCGGCTCCACAACAATAATGGCGCTGATCCCGCCGTGGGCCTATGAGAACGGGCTCGAACTGTTTTTGGAGAATATAAAAGATGACGGGTTTTACGGTAAAGTCATTTCATATATTGAAAGCTATATACCGAAGTGGCCGTCCTGGGAAGGTACGGGGTGGACAGACAACTTTGTGCGGTGTCTCGGGTGGGATAATTTATATGTTCTGGGGGCAATAAATAAGGATTTTATAGGCAAAAATTTTATCCGGATCGGTAAAGAGAGGGGGGTCGACAAGCGTGAGGCGTTGAGGGAAGTGCTGATCGAAGAGAAAGGCAGTGCCGTAATGTATATGGCGGGTGTCGGCTCATGTATTGACGATAGCGACGACATGACTTATTTTGATAGAATGATCGAAGACCCGTTGTGCACTTATACGATCGACGCGATCTTTTCCAGCAGCGGCCAAACCATGCCCTACGCTTACGGCACTTTCCCCAGGATAATAAACAGGTATGTAAAAAATAAGGGCACGATAACCATAAAGGAAGCGGTTGAAAGATTTACAAGCAAAGCGGCCGAAATTTTTAAAGTAAAGGACAGGGGATATCTAAAAACCGGTGCCTTTGCGGACATTGTAATATTTGACCTCGAAAATATGAGAGACTATCCGGACATTTTCGCACAAAATCCCGGGCTGTCGACAGGTGTGGAATATCTGCTGATCAACGGAAAGGTCGTTATCGAAAACCGGAACTTTAACGGGGTGTTGGCAGGTGAAATCATAAAAAACAGTTAAGTTAATGGAGGAAAAATGGGAAAGGTACCCAAAACTGAATATGAAAAGAGGATAAGCAATCTGCGGGAAAAAATGGCCCGGGACGACACGGATGTGTTTATTGTCTATGGCGATGAGTACAGGAGGGAAAATCTCAGGTACGTTTCAAATTACTGGCCCATTTTTGAAAGAGGAATGCTTGTGGTAGGCGCTGACAAAGACCCTGTCCTGCTTGTTTCCCCGGAATGCGAGCACCTGGCAGAAGAAATGTCCGCCTGGGATGACATCAGGCTGGTCAGAGAGGTGGGTATGTCATATGTACCCGAAGAGGTGGATTTTTCCAATATCGAGTTTACGACCATGGAAAACGTGATCGACTGGATAACCGGGAAAAAAGGGAAATTAAAAGTAAAGTTGTCAGGGATGGATGCCATGTCGGTGGTTCTTTATGAAAGGATAAAAGAAGTTCTGGGCGGCGCGAAGCTGGAAAACGGTGATGATGTGCTTTACAGCCTGAGGCTTTTAAAGTCTCCGGTTGAAGTTGAAATGCTAAAAAGGGCGTGGGAAATATGCGACAAAGGGTACAAAGCTGTCCTTGACGCCGACATAATCGGGCTGACCGAGATACAGGCTGCGGCAATAGGAGAGAAGGCAGCCAGGGATGCCGGGGCTGAACATATCGCTTTTTCGGTTTTTGCT
>SDBT01010639.1_pt1 | contig 14843 bp, 41 predicted proteins | sample 2277101 | NCBI WGS metagenome assembly SDBT01 (sample SAMN10404973, study PRJNA504765) | marine sediment metagenome | isolation source: marine sediment core GS10_PC15, 103 cmbsf | place: Arctic Ocean: Southern Knipovich Ridge | collected 2010
GTACAATGTAGATATGATGGTGAAACTGTTAAAGCTGATTATCTGTTAAATGGGTATTCTGTTTGTGAAAATCATTATGTTGAATGTATGAATAAATATGAAAAAGATTGTATACAAGCTGAATTAGAACTTGTAAAAATTAAGAAACAAATGATAAAATATCCAAAGAAAAACTAGATGGTTACTTTAGGACCTTATAGTATGACGTACACAAATGAAGATATAAAAAAGCTAAGTTACAATCATATACAGGAAAAATATAGGAAACATTATTCTACTTTTTTAAGGGGAACACACTCTTTTTATGATATGAGATATATAAATCATCTAATTCCCTTTATCAAAGATAATTTAAAATTTTGCTTGTTTTTGGATATATTATACTTTAAAAATATGAGAGCACATACATTTCAATCAGTTGTTAATGATATATATAGTAGAGAAAATAAAATATGATAAGTAGGATACAATTAAAAAATTGTTTATATTGGATTGTTTGGAATTACAATAAAAGTGATAACAAAAAACTAATAGAAGACAATTTTAGGTTTTGTATCTGTATGGAAATTTTTGATTATCATTTAGGTGGGGAATTAGACCATGAGGATATCATAAGTCTTTTTGAACATTATGAACAGACTTAAAGGGTTTACAGAAGATTACTTTATAATGTCTCTTGCTAAATTTTGTGTAGCCAATAATATTAAAGATACAAAGGTTATTTTGAAAATTGAAATAATTTGGCAATATGTATTTTTAGACTGGGGAGATGATTTTTTAGAATATGTAGATGCCTACGGAGATTACCAATGGAGAATAAAAGAAATATTTTGATTGATAGAATAATTGACAGATATAAATTATATACTTTACCTGACACACAAAGAAATCCTTATAATAATGGAAAAGAATATTTTACTGTGTCTCAAAGGTTAGCATACAAAAAGGTATTCAAAGATGATTTAAGATTTATTATACTTTTAGAAATTTTATTTAAAAAACAACTATTGCCTCATAGTATAAATTTATATTATTACAGTGTGACTAGAGGAACTTTATAATGTATATATTGTTTAGGTAGTATGAGTATATATAAAACTTCTCCTATAGTTAAATATAATATATATGGTAAAATGTCAAAAAGACAAATACGTTTTGAATTACATTATCAAAAAAAAGAGTATGCTTACCTTAATGAGAACCAACAAACAATAATATCTTCCCCTTCTTGGAGACCTTTGGTTTTTAATACTCAGGTAGAGGTCTTTAAAAAAGGTAACTCATATTTGCAAACTAAACATTTAAGAACTTTATTATTTTATTCTTTATTAGCTAATTATCATAATAATACTTTACCAAGGATTACTTACTATGCTTTCCCGGATAAATAAGGTTACATTAGTACCCAGAGTAGCAGATGGAAATAACTTTTTCTTTGGAAGCTATAATAATACAAATACGTCTTTAACAAACCAAATTAAAGATAATAAATTATTATCTTTAAATTCTAGACAAAAATACCAAAAAATACTAGATAATCATTATGGAAGTATAAACGAAACATCATATACTGACTCAAAAGGTAATGAAATATCTTTTATTTATACAGGGGATATAATACAAATTCCTTATTTTACTATAACAGGATATAAAAATTCAAATTCAGTTATGTGGACTACTTCTTTTTTACCTGAGACTGTTGATGCTTTAGGGGTTAAGGGCATATTAGTATTATGGGATATATATTGGCATATTCCAGAAAATAAAAATATTTTTGACAGTCCGATAGAAAAACTATGGAGGAATATCACTTTATGAGGGAAATTTATAATCAGCACTGGTTAATGAATCGAAGTATTAATAAGGTTGCAAATGCAATAAATCTTATTTTAATGGGTAAAGCCTTATATCTAACAGCAGACAAAAGATTAATAGATTTTAGAAATTTTACTGAAAGTAAAACATTAAATAGAAAAAAAATGCAATGAAAATTGGAACGTTTGTTATGAGAAAACAAAAAAGTATTAGTCCTGATATGGATAGAACTCAAAATGGTCAATCTCGGTTTAGGTGACATCCGCTATCATTTGGCCGTGTTGTCGAAACCGTTGTGAGAAAGTATCTACCTCCTGATTGGGACGAAATGAATTCACCTTTTTGTTGGGAGGAGCTTGTCATACTGCCATGGGATTCTATTATGAGTCCAGCTGATAGCCCAGAAGAAGAACAGGGTTGGTTACAATGGCAGGCCGAAGAATGTATTGTTCTTTCAAGGTGGAGTTATGTTGGTTTATGTATTTTGTGGCCTATTTTAAAATTAATTTATAAAAGACCCCTAAAGGGACAAATAACGGATTGGTAAAGGAGATAGTTAATGTTTGAGAATTTATCGTTTGGAGCGAAAACTAATTTAATGTGGGCTGCGACCTGGACATTGGGAATTATGGCGGTTGTTTTGCTTATTTTTGTGCCTATATCAATGCATGTTATCTGGCCAGCTTTTATAGGTGGTCCAGTAGCAGGTATAGCGGTGTTTCTTGGAATGCAAGCAGATGATAGAAAAGGGTAGGCCGATGACAAGTAAAAGTCAGCTATATCAACAGGCCTTAATGGACACTATTATGGAACTTGAGGCAAAGCTATTGCAGGCACAGGAAGCTAAGACCGAGCTACTGGAAGCTATGGGGAAGATACAAAAACAAGCGCACGGCCATTCAGATAAAATAGTATGCTTAGTAGAACTGGACGAAATCCAAAAAATAGCTACAAATGCAATCACTAAGCACTCCACAGACACGGAGGTAAAACCTTAAGGGGCACCCGAACCTTGAGCTTAGATGAAGAAATGACTGAAAATATTGAATATAAAGGTGAATTAAAATTACATAGGTGTTGGTGTAGTATACCTTTTGCTATTCCTGTAGAATTATATAATGAATATCAAAGATCAGATACTATGTATATATACTGTCCATTAGGGCACCATATGAGACCAGTTCGAGAAGAAAGTCTTAAAGATCAACTTGAAAAAATGACTGATCAAAAAGAACATTATAGGCATGAATGTATTAAAAATAATATTAAGGAAAAATGATGAAAATTAAAAACGAGATAAAATTTGTTATGGTGTCTGTGGTTCAAAATCCCACTGATTCATATTGTATTTTAAAAAAGGGAAAATAATGGAATGTACCTGGTGTGATGGAAGTGGTAAAAATGGACATGATAGATGTTATCCCCCAAATGAATATATTTGTTATATGTGTAATGGAAAAGGAAAAGTGGATGAAACTAGACATAGAGTTATAAATTTTATAACTAATTTAATGTACCCTAAAAATTCTAATATATCCTTTACTGGAATAGAAGCAGCCCTGCAATATTTGGAAGTTATTTTACCGGAAATTAGAGTACAGTCTGATGAAGGTATTGAATTAGATTTAGAACAAGAGACAGAAGGAGAAAGAAATGAAAATTAAAGAAATTATCAAACAAATTAAAGAAGCCAAAAAAGGATATGACGAATCTAAAACTACCAAAAGACAGGCATTTTGGGGTGAGTATGTTAAGTTATGTACAGAACATATGGATTATATAGTTAGTTATTTAGACAAGGCTTCAGACCCAAATTTTTATATTGATGAAAAGGGGAAATTAACTTATAAGTCCTCTAATTTAAATGTAGAGCTTGATAAAAATGTCGATGGACCGGTGCCAACTGAAAAGCCCTTGGGATTAATTCCTCTGAAAATAAGAAAAGTAACAGAGGGTAAAAAAATTAAAAATGATGATAAGGAGAATCGGATTGAGTGGAAAGGAAAGTATAAAAAATAATGCCATATATAGCGCCAGAAATCAGAGAACGATTTAAGCCTTACGTAGATAAAATGTTAATTCCTGAAAATTGTGGGGAACTTAACTATTTACTCAGCGTTGTATGTATTGAGTATATGAAAAAGCATGGAGAATCATATCAAAACTATAATGACATACATGGAGTTTTAACTTGTATGAATTTAGAGTTTTATAGAAGAAAGACTTCTCTTTATGAAAATGAGAAGAGTAAACAAAACGGTGATGTATTCACCAACAAAAGGAGTCATGATGAGTGCCACTGATGCCAAAATCAGAAAAACCAGTAACAGATCTAAATCTATTAGATCTTTGGCTAGAAACCTAGGTTATACTAGTCATCCAGGATCTAATACTTTAGCGAGATTTCGTAGAGTTCTAGGTCCCAATTCTTATAGTGAGATTTCCTCAGGAAGTCGAATGAGTATGCCTCGTAAGCAATGGTCTAAGTTTTAAAGTCCCATTATACCACTCTTTGACGACCACAAAAAAAGGTCCCTATTTAAGGGACCTTTTTTATTATAAAAAGAAAGAAATGGGGGACCATTACTTTCCTTTACGATTTTTCTTTGGTCTCTTTTTCTCGTCTTTTGGGCGTTTACGAGGTTTAGGTTTAGTTTTGGATTTTTTATGTGTTGGGTCTATAATTGGCATTATATGTTCCTTTTTGGTTTAAATTACTGTGTATGTGACTTCTTTACGGATCCAGTCTACTTTCATTTTTAATGGGCCTGTTTCAAATTTAACTTTAGCTATAACTTTTACGTTAGAAATAGACCAAGTTCCAAATAGGGGTTCAGGTTAGTGGGAATGTTTCATAGCTTTGGTACAAGTATTCTATATGTTCTGGTATCGTTCCTAGCCCAGTTACAAGAGTTGCTGCTCCCTACTGAAATATAAATAGCATTCATCTTGTCTAGATCCCATTGGGGTCCATTTGATGCTTCTGCTGCGCTGTTTCATAGATTCCCGGTTTCACCCATTGGTCTGCCATTGCTTTGGCTATTCCAGGGAAAGTGATGCTTCGTAATTTCTGCCTATCAGGACTCGCTGCTAAAAGGGCGTACCACTTAGGCAGAACCTTACCCGACTTCGTGATGTGCATTTCGCCCTTGCCAACTATTTTTGTTGGTATGAGATTCGGTAGGTTTTTAAGCCATAAGCACGTTGCTTTTTGGGCTTCATTCCCGAACTGGTATGGATTGATTATTTGATTAGGCTTTCTAAACCTTCTACTCATATGCCCAACGGGGTTTTCAACTGCAACTCGGCTCACATTGGCGTTATAGAGTGCAAGGAAAAATTTAGCCGCTTCTTCCCTGTCTTGTGCCCTATTGGGGTACCTGGAGTCATACAACCAACGTGCCCCACTATTAGCCAAGTAAGTACACGGCGGATGGGCTATTAGTAAATCCCATCCATCATCGAGAATCTTCAAAACATCACCCTTGATATGATATGTCGGGTCAGCTTCGCACGGCAATAAATCACAACTCCACGCATCGTGGCCATTTGCCCGAAAAGCATCTCTAACGACTCCACTAAATTCACAAGCAATCAACACTTTCAATTTTGACCTTCCTTTCTTTGCGATACGCCACCCACAACCCTTGGTACTAGTTGTTTTCTTGCCATTTATGTGCTCCTTTTAAAAATTGTTTACGTTCACTGTTTTTATAAAATTCTGTTTCAAAGTCAATTTTCTTTTGTGCTTCTTCTTTAGTATAATTAAATTTGGTTATTTTTTTATATTGATTTATTATTAATTTAGCCCGTCTGATTTTTTCTTTTTCTTTTAAGTATGGTAAAATTTTATTTAAAAAGTTTATACACCTTTGGCCTTGAACTTCCCATCTATGTATATCTTTTTCTTTATATTTTAGTCTTGTTCTTGACCTAAGTGAACCTCCATAAATAGTATGCATATGTTCTACTAATTCTTTAGAGGTATTATCTATTACACATTTAGGGTATTTAAACCTTTGTGCTGCTATTTTTTTATAGAGCATTACTGATCCTTCACCATCCATTAATCCTGCTGCATAGGCTAATTCACTACTCATAGATAACCTTTTCTATTTTTAATGTTCTTATTCGTCCATCTTCTTTTTGTATGATAGCTCTAATGCCTACTTTTTTAATATTCATACCACCAGTAGGTTCAGGATGGGGAAAATATTTATAGCTTTGAGAGTCTACTGAATTATCCATTATGCTTTGAACTTGATTAGCCTCTATTCTTGTCCAGGTAGGGTCAATAAAAGCCACTTCTACTTCTCTGGTATTGGGATAACTAGGAGCAAAAAACGTATCAGAAGCAGACCAATTATCTAAAATCATAGTTAATTGAAGTGGTTTTCCTAAATCAGTAGTATAAGCAAAATCAGGGTTTTCTTCTCGAACTGAGGTAACTATTCCATTAGTGCTTTTTAAAGTTGCTTTCCATTCATTCCCATAATCTCCTACTAATTTAGGTTTTTTAGTAATCTCATTATCTTCTAGACCAAGTAAGAATTTTTGCAAAACAATGGGATCTTTTTCTGGAATGATATTTTCATTTAAAGAGTACATTTTATAATATCCAGGAGCACAAGGAGAAACGCACCCAAGTGTAAGAAAAGTTAAAATTAAAAAATATTTCATTTTAATTCCTTATTTGGTGGAGCTGCTCGGAATTAAACCGAGGTCCTTAAAGGCGCTTTGCGATTGCGCCCTTAAGTCGAATTCTATCAGCCCCATTATTTTTTACAGCTACCTTTTCGACAATCATGTTTAAAATGTTTCCAGCAATGTTTGTCTGTGCAAAGATCGGGTCCACAATGTTTACAGTCATAATGTTTATATTCATGACCATGAGGTCCAATAATTGTAGTTTTTTCACTACAGCCTGCTCCAATTATTATTATTGCTATTATTATACATGCTATTACTATCAAAGGCCATGGTACTTTTTTCATTTTATTCCTTATTTCAATGTATAAGCCAATGTGCCTTGATCAGTAATTCCATCAGACCAATCAAAAACATAAGCTGTTTGTAAGTCTTCTTCTATATATAAAAATACACCTTTTTGAATTTTTGATGTTTGGATATTTACATCAAAAGATTTAGGCATACTTATATATGTATCTATCTGTTTTGCTGTTAACTTTTGTCCTTCAGCATTTTTTGCTTTTTTCATATAAAGGTATAATAAATTATCATTATCTGTTAAATATGAATTCGCTTTCTTATCTGAAGATAGAGTAAAGCTTCCAATTGCCAAAAAGATACAAAGTCCAGTAATTATTGTAACTTTCATTTGTTTTCTAGCCTTTCAATTCTTTTTTCATGATCGTCAATATCCCTTTGAGTATACTTGTCTATAACGAGCATTTTTTCAATTGTTTTTTCTAATTTAATTAATGTTTCACTTAATTTATTTTTAGATAGTGTTTCTGCTTTTATTGCTTCTGTGTTGCTTTTCATAAATTCAACATCTCTATTATGAATATACACTCCTAACCCAGTTATTATGGAGAGAGTGAATATAATAAGAGTAACCGCAGTACCTAGTCCCATTGTTATTTTCATAAGTGGTCCCCATGAAGTTCCTTATCTCTTTTTAGAGGGTTTTTTCTTTTTGGTTTTTTTCTTTGGTTTCTTTTCCTCTTTTTTTAGTCTTTCTAAATCGTGCTTGGCCATTTTATACTCCTTTGTATATTCCGGTTTTAAGATCATTTATAATGGTTGGTTTCCTACTATTTTTAAAAAATTCTTTTTCAAATCCTAATTTTTCATTAATTTCTTTATTAGTATACCTAACAAAGTATTGTTTTTTAGTATATTTTTTATATCTATTTATAATTAATCTAGTTTTTCTTATTTTTTCCTTTTCCTTTAAATATGGCAGAATTAACTTTAAAAATTGCTGAGAATCTTTTGCACTTATTATCCATTCCCATTTTTTCATATAATTCTTATTGTAAACTTTACGAGAATATATTTTTCCGCCGAAAGTATTAAGCATAAAATTTAATAATTCTTTAGAGGTGCTAGTAATAGAGCATCTTAAAGATCTAAAACTAAAATCTTTTCCCTTTAGTTTTGTGCCGTTTGTAAATAATATAATAGAACCTTCTCTATCAAATAATCCTGCTGCGTAAACTAAATCACATTTTTTATACTTTTCAGTGCTTACCAATTTTCATCACCTACCAATCCGTTTACGCTCATTAATGCTGCCCCAATCGAGTCTGCGATGTGGTGAGAGGCTGGATTGTACCCTAACTTCTTTATCGACTCAACCATCATTTCTTTGTTGGCCCCACCATCACCAGTTGTTGCCTTTTTTATCTGGTTTGGTTTTGGCATAAAAACTTTCTCAGGCTTAAAAAAGGAACTTAATGATATTAAATAAGCTCCTTTTAGTTCATATAATTGCTGGGCTTTTCCCGCTAAATTTCCTACAGTATCTTCCATTACTACAGTTCCGGTGATTTTATATTTATTTAAATACCTTAATAGAAATCCAGTATATAAGGTATATTTCACTATAGGTTTAGAATGTCTTACCAGTTTGCACTCATCATGAATATTAGATCCAAATTGATATTTACATAAAATCTTACCATCATCATCTAAAGTTGTTATGGCTGTAGTACTTAGCCCAGGATCTATTCCAGTGTGCATTCCCATTATATTATAGTTCCAGTATACATTACATTCCCAGTAGTGGTTGCAGCAACCCAATTTACAGTTCCTATTGTAGTATTTATAGTAGGTGAACCATAATATGTTACACTAGATACACTAGGTATAATCCAAGAACTGACCAATGTTCCATACCACATTCCAATATTCTTTTCTGCTTTCATATAGGCTGTTACTATACTGACTTTATGCCCATATTTTTTAACATCTTTTAGGGGCATAGAATAAGATCCTTTTTCAAAATAAAAATGAACCATATCGCCATAAATTTTAATACTGGGAGTTTCTATGGGATGATCATCAAAAGAAACAAAAGTAGCAAAAGTATTATTAGGAGTAGGTAATGTTTGTAAATATCCTGAGGTATGTGTGATAGCTCCTGCTGTAGTAGTGGTGGTTCCTGCTGTATAGGGATATTTTATACCTAAGTCTACATGATCATATGGGTTTACATTAAATGCATCTTCGTTAGATGTGTCAGGTGTGGTTTTTTTGGCAGGTTTTTCTTTTTTACCAAATGTGTCTTTAAATGTTTTTTTTACTCCTTTAATCATTGCTAATAATCCTTTCTGCTATTCTGCTTAAATGTTTAAACCCTTTTCTTTTTTTTTCTTGTAGGGTCGTTATATGTAAAAGGTTTGCTCTGGGTATATCAAACTGAAGTATATCATATCCTTCAGGAAATTTTAAAGTAACTATTTCATCATTAGATTTAACAGCTTTTAACATTTCTATTATTTCAGCCTCAGTAGCTAGTATATTAGTAAATTCATTCATTTCTTCTTGAGTTTCTACACCTTCAAACATATCAATCAGATTCGAGGTCAGTATAACTCTGATGGTCCATCTCTTTTTTTTCATTTTTGGGGCCTCTTTTCTTAGATAGGTCTCTTAGTTGCTTTTTAAAATGGCTATTAAAGCGAATGCTGGGCTTTAAATGTCCTTCGGTCCAGACAACTTGTTTATTTGGTAAATGGTATAATCCTGGTTTAGCTTCTTTAACTGTAATAATTCCAAAGCCAGGTATACGAATACATTTCTTTTCATATAATTGATATTTAATAGCATCAAAAGTTGCTCTAATTGCTACATTAGCATCTTTTAAACTTATATCTGATCTATATGCTACATCCCTTATTAATTCTTTAAAGGGTGTTTGTTCGGGTTTAAAACTCATACTTAAAATAAAATCCAGTCTCACCTTGATTTATTGTTAACCCAAGGCCTAATTTCTTATAATATAAATCTCCTGTTAAAGAGATATCTTCTCCAGCCATTCCAATTCCTATATATTTACGAAAGTTTTTAGGAACATATTTATTTTTATAAACTATTTTTCTTTCTCCTGCAGGAAATTCTGTAGAGATTAAAACATTTGTAAAGAGGTTAGAAGTATCCCTAAAAATAATTTGACCTAAAGTTGATTTATAAAAGTCCTCTAATTTCCCTGGTTCAACAAACTCTAAAACTTTTGCAGTGTCTATTTGTGCAGGTACCTCAACGTAGACTGTGTCTGTTTTAGTTCCCTCTTTTATAGAAACATTATCAGTTAAATTAGTTCCTAGATAGGTCATAACTCCTGTGCTTAGCATAGCTATTAAAATTTGAATCCATTTTTTTCCAAGTAGTGTTTTAATCATTTAAATTTCCATAAATCTGCACCAGTTTTATCTTGTCCTATATGTTTTAAAACTTTTAATTCAACAGACAAAACATAATGAACATCATCATCTAAATAACAATCACCTTTGCGTTTTCTGCTTTTTGCAGCACAAACTATTGTTTTTCTATTTTTTCTTATTCTAATTGCCATAATTTTTTATACTCCAAGGGGCTTTGTAACTGCCCCCTGAAGTAGTGTCGGAAGCGTCCAAACATTCGGCAGATCATATAGTCTGCCACCTAAAGGTCTTCAGACAATTAGGGATTATTACAATCACAACTTTCTACCGTAACAGATTTAGGTGTTTTTACTTTTGCAATCAATTCATACCTGACAATATTTTTTATAATAATATCAAAAGTATTTTTAGAAAAAAGGCCATCATGTAGATCGTTTCCTCGTTGCCAAGTTTCCCCAGTTCTAGGTTTTCTGGATTTCGCCGTTAATCCTAAATACCCTTTATGGGTACCATTATCATCTGGTGATTTAGCTGAAATTTGATATTCATGACAATTTGTCCACATTAGAATATATAGGGTACTTGGTTGATCACTAAATTCAGATTCAGGAAAATCATCCCCCATATGATATTTTTGGATTTGGATTGGGGTGTAAATATAATCATCCCAGTTTTGGGTAGTTTCATTTCCCCAAGACTTTACATCTGAAAGCCATTCAATTAATTGAGTTCGTAGTTCAGCTACGTTCATTTCAGTCTCCTTGTTAAAGTTACTTACCTAAGAAAAAGAATATTCCTACTAATGCTTCATATGATACAACATCAGAAACTTTAGCTGCCCCTGATGCATGTATACCATAGGTATCGGTTAGTTTTAGATCAAGTCCTAAGCCAAAGTCACCACTAAATATATTCTCAGTGGCCATTACTTCGGCGCTTTCAAGTTCGTAAGCCGCTTTGGCGTGGAAAAAAGGCACAAAGCTAGCAGTAGAGTCTTTTGTTAGTTTCCAAACGCCTTTTAGGGAAGTTTCATAAACTCCAATATGTTTTTCTTCAGAACCTTCGGGTGTGTCGGCTCTTCCATAATTAAACATTACAAAAACTTCATCTGGGGTTATTGGACCAAAGATACTTACAGACTCAAGGCTTGCGCTCATTCCTATGGTCTGGGTTACCATAAGTTCTTTTGTATCGTCAGCGAAAGTTTTACCTTTTACGCCTACACCATAAATAAACTTATTAGCTGCCATGCTTGTGCTTGCTACAAATAAAGCAAGAAATACTGTTACAAAAAACGCTTTCATTTAATTTCCTTCATTTAAAATTATAAAATTTTCATATTCAAATACTTTACCAAACCACATTCTCCAAACGGCAAAATTACTGTTACCATTCTGTGTTTTATATTTTGATCTATAGGTTAGGGGCAGTAGCTGTTTTGCATACCATGCTATCTTTTTCATTTCTTCCTCTTTGGTTTAATTTCTATCATATCGGTACCACAATATCTACATTTAAAATCTTGTGGGAATTTACTAACTGTTTCTGGGTCAACCATATCTGCTACAGAGCATTTAGGGCACTTAATTTTAACTTTTATATCCCCGTATGCTTTTAATTTAGATTTCATTTTGTAAGATCCTTATTAGCTAAAGTTCTTACGGTTGTATCTCCTCCAATTAGGAGATATATGAAATTCTCAACACCCTCTGGGAGGACAGTTGGGAATGCAAATTTGACTACTGAGAATACAGTAGCAATCCAAAAGCCGGGAGTTTGCCATGCTCTTTTTCCATTTGTGTCAACTGGGCCTATGGTTTTTTCAGTAAACCGAGCACCAACCCACATCATCATAGTGGAAAATTCAACAGTTGGAAAGGGGGAATCGGGCCATAGGCCACGTTGAAGGGCAACTAAAACAACGGAAGCTATTCCAACTACTCCCTCGGTACTTTTTAGTCCTTCTCTCATAAATATCCTCTTTCTGTTAATGTTTCTTTTAAATACTTTAGGCTATCTCTTTTAAGTTTATATATCCATCCAGATTTAGCACTGAGGTCTAATTCATCGGCCAACTCCTTTATGTTTTTATCTAAAATATAATATCCTAATAATATATAAATTCGTTTGTCAGGTAGGTCAATTAGGGATTCAAATAAATGGTAGTTTAAAATACTATCATCATCTGATATATTAAAACAAATTTCTTTTAGATGTTCATTGGGAATTTTTAGATTTTTTAAAAAAACAGTTACTCCTTTAGAGTCTAAAGAAAATAATTCAACAATCTCTTTATGAAAAGTTTCAATAAAGTATTTAGTCTCCCCTTTTTTAACTGTGTCTTGTTTTCTTAAAAAGTCTTTAAAAGACCCTTTAATACGGGGACCCAAATAGGTGCCTAATTTGGCTTTTGTTGGATCATATGATTCTATTTTATTAATAATTTCTATAATACAATCTGATTTCATATCTTCTATATCTTCTTTAGACATAAACCTTCTGAGCATATATCTATTAACAAATATTTCTGCTTCTTTATTTAAAATTGTCAATCCTTCTAATATAAGGTTATCCCGCTGTGATTTTGTATCCACTATCCCCAGTCCCATTATATACAAATATTTTATTTATTTGATCTAGGTATACAACTTTATCATCTACTTTTATTATATAATGAAAATCATCTAGTAAAATATTATTGATCATTTGGTCTCTGTTATACATAATTTTTTCTATTTCGTCTCTAGCAGCAGAAAGCATTAATGAAGAGATTTTTAACCTATTATTAAGTTTTTTTAAAATCTCTAAATCATCATTTTTCTTTAATTGAAATGCTCTTTTTAGGGGTTCTTTCATAGCACACTCCTTTAGTAGTATATCGACTTTTCTCTACAATCTTGGTACTATTACAAACCCTTTGTTTATCTCCTTAAAATATTCTTCATTATGTTGTTGTTTTAGCTTTTTTATTAAGTTAAAGCATTTAGAGCAGAAACCCTTTTTGTAGTAGGTCCTTATTTTGCTACAAAAGGCACATCTTTTATGTTTTTTTTGAATAAACTTCTTTAAGTCTCTTTTGTTGGTAATAATAGGTATATGATTTTTTTTAGCGAAATTATATTCTATTTTGGCTCCATTTGAAGTTTTCCAGTTTTTTAACATGTAAAGAGCATCTGTTTGCTTTATTATTTCTAGGTCCCCTTCTATAAAACTATCATATTTTGTTATGCTTTTTTTCTCATATTCATATAAGTAAGTATTATCATGAGGAACTATAGCTGTTGCGCCATTATTCCATATTTCTATTCCCATTTGCCTAGCAATATTTATATTTTTAATAGTTCCTTGCTTTGTTTTATCATAATACGCTCCTGCAACATATATTATTTTATTTCTCATGTTCAATTATTTCCATTGCTTTTTTATATTTACGATCTAAGTATACATTAGACCCTTCATATAAGTGTTTAATAATTTTTTCAGAGGAAATTCTATTGCACCCTAATTCATAGACACTAGATTTTGGTCTTATATCTATTTTTAAAACATTTTCTATATTAAAAATACAGTAATGTTTAAATTGTTTTAATAGGAATTTTGACCCAACTAACCTTAGCCTAGTATACTTTTTTACCCTTTTATCTATACAACCATCACCGTCAATTACCCCGCGCCAAAAGTGTTTATTACTTTCAATTCCATTTAACGCCTTAGCAATGAATGATTTTCTTGGTACAACTCCATACTTTCTCAGAATATATGCAACTTTTCTTGAATGTATGACAGTTCTAGATGATATAATTTTTTTAGTGTTCTTACACCTTATTGCAGTTGTTTTATACTTTGACTTTAAAAACTCTTTAAATTTCTCTAAGTGTTTTTTGTCTTTTATGGCCAATACTAATGAGATTGATGGGTGGCTATTTCCTTTTCCTCTATATATTACGCATCCATCTGCCATTAAAAATCCAATCCAATAAGCAGACTCTTCGGTGATAGTGTCAAAAACTGATTCATCAAATCTTCTAGGGTTGTTGCTCAATAACTTGGCTTCTGATATTGATCTAAGTTGAACACCATTTTGAATTAACCAATAAAAAACAGTAGAAGGGACAATGTTTAGCTTTCTTGCTATAATGGGCATACTTTTCCCATTAATATAATAATCACAAATTTTATTTTTTTCGTCAGAAGTAAGTTGCCTATAATATTTCATGTTGCTAAAATTCCCATTGGGGTTTTTGTAATGTTATACCAAGAACCTTTAAATACAGTTCTAAATCTTGTTCATTTACTTTGCCATTTTTATCAAAATCTGCATCAGAATTTTCTAGAATAAAGTCAGGAACTATAAAAGGATTAGTTGTATCTGAACATGTTGGAAGTGTAGGACCATTTGTATAAACAAAGTTCATTAGATAGGTTAAATCTGTTACGTCCGCATCATTATCAAAATCAAAATCTGCTTCTTCTAAACATACTGGACTAGGGCCATTAAAAAAGACATGGCTAACAAAATATGCCACATCTTCTGTGGTGGCATCTAATCCATCTCCGTTAATGTCTCCTTTTATATTAATGCAGCAGCTTGATACTGTTATTTGTATTGTTTCAGAATCAACTAGCATATTGTCCGATGCATAAAAAGTTATACTATATATTCCTTCTTGAGTAGAA
>SDBT01010640.1_pt1 | contig 14842 bp, 15 predicted proteins | sample 2277101 | NCBI WGS metagenome assembly SDBT01 (sample SAMN10404973, study PRJNA504765) | marine sediment metagenome | isolation source: marine sediment core GS10_PC15, 103 cmbsf | place: Arctic Ocean: Southern Knipovich Ridge | collected 2010
CACAATATAACTGTGGAGAAAAAAGAGGAGGCCGGTGATTTATTAAAGTCAAATGACCCTATCGGTAAAAGACTTGTGAATGTCATGAACAAAATGGATGCGTTAATCGACAGCGCATTTATAGAAGGACCAGACGGTAAATTCTCCCCAACAAATAACCTTAAAGTCAAGAATGTTGAGGAACTGACAAAGTTTATTTCCGAATACCGCAAATATTTGGAAACCTATCACAAATTCGTAGCGGAGTTTATGCCGGCAGATAAGGAATCCAAGAAGAATGTTAATATAAGAGAGTTTAATGTAAACATGGGCAACGTATCTCAAGAGGAGCGCGTTGATATACTGAAAGGACTTGCCAATGGAAATGTCCCAAGAGGAGATAAGCAATCTGGGGGAGGAGTTCAGGACGCAGATTATACAGACCTACCTGAACCAGGGGATGAAGACGGATCTGGACGTGACGGAGTTCCTGGCAGCCCTGCAAGTGGCAGTAGTGGGGACGAAACACCTGTGCGGAAATCCTGACCACACACCACAGTTTAGAGCCGTGTCTGATGTGCTGAGAGACGTGGTTCGGTATTATGTCATCTGGGCGTGCAGGTCGGGTTCGAAAACATTCCTGTATGGTGGGCTTAATACATGGGTAAAGAGTTGTAGTAAGCCCCGTTATGAGACTCGAATACTGGGTGGCAGTAAAGACCAGTCGTTGCTGTCCTATGAGGCCATGAAAACATTCCGGGACGAAACCGACCCACTCAATTCACGCCTTATTCGGGACATCATGCAGACGAAGGCGGAATTTATTAATAAGTCCAAAGTGTCCATCCTCACCGCGAGCATAACCGCCGTGCGTGGTCCACATCCACAAGCATTACTTCTTGATGAGGTAGATGAGATAGACGAAGAGGTATATCAGGCCGCACTCTCACAGCCTACATCCAAGTATGGGCACAAAGCTGTTCTGGGTATGTTCTCCACCAATCATAACGTCATGGGGCAAATGGATAGGGCGTTAGCGAACGCGAAAGGCCGGGGCCACAGTATTTACAAATATTGCATCTTTGAGTGTCTGGCGTCGTGCAGGGATTATACGTGTTCAACATGCCCACTCCACGAATTATGTCCGGGCGAGCAGATGAAAGAGGCGGATGGTTATTACAGCGTTGAGGACTTTATTCAGAAACTCAATACACTTTCCTATTCTATGCTGGCGCGAGACTGGCTATGTATCAAAGTGGGTATGGGTGATACAGTGTACGAACAGGAGTGGGATGAGAGAATACATCTGGTTAGCGTGTCGTTACGGCAGGTTGATGTGGTATTGTCTGTAGATTTCGGCGGAGTAGCCCCTTTCTCTGTCGGCGTATGGCAAGAAGCACCGGCAGAACTCGGTGGTAAAGGGACATGGATAAGAGTTACGGAACTTTACATGCAAATGGCAGAGGAGTCTACTACCAATGGGCAGGTAATCGCCCGGGCATTAAAAGCACCGTGGGCTAAATTGGTCAAGGAGATTATTCCGGATAACTCTCGCCCGGATAGCATTCAAGAGTGGAGAGTAGCTTTTCCACACGCAAAGATAACTATCGTGACTAAAGATGTGGATGGCATGATCGACCGGGTTAAAGCGGCGTTAAAGCCCGTTCTCGGTGCCCCAAAGATATTGATTAACCGTATCTGTCTCCATATCAGGCAGGAGGTACTGATGTATGCAGTGAAGAATGATAAGCCGGTAGACAAAAACAATCATACGCTGGACGAGACAGGATACTTCGCTTTAGCCAAGATGGGCGAGGGCGAAGGCGTGTATATCGGGACTACTAAACGGGATGTGACGCCGGAATAGGAGGAAGTAATGGAAACAAATATGAATACGGCAATAAAAAAAGAGCTATACGATAAGGGAAAAGAACTTATAGAGGCTGCTTATGAGTTTTGGGAAATACATCAAAAAGTAGCTGGTTCTCGTGCTGTTGTTTGGCTAAAGGCATCAGATGGACATTTTGTTCTTTTTACTCGTGGTGAATATTTAGACCAAATTATGAAGAATATTGCTCCATTGTCAGAGGAAACAATGTTAGATGAACCTTTCATGGAAGAGAAATGAATGTATTACACCCACAACATATCGTAAAAAATCCTTGACAAATTCCACATCTCGACATATCATACACCTAAGTGTTGCATTTTGCATCATTTGGAGACTACGATATGCCCCTACCTTCGTTTATTGCGAAATACTTCGACGATTCACCACACAAACAACTCAAAGAACATGATAAATTAGTAACGGGTCAACTCCGCCATCTTATGAGCCAAATACAGGCATCCACCGACATCACCACGAACACAGACTCCTCTACAGGTAAAGTCTACATCGGCACACCTTTCAGATATAATAGTTACGCAAAACAAGTTACCCAACTCGGCAAACTCTACGATAATATTGCTGATTGGGGCTGTATGATTGGCAAGAATGTCATTGATATGCGGACGGCGTTTTCAGTGGGTAAAGGCGTAAGGGTAGTAAAGCATAAAGATTTTAAGGGCGACGCAACAAAGGAGTTGGCATGGTGCAAGGAGTTCATGCGATTTAATAATCTCGACGAGGAGATGCCGCAGGAGTATGCGAAAGAGGCGGAGATAGAGGGCAAAATACTGTTAAGGCTCCTTGTAGATGAGACGGCGAAGAATGTACGTGTTATCCATGTGCCGTGGCGGAAATTTAACTACACGATTTACACGCCGGATTGGGATTTCTTCAATTATACCAAAGCCGAATACATTGGTAGCGGAAAACCGGGCATTAAATTTGACTTGACACGAGATTTCTTTGTCTATAAGCGGTTTGGTGGGGGTGCATCCAAAATAAATGAAACGCCACCCAAAACCGCATTCATTCTCCGTGAGATGGAAGATTTGGATAAGGCGATTGTGGATTGGCGAAAGATAAATAGGATATTCGCAGCACCCACACCCACGTTTACCACACCTGATGAGACAACCGCCAAGAAGTTTAATGAATGGATTGATGGGGGCAACTTCAGGATAGGTAAGGCGCTTGTTATTGGTGGACAAGATGTGAGCTATGACCTCGTTGGCTGGGAAGGTGATGGATACACCACACTCAAAGAGGAGACACAAACCCTCGCTAAGACCATATCAGGCACCACAGGCATTCCCGTACACTTCCTCGGCTATCCGGAACTACTATCCAATCGTGATACCGCCGAGAATCTCATAGAGCTTATCGTGTTGTCCACAAATAAGGAACGCAACACATGGATGGGTGCATACGAAGAGCTATTCCAGAAAGCCATGATAATCTACAATACAGTCTATGGCACAAAGCTTGACCCGATGGCGGTAGACTCTACCATTGATAAACCGGAATTAACTACGATAGGAGGAGCGGCCAATGCGCCAATATCTCAAAGCGCAGCAAGTACAAGCAGCCAATCAGATTGAACTTGAGGAAGTGGTTGATGCAGCTACATTGCGAAATCTTAAAGCACGGGATGAACACCCTGAGATACGCTTATACTCTATAGGACATGAAGGAGAGGCTAACATTACACTCCCTGGTGTTGGTGTTGCCACGTTTACATGGATACAAGCAGCAATTAAGCAGATAGCTGATAGGCTCAAAACCGGTATACCAGTATTTGACCGCCACACCTCGGACACAAATTCCCATGAGGGTCGTGTGCAGATTGGTGAGGTTGTAGGAAAAACATTAAAGAAAATAGGCGACCGCCTCAACACACTCGCAGCAATATATGTTTATCCACAATTCAAGTCCAGACCACTTGATTTTGCGAGTATTGAGGCCGAAATAGAGTTCGACCATGACGGGCATCAAGCATGGCCGAGAGATATAAAAGACGTGTCCGGGATTGCATTAGGCAATTCCAGCATAGACAGCCCCGGCTTTCCGGGCGCAACCCTCCTCGGCGCAGTGCAGGCTTATGTGCAGGCGTTTGGGGGCGACTTTGGAGGTAATAAAATGAACCAGTCTGATGTGAAAGCAGCAGTAATGGAGCTTAAATTAAGCCCGTCCGATTTATTCAGCGTTGAAGATGTTGTGGCTGACAAGAAAGTACGAACAAATCTACAGGAAGCCGCAACACGAGTTGGTAGGGAGCGGGATACGGCAAGAGAAAGAATAGCCGAGTTGGAGAACACGGTTGCTGAAACTGACAAAAAGATGAAGCAGCATACGATGCAATCCAAGAGTGCTACTTTGCTCGACGCTGTATTAGCCGAACCTGAGCGTAAACTTGATGACAAGGCGAAAGAATTCGTCAAGCGTAATCTCAAAACTTTCTCTACCGCCGCTGAAGACGAGGATGTTCTCAAGGCGGATGTGGGTAAGTTTGTGGATGCTTCGGTGAAGGAGTATGCAGAGGAGGCGAAGTTCTTCGGGGTAGAGATTGATAAAGCCACTGCCGATTCTAAAGTATTTACTCTCGATCCAAGCCTCACTGTGGAAGGTCAGACGCAAACGCAAACCATACCACCGGCATCACAAATACCCCCTGGCCAAGAAGAAGTTCTTGCCACTGAAATGAACCCGGATGTTAATCCGCTCATACCGGGTGGTAATGCTGCTAAAGAAGCACAGAAGACGTAAAAGTAAGGATAGTTATTATGGCAACACTCGGAGGAACAAATTTTAAATTACGCAGTTCCACGAATAACGATCCGTACGCTGCACTTGAATTCACTGCCGCGGCTGCTTACACTGCCGGGGATATAGTGACAGTCGAGGACATAGTAGGGGTTGTAGTGGGATCTGTAGCCATCGGATCGCAGGTAGTCGTTGTGTACATAGCTGCCAAGATTTTAGTGCCCTGCGTGGAAGTTACATCAGGCAACCTTGCGAGTTTCGCAGTGGGTAGCAAGGTGTATGCTGACGTCGCTAACAACGAGGTCACATCTGTAGCAGGCGCTCTTAATCTGTGTGGCATTGTTCTCGAAGCACCGTCCGTTGGGGACGAAACGATTCTTGTCCATTGGATGGGCGCCCTTGGAATCGTAGCCTAAAAGGAGATAGTGATGAAAAGCTTTAAAGGAAAAATAGTCTCCGATTGGGGACTCGTTGAACGCATGGGGGGGATTGAAAACCCCGCTGCGAGAAGTATGATAAGGGGAGCGCTCAATAGTTTTCTGGCGCAACCGACAACTGCGCCCTTCAGGGCAGCGGCTCAAGCATTTTACAGTACCGGCGATGTGAGTGCCGGACGGGCTGCTATTCAGGCATTTGCCACTTCAGAGGACTTTCCGGCAAGTGTACTGGAGGTTCTCGACAAATATCACCAGACATTATATTTCGATTCTGGTTGGGAGCAGGTCTTTAAGATGATAGACATGCGTAACTCCAATCGGGACAGTTTCGATATTCTCGATGTTATCTCCGGCTTGAGATTCAATCTTGTGCCCGAGGGTGAGAAAGTACAGATATATAAAATGTCAGGTGAGAAGGAAACTGTTACGCTCGATATGTATGGTGCGGGTCTTGGATGGTCAAGACGCCTCTTTATGAACAAGGAATATTGGACGATTGAGGACAATGCCAGTGAGTTCAGAAATAAGGCATTTGAATCAAAAGCTCAAGATCATTATGATCTGATTGAGGCCATCCCGACCACGTATGATCTCGCGTGGGTGGCCGTTACTGGGGCTGTTCCGAACACCAATGAGAATTATGTACCTATCAGGGATATTAACACGATTAATAAAGCGTGTGAGAATATCCTGATACGACTCCAGGATTTGGGGATGAGTGTTACACCTAACAGTGAGTTCTTAATTCTCTCCCCGATCCAGAATGTTGGACGGATCAAGCGCGCCCTTGGAATGGTGCAACAGCCATTCTCCAGTAGCACGACTCAACTTAATTATAACGTGAGACCTATTTATACCCTCATGTTCACTAATACAGCCGATTATTATGTAATTTTGCCCGGTAATAAAATCCAAGCGGCAAACCGTATGGATTTGACGGTATTCAGCGATTTCGATATTACAGCATTTGCGGATATCGCCGTTGGATGGCAGTGGTATGGCGCAGCCATTGGGGAAATCAAGCAACTCGTGCGTTGTAAAACCGCCTAAGTTTTTATGACGCAGTGCCCGGCAGGGGGGCCGCCGCCACTGGCTCCCCTGTTTTATAAATGGAGTAAATATGCTAAGAATAGCCAATTTGCCGAAAAAGGGAATGCGCAAACGACCTACTGAAGAGCAAATAATGGGACAGAAGGCTGAATTAGAGCCGGAGTTACTGACTATAAGCAAGCTGCCTTCTCGTGGGCGTAGAATAAAGCCTATTGAGTTGCTGCCCAATATACCTCCGGCAAAGATACTTACTATAAGTGATTTACCAAGACGAACGATAGCTGCTCGTAAAATAGCCGTTGCCGCCGCTGCTCGCAAACCTACAATGGCGGCTCGTAAACTGCGGATACAGGAGCAGAGGCTGGCATCGCTCGGACCGGAAATCTTCGCGAACTATGTCCCTGATGGCACATGGTCAGGTAGAAGGTGTTTTCTTATAGGGGGTGGGCCGAGTCTGAAGCGGTGCAATCTCGATGGCTTGGCCGGCGAGCTTGTAATTGGTCTTAATCGTGCTTATGAGTTACTTGATCCCAGCATTCTGTTTGGAGTTGACCCGCAGTTGTTTGGATGGGCTGTACTCGGCAAACTGGGAGAAGAGTCCAGAAAGAAGTTCGAGGCTTATAAGGGGTTTAAGGCATGGATGTCTCTCCCCAAGACATGTTATCCACCGGATTTCTCTTTAATCGGAGTGGATTCCAGGACAGACCATAAAATTGGCACTACGAGGCATTTATCATTCAAAAACAATTCCGGCTATGGCGCACTGAATCTCGCAGCAGCATTGGGCGTAAAGGAAATCTATCTGCTGGGCTTTGATATGCAGGGAAATAAGAGCGGTAAACAGAAATGGTGGCACGACGGGTATCCTTTGGATTACGGCGGAGGTGTTTACGCAAAGTATATTAAGGAAATCGCAGGGTTCGCACCGGTATTGGCAAAGGCTGGAATTAAAGTAGTGAATCTTAATCGGAAGTCTGGGCTGAAGTGTTTCCCATTCGGTGATCTGCGGACGGTGCTTTCTAACAAACCTGACAGGCCTATAGTAGTGTCATTCTATACACGCGATACGGGTTACGTGAAAGAGGCAGACCGTCTTATCAAGGAATTGCACTTATTTGGGTTTGAGCACGACATACAGGGCATATCGAGTTTTGGTTCGTGGCAGAAGAATACACAGTACAAGGCTAAATTTATCGCCGGAATGATGGAGAAGTATCCCAAACGGAACATCCTGTGGTTGGATGTGGATTCATCTATACATCAGTACCCTGGCGTATTCGACAATGCTGACTTTGATCTTGGGGTGCATAAAATTGATTGGAAAAAGTACACAAGTGGGCGCAGAACGGATAAACAGCTTGCTAATGCGGTGATTTATCTGAAGAATATCGACAAGGTTAGAAGATTTGTTCATGCGTGGGTGCGTTTAAATGAAGAAAAACCTGATCGCATCGAAATGCAGACGATGGCAGATGTACTGAGCAAGTGGGAAAGCCAGTTGAAATTTTATAACATACCCGCCTCCTATTGCCAGATTTATGATCTCATGATGGAGGAGGGGCATCCAGTAATCGAGCAAAGGCAGGCAAGTAGAATGTATCGGGATAAAGTTGGCATTAAAGATCCGGTTGCGATAAGCGAGCAGAAGAAGTATGACAACTGCTGGTCGCCAACCTATAAGGGGCATTACGTGGGCCCGTCGCAGTGCGCTCGCCCCTTAACCCAGCATGTGTTGAAAACAATGCGCAAAGGCGATAAAGTATTGGATATTGGCTGTGGCGACTGTACTACGGTGATAGGGCTCCGGGAAGCAGGTGTCGACTGTATGGGCGTGGATATATCGCTGGAAGGGGTGCCACACGGCTTACATGGCATCTTCGGAGCTCCGGTATGGAATATGCCCTTCGATGATAACCAATTCGATTACACGGTATCTTCGGATGTTCTGGAGCATGTTCCCCCGGAGAAGATATCGGCATCAATTAAGGAAATATTCAGAGTAACGAAGCGGAAGACATTTAATGTAGTGGCTCTGTTTGACGGTATACTGAATGGAGTGGTTTTACACATGACTGTGGAGAAAATTGAGTGGTGGATAGACCAATTTGCAGCCGTAAATAAGGGTATTGGTAAAGAGGATATGGTTGTTATGGCCAGACCGATATTCATGGCAGGGTATGGTGGGAAATGATGCAACCGGAAGAAAAGATATGAGGCAGGCATGAGTACAATTTCTTGGTGGCGTACAACATTTGGCGAAGAAGAGATCAGCCGTATAGCCGACTCGATCAGGCATGAGCACATCAGCCAGGGTCAAGTTACGGCAGAGTTTGAACGTAATATTGCCGGAATTCTGGATGTTCCCGGTGTTGTTGCAACGACGAGCGGAAGTATAGCGCTTCTCATGGCCTGTATTGCTGCGGGGATCGAGCCCGGCGACGAGGTAATAGTTCCGAACCGGACATGGATAGCGACGGCACATGCGCCGTTCCTGCTGGGCGCAAAGATAGTGCTGGTCGATGTTGAGGCAGATTACCCAATCATGGATGTAACCGGTATCGAGCAGAAAATTACATCTCGCACGAAAGCTATTATGCCGGTTCACCTGAACGGGCGCTCGGTTGCACTCGATGAGGTCAATCGAATTGCCGAAGCACATGGTTTGAAAGTTATTGAAGATGCTTGCCAGGCATTCTGCTCAAGGAATATAAAAGGATTTCTCGGCACTCAATCTTATGCAGGCTGTTTTTCGCTGTCGGTTGCCAAGCTAATTTCAACCGGACAGGGAGGTTTTGTTGTTACCGGAAGCGAGGAGACATGTGAACGGCTGAAGATGATACGCTCTCATGGTGTGACCGATGCCATCAACGCCAAATTTTCACAAATGGGCTTTAATTTCAGGTTTACTGATATACAGGCTTCGATCGGACTTGCGCAACTTGAACGCCTGAAGGGGCGAATTGAAAGATTGAAAGCTGTTTATGAAAGGTATGCTGCAGCAATACCGGAATTCCCCTTCCTGAAATTTATCCCAGTTAATATCGGGGCGGGTGAGATACCTCTCTATATTGAGGTATTATGCCCCGAACGTGATAAACTTATTCGGTTTCTTGCCGATAACGGCATTCAGACACGGCCTTTTTATCCTGATCTGGATTCGGCTGTATATCTTGAGTGCGCCGGTGACTATCCGAATTCAAGAAAGTTTGGAGAGCAGGGACTGTTTCTGCCATGCGGCCCGGATCAACCACTGGAAAATGTGGATTATGTACTGAATACACTGCGCCTTTATAGCCCTAAGAGGAATTAGATGAGCAGGAAGAACGACACAAAATCTATTGCTGTACTTGGTTTTCATGATGGTTCTGCCGGACAGATTGAAACATGGTTCGAGAAGGTAACAGGCTATCAGATAGTTTGTTTCGTGCATGAATCTGCGGAAAAGCTTGAAATTGATGCGGAAGCCGAAAACGAGAAACGTGTTTCGAAACGAACAGAATTTCCGATAAATAATACTTTCAAGGGTCGCCCTCTAATAGTTTCATTGGATTGGGTAGAAGAGCTCAAGAAAAGAAAAATTGATAAAATTTTACCCCTTACTCCAGATAACAGGAAAAGGTTCAGGCAAATACAGACATGCCTTGAAAATGGATTTGAACTTGTTTCAGCAATTCATCCTTCCGCGTTGATTCTTTCTCGCGCAACTATTGAACCGGGAGTATGGGTTAATGCTGGTTGTATTATCGGGTATAAAGCAGAGGTTGAATCTGGAGTATTGATTAATACAGGAGTAAAAATTGATCATCATAATGTATTAAAGAACTGTTGTCAACTGGATCCCGGTGTTGTTACTGCTGGAAATGTGACACTTCATGAGTGTTGCCATGTACATACCGGTACAACTATAATAAATAAGATACAGATCGGTGAGGATGCTGAAGTAGGGGCAGGGTCTGTTGTTCTTTCCGATATTCCGCCAAAATGCATTGCATTCGGTGTTCCAGCAAAAGTAAAGAAAGAGAAATAAATGATGGCAACGGAAGAAAAGATATGGGGGCGGACGACAGAGTTATTTCGTAATGGCACGACATCCACACACTATTTAGAGATTAAAAAGGGTGGATATTGCTCGGAACATCGACATGCGCAAAAAGCAAATGTGTTTTACTTGATAGAGGGTGAACTCAGGATATGGTTTGGCGCATCTGGTGTTTGGGATATACACGGCGCTTCAGTACTTAGTGAAAAATACAGAGTAATTCGTATAGAGCCGGGTACGTGGCATAAGTTCCATGCTCTCACTGATGTCAAATGTATAGAGATATATGATTACAAGTATGATGGAGTGGATATTGAACGGAGGATTGCTGGTGGACTCGGCGAAACTTAAACAGATTGAACAGGCTGAACACGCTAAATATACCGAGCTGTATAGGAATGGCTATAGGGCTGACGCTAATCAACATCGGCTACGTTATCAGCACCATTTAAGTGAGTTCATTCAGCAGAAAATAAAGCCCACTGACAAAGCACTGGAAATAGGATGCGGGGCGGGCGTGGCTGTAGAACATCTGTTGACGAGTGGTTACAATGCTGTGGGGGTTGATATAACACTTGAAAGGGTTAAAGGAAATCAAGGGCGATATGTGGAAACGCCTGTATGGGATATGCCCTTCGATGATAACCAATTCGATTGCACATTCTCCGCGGATGTCTTAGAGCACGTACCATATATACTGGTGGACTCGGCGATTAATGAAATTTTTAGAGTCACGGGCAAACTTACAATCCACGCTATATGCACAAAATCGAGTCCGCAAGGTACACACCTGCACCCTACGGTTAAGCCAATAATTTGGTGGGAAGAGATGTTTGAGCAGCACAACGAAAAGAATATTAAGGTTATCATAATAGATTGTGACGAGTTCTTTGTAATGAATGGTAGAGATGCTGGAAGGCTTAATGGAGAAAATTAAATATATCGGCAAACCACGATGTAGTGCCGCCGTAAAAACCCAATCGGATTTCCCTTTAGTGGTTAGTTTCTTTACAGTAGACCCGATCTATGAAAAAGAGGCCGATAGGTTTATAAAGACTTTAAAAGCGTTTGATATTGAATACGATATAAGGGGTTTGGAACCGTCTACCGCATGGAGACTTAACTCCAATATGAAATGGCCATTTATAATCGGCATGATGAAAGAATATCCCACGCGTGATATTGTATGGATGGATGTGGATAGCCGCATAAGGAAATATCCTATCAAGCTTAAAGAAATAAACTGCGAATTAGCCTTACATTTTATTGATTGGAAGAAATACCCGGATGTAAAAAGGGTTCCGCGCGACTGTCTACAGGCGGCGTGTGGCGTGGTATACATAAAGAATACAGAAAAGATGCACTCTTTTATGAACGAGTTCCTTGTGCTCAGGAAAAAGAGTCCCCTTGTTCCCGACGCGGTGATAATGAAAGATTTCGTTAAACAGATTGGCAACAAAGTAGATGTATTTAATTTACCGGCCACATACTGCCAGATATTTGACCAAATGCACGGTGCTGGTGATCCTGTAATTGAGCAAATGCAGGCATCACGTAAACTAAAACGGTTTAACTGCACATGTCGCAGGGGCTTTGATAGTGAAGAACAATTTATGACGCACATGACAATACACGCGGGGGACGCCAGACATGTACCTGATTTGTGCCATAAGAATACCAAATCTATTTTCGGAAAAGTGGGCAATTAAATACCATGACTATTAAAAATATAAACAAAAGGAGAGTAGGATGAAAAGAATTGATATTGCAATACCCACAATCCATCGGCCAGAGAAATTGACGGTCTGCGTGAATTCCATTCTGAAGGGGGATTACTCGAATGTCCGCGTATACATCCTGTGGACAGATTTCAATGAAATGACCAGATACGCCAAACAGTTCAAGCACGATGCTCGCGTAGTTTTCCAGCAAACTGATTATAGCAAGGTGAGTACGTGCTGGAACGACTTTGTTAAACAGAGCGACGCAGACCTAATCCTTTTTCTCTGCGATGATACTTCTCTGGAACCAGACTGCCTTACAAACGCGGTCAATGCCATCGATAAGCATTTTCCGGATGGTGACGGGCTCATTGGGTTCAATGTCACTAATTATCCCCCGAGCTGGCCGGAGGCGATTACCCAATATGGATTCAGGCTCGTAGGCAAGAAATTCCATGCACGATTCCCCGAGGGACAGGCTTATTGCCCTGAATACTACCGATTCTATGTTGATACCGAAATGGGCATGTATTCTAAACTCGTAAACAAATTTGCCTTTTGTGAGGATGCGCGGATGCAGCATTTCCATCCGAATGCTCCGGGTGGTACTTTGGATGATACACATTATGCCAACCGTGGTGAGAAACAGAAGTGGGATAATGAGATATGGAAAGCCCGGCAGGCACAGGGATATTTATGGGGGAAAGACCTTAATATAGTAGGGATACTGTAAAGGAGATGAAATGAAGCTACATATACTTTTTAGAAGTTTTCGGAGACAGGATATGGCACGGGGCAACCTGTTGAGAGTCATTGTAGCGAGAAAACACGCACTCGCTAATGTTAAGGGGTTGGAATCCATAAATCTAACTCACTGGGTAGATACTGAAGAAGAGAGGGATTTCTTTTTAAAACACTTTGGTAACAATGGGTGGTACAACATAGAGGTAATTAAGGACTATAACACCAAGGCACCTCTTATGATAGGTGAATTCTTTAGAACAACGGAAGCAGACATGTTTGAGTGGTTGTGGGATGATGTGGGTGTATACGAAGATACATATACTCTCGCTATAAATACCATGATGCTGAGATTCCCTAAAAGAGACAAACATCATCCAAGGATAGTATCGTATAATGGAATTCTTGGTGTAAAAATAGCAAATTACCCGAAACACTGGCCATGGCAAAGCTCGTATGGAAATCCGCACTTCATAGGCTCTGGTGTGATAAAAAACCATTATAAAGCGTATCCGGATAAGCCGATATTTTGCCCGGATTATAAACGTGTTATTTGGGAAGTGGAATTCGTAGCGGTTGCGAGATTTCATACTCTTATTTGGTATTGCCCGGAAATACGGATAGACCATTGGGTCCCGACTAAAAAGGAGACCGAGGACGAGGTACATAAAAAAAGTAGAGCAGACGGCTCTTCGCAGAGGGATAAGGACATGTTGCGTGAGCGGAAGAAACGCGGATACCACTGGGGCCTTAACTTTGATTTGATTGGTGATTTAGCCAAAGCAAAAGAGAAGTCCACTAACAAGGAATGTGTTGCTATCGGAATATACAGAGACAGGAGTGCGTTCCCATGACACAGGAAAAACACACAGGACATCATGGTCACGAAGGCGGAGAAGTATTCGTCAAGGAATGGTCTGACAAGAACACCTTCAATAGCTTCAATAACTGGAAAGGGTTGCTATACTCCAAGCATTATGAACGGATAGCGAATAAAGAAACTCTTCTTCCGCCGGTTGAAGCCCGCATAGACCTTACGCTAAAGTGTAATCTGAATTGTGTCTGGTGTAACTCGGCGGTGTACAGGAAATGCGGAGATGAGCTTGAGATGGGGTTCATGTATAAACTAATCGACTTTCTTGCGGCATGGGGCGTAAAGAGTATATGCTGGGCAGGTGGGGGTGAACCAACTATGCACCGATTCTTCGGCGGTTTCTTAAAGTATGCCGCTGAAAAGGGTCTTGTCAACGGGTTACTCAGTAATGGCACACACGATATGGAATATGTGCATAGAGGAGTTGGCAAATATACGAGATGGGCTGGGATAAGTGTGGACGCCGGAACTGCGGAGACATATAAGAAACTGAAGGGCAAGGATTACTTTGGCCGAGTGCTCTATAATCTTGGGGTTATTGTAGAAAGCTCTGTGAATTGCAGTGTGGGATATAAATTTCTTATACATCCACTGAACCAAGGCGAGATATTCACCGCATGTGAGAGAGCGAAGAAAGCTGGTGTAAATGATTTCATTGTGCGCCCTATGGACACGATGCATCAGGGCATGAAGAGCCACAAGACCAAAGTGGATGAATTTGACCAGAAGTCTATATTTGAGCAGTTCGAAGAGTGCCATAAACTCGCAACCGATAGCTTTAATGTGTTTACTGTCATGCATAAGTTTAACCCGGATTTTACTCATTCCAAGCCGTTCTCGCAGTGTTACGGGGCACCTCTGAAAGTCCATATAGCGCCCAACGGCAATGTGTATTTCTGCGATGACCAGTTCTATAGACCGAAATATTGTCTGGGGTCGTGCATAAAAGACCCATACCATATAATTAATATGTGGGGGAAGGAAAACTATAATAAGCTTCTATACGGCGATACGCCTAAGAAATGTAAAACACGGTGCTGTATAGGGGATTATAATATTCAATGTGAAAAGCTATTCGTGAATACTGATGATCCAATGTGTGCCAATTTTCCGTAAGGAGCCATAATGAAAATAGTGAAAAAAGAATGGGGATGTGAGATATGGTGGGCGAATACAGAGTTGTATATGGGTAAAACCCTTATAATTAATCCTGGTTGTTCCACAAGCCTCCATTATCATAACGAGAAGGATGAAACAATTCTTGTTATGAGAGGAGAATTGATTCTGGACAAACAGGGTGAATTTTCAATACTTAAAGAAGGGCAGGCGGTAAGAATTCTACCAAAAATA
>SDBT01010641.1_pt1 | contig 14840 bp, 10 predicted proteins | sample 2277101 | NCBI WGS metagenome assembly SDBT01 (sample SAMN10404973, study PRJNA504765) | marine sediment metagenome | isolation source: marine sediment core GS10_PC15, 103 cmbsf | place: Arctic Ocean: Southern Knipovich Ridge | collected 2010
AAAAACCTCAAGGCTGTTGTTGTGAACGGATCCAGGTCCGTGGAAATCGCCGACGAGGGACGGATGACTGAGCTTACAAAAAAGATCGCCGTGATGATGGAAGACGGTCCCGAAGGGCTGCGAAGCGGCGGGACAGCAGTGGGGCTCGATTACTGCGAGTCGGTCGGTAACCACCCGATAAAGAACTGGTATCAGGGCAGCTGGCCGGACGGGGCCAAAAAGCTGACAGGTCTGACCATGGCCGCGACAAAACTTGTAAAAAAATATCACTGCGGACGCTGTGTGATAAACTGCGGCAGGGTGGTAAAAGCCGTTGGCGGACCCTACGATGGCGAGGAGATAGCCGGGCCGGAGTATGAGACCCTTTCACTTCTTGGGTCTAACTGTCTGAATGACGACCTCGACTCGATAATAAAGGCCAACGAGCTTTGCAACCGCTACGGGATGGACACGATATCCACAGGCAACTGCATCGGTTTTGCGATGGAAGCGTACGAGCGGGGATTACTCGGCAAGAGTGACACTGACGGGCTCGAGCTTGTGTGGGGAAACGGTCAGGCCGTCATAGAAATGGTGGAAAGGATCGGGCAGAGAAAAGGGATCGGCAAACTGCTTGGTGAAGGCGTTAAAAGGGCGTCCAGGGAGATAGGGGGAGGCTCCCAGGAGTTCGCTATCGAAGTAAAAGGCCTCGAACCCCCCGGCCACGACCCGAGGGCCCATTTTACGTTCGCCCTCGGCTATGCCACCTCGTGCAGGGGAGCGTGCCATCTCAGCGCGTTTACGCACGACTTTGAAGGAGGATTGTCTATAAAGGACCTGGGGTCCGGGGAATTGAAAGAACGTTTTCAGACAGATGGAAGGGCTGAAAACGTGTACAGGATGCAGAACCTCATGAGCATGTTTGATTCGCTGACCTTCTGCAAGTTTATTCTGTTCGGGTCCGGCATTGCGGTCCAGCCTCTGATAGATTATTTGAACTGCGTGACCGGCTGGGATATTGACCACAAAGCCTTCTTTGAAACGGGCGAGAGGATCTTCAACCTGAAAAGGCTGTACAACACGAGACTGGGGATCACGAGGAAGGACGACACCCTTCCCTTAAGGATGCTCAATCACAGGAAAAAGGGCGCGCCAAACGAGCTGCCTCCCCTGAATTTGATGCTAAGTGAATATTACGAGTACCGGGGATGGGACGAGTTCGGAGTTCCGACACCGGAAAAGCTAAAAGAGCTCGGGCTGTAGAGCTTTAATTTACATGCTGGTTAAACAAAGCATAAGGAACAACAAGATGACTGATTCGAATATCAACACGGCGGAACTGAAAAAACTCGCTGTAAAGGTCAGGCTGAAAACACTGGAGGTACTGGGTGATCTCGGGTTCGGGCATGTAGGCGGGTCTATGTCGGTGACCGAACTTCTCACCGCTCTGTACTTCGGAGGTATAATGAACATAGACCCTGCCAGGCCGCGGTGGGAGGAGCGCGACTGGCTCATAATGTCCAAAGGGCACGCGGGCCCCACTCTTTACACGATACTCGCAATGAAAGGGTACTTCCCGGTATCCGAGCTTGGCACACTCAACCAGGGGGGCACCCGCTTGCCGAGCCACTGCGACAGAAATCTCACTCCCGGGGTAGATATGACAACAGGGTCGCTCGGCCTCGGGCTTAGCGCGGCAGTCGGGGTCGCGCTGGGTCATCGTCTTGACGGTAAAAAGAGCATGGTCTACCTGATAATAGGGGACGGTGAGTGCCAGGAAGGCCAGATATGGGAGGCCGCGCTTTTTGCCGCTCAAAAGAAGATGAGCAATTTGACCGCTTTTGTAGATTATAACCGCCAGCAGCTCGACGGCTACACAAAGGACATAAACGATCTGGGTGACATCGGCGCTAAATTCGGTTCCTTCGGGTGGTATGTGCAGGATATCGACGGGCACAGTTTTGAGGAGATAATTCAAGCCGCGCGGAATTCGTGGAAAGAAAAAGAGCGCCCGTCCATTGTAGTGATGAACACGTTGAAGGGAAAGGGGTGCTCCTACGCGGAGGGCGTACTGGAAAACCATCACATGATCATAACGGATGAAAATACAAAAGAGGCATTGGCTTGTCTGGAAAAAGAGCTGAAAAAACTCGAGGAAACAAAATGAAGATAAAGATCCTGAAAGAAAGAAAACTCGAAGAAAAGATGATGCGGGACGCGTACGCGTCAACCCTTATGGAGATAGCCCGAAAAGACGAACGTGTTGTCGTGCTTGACGCGGACCTGATGTCTTCGATGGGTATGGTCCCGTTCGGGGAAGCTTTTCCTGAAAGAACCTTCAATGTGGGTGTCCAGGAGGCAAATATGGTCGGTGTGGCTGCGGGGCTGAGCGCGACCGGAAGGATACCGTTCGCCCATTCTTTCGGCCCTTTCGCCACCCGAAAAGCTTATGACGCGGCATTCATCTCGGGCGCTTACGCGCGCTTGAACGTCAGGATAGTTGGGAGTGACCCGGGGATCACGGCGGCGTACAACGGCGGCACGCATATGCCCTTTGAGGATATGGGGATCATGAGGAACATCCCGGCCATGACCGTGCTGGAGCCTGTTGATTCTGTCATGCTTAAGGACCTGCTGTACCAGATGGTGGAGCTGAAAGGCATGTTTTACGTGCGGCTTCTGCGGAAATTTTCTGTTCAGATCTACGAGAACGGGTCCTCCTTTGACATCGGAAAAGGGGTTGTGCTGAGAGAGGGGTCCGATGTGACGATCATCTCGAGCGGCATTCTTGTGGACGAGAGCCTGAAGGCGGCTGAGAGCCTGGAAAAAAAGGGTGTTTCGGCAAGGGTTGTAAATATATTTGCCATAAAACCGGTTGACCGGGAATTAATACAAAAGTGTGCCAGGGAAACCGGCGCGGTCGTCACCTGCGAGAACCACAATATAATAAACGGTCTCGGGTCGGCAGTTGCCGAAACCCTTGTGGAAACCTGTCCCGTTCCCATGGAGAGGATAGGTTCCAGGGACCAGTTCGGGGAAGTAGGCTCCGTTGAATACTTGATGAACCGGTATGAGATGGGGTCAGGGGATATTGAAAAAAAAGCAATGGAAGTGCTGAAAAGGAAATAAATCGGGTGTTGACACGGGGATAAGGTTAAAATGCTGATGAAAATACTTTATGTTATAAAAGGAGTTGAATAAATGCAGATCGGAATGATAGGACTTGGCAAGATGGGAGCGAACATGGTATTACGCCTGCTAAAAGGCGGTCACGAGTGTGTTGTTTTTGATATCGACCGGGAAGTTATGGGAAAAGTGGTCAAAGAGGGCGCAAAAGGCACGTCATCGACAAGGGAGTTCATAGGCGCGCTCAACAAACCCAGGAGCGCATGGGTCATGATACCGGCAGGGGAGTCTACCGGGCAGACTATCTCTGAAATATCGGGGTACATGGAACCGGGCGACATAATTATTGACGGCGGAAATTCATACTACAAAGACGACATGCGCAGGGCAAAGGAGCTTGAAAAAAAAGGTTTTCAGTACATGGACGTCGGAGTGAGCGGCGGTGTGTGGGGTTTAAAGGCCGGGTATTCTCTGATGGTGGGGGGGAGGCCCGAAACAGTGGATCATCTTCGTCCCGTGCTTGAAACTCTGGCCCCGGATCCGCAAAAGGGATGGGCGCACCTGGGGCCGGCGGGTGCCGGGCATTTCACCAAGATGATACACAACGGGATCATTTACGGTATGATGCAGGCTTACGCCGAAGGTTTTGAGCTTATGGACAATAAAAAAGATGAGTTCGGCCTGGACCTGCACGAAGTGGCAGATATCTGGCGGTACAGCAGTGTCGCCCGCTCCTGGCTTCTGGACCTTATAGCGGAGGAGCTGGGTGAAAACCCGGCGCTCAAGGGTATCGCTGCCTTTGTGCCTGATTCGGGCGAAGGCCGCTGGACCGTGCTAGAAGCTTTGGAGCAGAACTGCTCGATCCCTGTAATTGCAGCTTCCCTGTTCCGAAGGTTCCGCTCGAGGGAAGAGGCCCCGTTCGGCGACAAACTTCTCGCCAGGCTGCGCAACAGGTTCGGGGGGCATGATGTTAAAATGGAAGATGACAACCGATAAAGGATCGGAGCGGTAAATGATGAAACTGAAAGGCGCGTACATGGGGAAGATCCTCAGGATAGACCTTTCCGGCAGGGAATACGCAATAGAATCAATACGCGAGCAGGAGATACTGAAATTGCTCGGCGGCCGGGGGCTGGCTGCCAAAATATACTATGATGAGATCGGTCCCGAATTGGGGCCTTATGACCCTGGCAACAAGATCATATTCATGACCGGGCCGATGACCGGCGTGCGGCTGCCGTCGACTACAAAATTCCAGCTAAGCACGAAATCCCCGGAAACAGGCATGTATCTGTGCTCAAACAGCGGGGGGGAATTCGGGCCCGAACTGAAAAAGTGCGGTTTTGACGGGATGATCATATCCGGAAGCGCGGACAGCTGGACTTATATTATGATAAAGGACAAAGAGGTAACCTTTTGTGATGCCCGGCAGATGCAGGGCATGACCTCTCCCGAAACTCTCAAGGCGCTCAAGGAGGCAGCCGGAGACAAAAAGGCCCCGGCGCTTTCCATCGGGCCCGCAGGCGAAAGGCTTGTCCGCTTTTCGTTCGTAAATGTAGACACGCGCGCGTTCGGGCGCGGAGGGGCAGGCGCGGTCCTCGGCTCAAAGAAACTAAAGGGCATTGTTTTGAAGGGCACAGGAAAAATCCCGGTTGCCGATCAGGCCAGGATCGATGAGATCCGGTCTGCCGCTTTGACCGATTTGAAGGAGAGCAGGGCAAATCATAAAAAATACGGCACAGCACAGTACATCGAAACCATCAACGAGCTGGGATGCCTGCCGACAAGGAATTTCAGCACCACCCATTTTGAAGGCGCCGGTAAAGTGGACGCACACACAATGTACGACGAGCACCTGGAGAAAAACTACGCGTGCTATATGTGCCCGGTAGCCTGCGGCAAGGTCTGTGTGGTAAAAAAAGGCCCGTTCCGCGGTGCCCGGTCGCGGATAGAATACGAATCCATTGTTTTTTTAGGACCGGATTGCGGTATTTCTGATCTGGGTGCTGTCATAAAAGCCAACCAGGTCTGCGATGAAATGGGAATGGATACGATATCCTGCGGCAACGCCGTAGCACTTACGATGGAGCTCTACGAGCGCGGCCTGATTACAAAAGAGGACACATGCGGGGTCGAAGCTGTTTTCGGGAACAGTCAGGCGTTGATAGAAATGATACATTTGATAGCCAGGCGGGAAGGAATCGGCGATCTGCTTGCTGAAGGCATGGCCGGTGTGCTGAAAAAGAAACCGGAATGGAGCCCGTACATTATGTCGGTCAAGGGGATGCCTCTCGCAGGCTATGACCCCCGCGGTTTTTATGGGAACGCCATAACCTACGGGACATCAAACAGGGGCGCGTGTCACAACGTGGGGGGCTGGTCGGTCAGGGCAGAGCTTCAGAGCGGAAAGTACGACCGTTACGCGCTGGAGGGCAAGGGCAGGCTGGTCAAATCAATCCAGGACAACAGGGCCTATGTCGACAGCATCGGCATCTGCACGGTTGTCAGGGGATCGATGGATTTCTCGGACAGCCCCGGGGGCGATGTCCTGGAGGCGCTGACCGGGCATGATTTCACACCTGAATTAATGAGTATCGGTGAACGTATCTATACTCTGGAGAGGATGATCCTGAACCGTGAAGGCATCAGGCGAAAGGACGACCAGCCGCCCGAACGGATCGTCAAAGAAGTTGTGCCCTCGGGCCCTATAAAGGGCCGTTTCCTGACAACGGAAATGTACAACACCATGCTCGACGAGTATTACGAAGAGCGGGGCTGGGACATGGACGGTGTGCCCACTTCCGAAACAATAGAAAAGCTGGGTTTAACGACCCTGATATAATGAACCGGGTATAATAGCGCTGAAACGGTGCCGGTCCGCACAACAGAGCAGATCCGCCCGGTACGGTTTGTCAAAGCTCTATACCGGTGGGCAGGTTGGCTATTAAACCGTTGTTGGCGTTGAGCATTAATTCTTTGTCAAGCGCAAGGCCGATGTTCGCCCCGTCCGTTACAGCACCCCGCAGGTTCCTGACTTTTTTCAGATCACCGATCATTGTAACTTTTACCCCCTGCTCGAGCAGGCTTTTATAAAAACTGTGATCCGGCTCGACCCACCCTAAAACCACATTGTCGACCTTGAGGGTCGAGCGTTTGAACGAGCTGTCGACAATTACCACCTCGCCATCTTTTTTTATTTCAAATACGGATGTGTTGGGAATTACTGTTACCGGTTTGGCGAAAGTTTTGCCTTTCAACCCCTCCCCGTTGCTCTGGGCAAACCTCTTTACCATAACATCCTTGTGGCACGGTTCCATCCATTCCGCGAACTCCATATTTTCGGTTACCACGTATACTTTTTTACCCTCGTAACCCAGTTTCTCGATCGTGTCTGCCGCTCCGAAATGATCCCCCCAAACAAGCACGGTGTCACCGGTAACGGCTGGAACCCCTTTGTCCTCGGGGTAGTATTCACAGTTTTTACTCTTGCACCGCAGGACATCTTCGAAGGAAACAACCAATGGAAGGTCAATACCGGGTATGTCAGGCCTGGCCACCTTTGCACCGGTTGCAAGGATAACAGCATCAAACCCCTTCAGGTCGGAGGCAGCCGGTTCAATGTTGCAGCGCACTTCGGCATTGAGCTTCTTTATCTGCCTCCTTTGCCAGTCCGCGTACCAGCGCATCTTGTTCTTGCCGTGGACAGTACAGCAGCAGAGGATGGCCCCTCCCAGTTCCCCGGTTTTCTCGAAGATCGTGACACTGTGCCCGCGCAGGGTCGCTATCCTGGCGGTTTCCATACCTCCGGGTCCGCCCCCTACAACCGCGACTTCGAACTTTTTTTCGGCCGGCGCAATGTTTATAAACCTCTCATCACCGACCGCGGGGTTGATGGCACACCTCATGTGTCTCTTTATCATCAAAGATTCCTGCCAGCACCCGACAAGACAGGATATGCATTTTCTGATCTCCTCTTTTTTACCAGCCTTTGCCTTGTTGCCCCAGTACGGGTCCGCGATCATCTGCCGTGACAGGCCAACCATATCTGTCTTGCCCTCCGCGAGTATTTTTTCGCAGTAGTCGGGGTCGCGCAGGGTGTGGCTTGTAATTACGGGAATTTTTACGTGTTTTTTGATCTCTTCAGCGGTGTAGGTGTTCCATCCCTCGGGATAGTACATCGGGTCCATTGTCGGCCCCGGGACCTCGAAAATGCCGGCGCTTATGTCAAGATAGGCAATGCCTGACTCCTCCATAAGCCTGGCGATCTTTACACTTTCCTCGAGTTTCCTGGTGCCTTCGAGCCATTCCTCGGCTGAATATCTTATGCCTATTGGAAAATCTTTGCCGCATTTCAGTTTAATCCGGTTTATTATCTCCAGAACAAAACGCATCCGGTTGATGAAGCTGCCCCCGAAGCGGTCGTTCCTCCTGTTCACATACTCACTCATGAACTGAGCTATCATGTAGCCGTGAGCGCCGTGAAGCTCGACAGAATCGAAACCCGCCTGCTGGAGCCTCCAGCCGGCTTCCCCGAACTTTTCGATCAAATCGTATATCTCCTCGACATTCATGGACCTGATGGCCTTACCCTTGGCAGCCCCCTCTGCGTATATTACCTCATGCCCGGCCGAGCCCGGGATGTCGACCACCATATCGGTGGCCGATATGAGGTTTTTCCGCGGCCACGCTGCCTGACGCCCCGGGTGCTGTACCTGGACCGCGCATTTCGCGCCGTGCCTGTGCATGGCCTCGGCAAGGCTTGCCAGACCCGGGATCAGCGGGTCTTCGTCGACAGCGATGCAGCACACAGTCGGCCTTCCCGTTGCCTTGTCCGGAGTAGCGGCGCCGCAGATGATAAAGCCGCAACCGCCTTTCGCGATCTCTTCATGGTAGGTTATCACTCTATCGTTTATGGACCCGTCCGCGTTCGCGGAACAAATATCCGTTGGAACATGGCAGATCCTGTTCTGTACATCGAAATTTCCTATCCGGATAGGCTCAAACAGATTGGGGTATGGTGTGTTTTTCATGACAGGGCTCCTTTGTTTAATTGTGATATGCTGAAGCGGTTTTAAGATGCAATCCGGTCGTTTCCAATCATTATATTTGTGTGAAAATGATTATGTTACTTTAATGTGCGTGATTTGTTATGTCAAGAAATAAAAAAAATGTTTAAAAAAATGCTTGACAAAAGCAATCATAAAACATAAAATACAAAATTGACTTTTTTAGTAACAAATACCATTAATATTCCTTTTTAATTGTTTATTTCAGCAGTATCATCCGGGAGATAATTCAACACAATTTTAAAGGAATTTTAATAAAAAAAAATCAAGGAGGAAACTTTATGGAAGAGAAGGAATCCAGTAAGCTTTCAAGAAGAGATTTTCTTGGTAAATCAGCAAAAATAGGCGCCGGGATCGCGGCAGCATCGGTAGCCGGTAGGTTTTTACCGAAAAAAAGCGACCGTTTTTCCGCCCTGGCTTCCGGGAGTAAAACCGCCAAGTTCGAACCGAAAGAGGGCCTTGCGCCCGGCATGATCGGCGGTCCGACCGGATTTCCCGGGGCCGAGAAGTTTCAGTACGGGCCCGATGAATCAGCAGGCAGGGCCATAGAAGCCATAAGGAAATTTGTCGTAGACGGGAAAGCTCCCAAAAAGTTAGTGTACATGGTGCCTCCGGGAGAGCCGGGCCACTGGGAAGTACCGTTCCCCGAAGGGGCTAAACCCCTCAAAGATATCTTTGCTGAAGAGACTGGCATAGAAATCGAGCTTGTCAGTATAGTCGACACCGAGCAGGGCAAAAAACTGGTCCAGGATTATCAGACCGGTACAAATGCCTATGATGTATACGGTATGTGGGAAAACGAGCTTGGCGACCTGGCAAGGAGCGGCGCCCTGGCGGTTTGTGATGACTGGGTAGAAAAATACAAACCCGACTGGACGGACCCGGTGTGGGGCTATGTCGGGGGAGAGGTGACCGTAAACACGATGCAGAAAGTGTCCGGGCATTACTACGGATTTCACACAGACGGCGACTACCCCTGTTTTCATCATTACAGGAAAGACCTCTGGGAAAACGACAAGGAAAGAAACGCCTTTTACCAGCGATACGGCTGGGAATTACAGGTACCGGACACGTGGGACCAGCTGCATGACATAGCGGAGTTCTTCCACAGACCTCCGGACCTCCTCGGCAACGTCGGGCTCAGGCTGAAATGGTGGGGATTCGCGTGGTGGTACCCGAAGTATCTGTCCTTCGCCAACCCGAACCAGTTTTACTTCGATTCCAACGGTAATCCCCTGATTAACTCTGCGGCGGGTGTGCAGGCTACCGAGGAGTATGTCGAGTCGCTGAAGTTCATGCACGAAGACGCGATCACATGGGGGTGGTCTGAACAGTACGGGGCAATGGCGGCCGGCAAGTGCGCCATGGTTGAAACTTTCCAGAATTTTCCAAAGTTCAACGACAACCCGGACAACCCGATTTACAATAAAGTGGGCTCATTCGGTTCACCCGGAAGGATGCACGGCAAAGACCTGATAAGAAGGTCCGTGTGGTGGCCGGACAATGGCAAGGGTGTCGCTGCAGGCGGGGAATATCCTGAAATAGCGTACCTGTTTCTCCAGTGGCTGACAAGCGGTAAAATATTTGTTTTCTTTATCGCGAACCCTGCCGGTTACATGGATCCCTGCCGTATTCAGGATTTCAAAGATCCTCAGGTTATCGAGACATACAAACCGTACGTTATCAAGGCGTACATTGATATCCTTGAGCACGCGGCTCCCTGTATCAATGTGCCAGGGGTCCTTGATTTTCAGAACGCGCTTGATGAAAACCTGCTCGAGACGATCATTGGGAAAAAGACCGCCGAACAGGCTATGGCGGACACCGAGAAGAGGTGGAAGAAAACGATCCAGGATGTTGGAAAAGACGACTTCATATTGGCTGTAAGTTCCCAGAACAAGTCCTGGCCGACCATAGTCGACAAGCCGCAGGTAACCTGAACACTTCAGAAAAACAAATATGGGTGCAGCTGTCTTATAAGGGCAGCTGCACCCATCTCTATAAGCACAAGGGGGGCTTTAGAAATTGTCTGATAAAAAATGGAAAATTACCAAAGCGGATGTAAAAGAGGGGGCCAAATTCGGCGCCCTCATGGTTCTGCCCGCGCAGGTGATGTTTTTTTCGATCCTGGCGTTTCCGCTTATTGCCGGTGCCTATCTGAGTCTGACCAGCTGGTCGCCGTTATCGGGCGGAGGGCTGAAATGGTTTTACGCGTTCAAATACTGGAACGGTATGAATAATTACTGGGACCTGATCCGGGACCGGGAATTTTTAATGGCCCTCGCAAGGACTTTTATTATTGTCGGTGTTGTTGTGCCGGTAGAATTTTTCCTTGGACTTATGATCTCTTTTCTGTTTATGGATAAGTTTCCCCTTAAAAAAGTTTTTCACACGTTGATGATAATTCCGATGATGATCGTTCCCGCGGTAGGCGGGTTTGTGTTTTACATGCTCTTTCAGGCAGGCGGTGTCATAAACGGTATTTTATCTTTTTTTACCGAGGAGCCCGTGAGGATAGTCTGGCTCCAGCACCAGGTACTGGCTTTGGTCACTATTATGCTCGCTGACATCTGGCAGTGGACTCCACTGATGTTCCTGATACTCCTCTCGGGCCTTATGTCGCTGCCCGAAGACCAGATGAACGCTGCGACCATTCTGGGATTTTCGAAATGGCAGCGTTTCAGGATGGTTGTGCTGCCTTTGATGAAACCGGTCTTTGTTATCGCACTCATCATCAGGGGAATAGAGGCGGTGAAGATTTTCGACCCGATCTGGCTCATGACGGCAGGAGGACCGGGTACCGTGACTGAAACTATTTCTGTTTATCTCTACAAGCACGGTTTTATTTTGCTCAAGTGGTCGTGGATAGCTGCGGCCGGTTTGATAGTATTCGCTCTCATGAATGTAATAGCCACGTTCGCTTTCAGGCCGATCAGGGAGCAAATGTAAAGTTGATTTAATTCTGGAAAACGGAGGTCTGCATTTTCAATGGAACGAAAATTACTGGTTAAAGTACTGAAATATATTCTTATTGTAGTAATCGTTTTGATATTCTTTTTCCCGATTTACTGGACGCTGACCATGGCTTTCAAACCGATTCAGGAATGGACTTCTGCTGGCGGCACGATTTTCTGGGTCCCCAATAAACCGACCCTGGAAAATTTTGTTTCTCTGTTCCAAAAAAAGGTATCGGTAGTGAGCCCGCTGACTGAAACAGCGCTCCGCCCCATAATAAACAGTGTTATTGTCTCTGTAACAGGTACGGGTATCGCAATGGTTATCGGAACTCTTGCTGCATACGGGATTTCGCGGCACGGGTCGGGCGGCAACCTGCCGTTCATGCTGCTCGGGTTGAGGATGATCCCGCTTGCGGCCATTATTGTCCCCATAATGATATTGTGGGCGTTTCTCGGGTTTATCGACACGGCCTACGGGCTGTTTATACTGTACGGGCTTGCCACTCTCCCGTTTGCTGTTCTTTTAATGAAGACTTTTTTTGATGAAATACCGAGAGAGCTGGATGAGGCTGCAATTGTGGACGGGTATTCGAACTGGGGCGCTTTTACAAAATTTATACTGCCCCTGGCAAAGGGCGGGATGGCAAGCACGGCCCTTTTCTGTTTCATTCTGAACTGGAGCGATTTTATACTCGCGCTGGTACTCACCGACAAGAACTGGCCCACAATTCCGGTGCACCTGGACAAACTTCAATCCGGCTATATCGGAAGACTTTACGGCCCGAAGGCTGCTTTCGCAATTATCGCTGTCATACCCCCTGTAGTGTTCGGGATTATTATACAAAAGTACCTGGTTAGAGGATTGACATTCGGGGCAATAAAAAAATAGGGGGCAGGAAAATGGCAAGCATCACCCTGGATAAATTGACAAAATCATTCGGCAAACAAACAGCCGTAAAAGAGTTCAGCCTTGAGATCAGGGAAAAGGAGTTTGTGGCGATATTAGGGCCTTCGGGGTGTGGCAAAACAACAACAATGAATATGATCTCGGGTCTTCTTGAACCGGATTCAGGAAAGGTGTACTTCAATGACAAAGTGATGAACGAGGTGCTGCCGGGCAAGAGGGGGGTCGGGTTTGTCTTTCAGAATTATGCTGTATTTACCCACATGAGCGCTTATGACAACATAGCAAGCGGTTTAAAAGTTCACAGAGTGCAAAAGGCTGTTATCGACAAAGAGATCGAAAAAGTTGCGAAATTATTGAAGATCGAACATGTCCTAAAAACCAACGCGGGAAAGTTGTCGATCAACGATATGCAGAAGGTAGCTCTCGCGAGGACAATGGTAACAAAGCCCGAAATATTGCTGCTCGATGAGCCGCTGTCAAACCTGGACGCGGCCCTCAGGAATATAATGAGGGCGGAATTAAAAAGAATACATCTGGAGCTGGGGCAGACAACTGTTTATGTTACTCATGACCAGGTAGAGGCGATGAGTCTCGCCGACAGGATCGCGGTCATGAATTTCGCCGTATTGCAGCAGTTTGCCACACCCGATGAAATATATCGCAATCCGACCAATCTGTTTGTCGCCGATTTTATAGGCAGCCCTACTATGAATTTTTTTAGAGGTACATACAAGAACGGGGAGCTTTTATTAAAGGATTTTAAGGGATACGGGATCAAAGTTTCGAGTAAATATAAAAGTCAAATCGATAAACAGTTGAAAAATGAGGATATTGTGGTCGGTATAAGGCCGGAGCATTTGAAGGTGATCGATTCAGATGATGTTGATAAATCGGGATTGAAAGCGAAGACCGTGGGCTACGAGCCCCTGGGGTCGGAAACCGTTGTTTATCTCGAGCCGGAAGGGGCCCGGGAGAAAATAATAAATTCACTAATGGACAGTGATTTTAAAACAGACCTGCATGTACTAAAGGGTTTGAAGTTCGAGGAAGAAGACCTCTATTTATTTGATGAAAAAACTGAAAAATTGGTGTTAAAATTTTAGATATCAAAAAAATCCATAGTTTCGGATGGTAGAAATGGCCACCATACGATTAGAAAATATCACCAAAAAGTTTAAAGATATCACCGCATTAAAAAACGTGAGTTTTGCCGTGGAAGATGGAGAGTTTTTCTGTCTGCTCGGCCCTCCCGGAGCCGGAAAAACCACGACTCTCCGGACCATTCTGGGCCTCGAGAGACAGGACGAAGGCATCGTGTATATAGACGGCGAAAATGTAAATAAGGTGCATCCAAGCAGGCGTGATATTGCCATGATCTTTCAGAATCTTGCTCTTTATCCGGATAAAAATGTTTTTGACAATATCGCGTCTCCCCTCAGAGCGAGAGAGCTTGAAGAGGAGGATATAAAAACCAGAGTAGTCGATGTGGCAAAAAAGCTCAAAATAGACTGGCTTTTGGAAAAGACCCCGGGACAGCTGTCAGGCGGAGAGCGGCAGAGGGTGGCCATAGGCAGGGCTATCGTGCGGCAACCCAGGGCATACCTGATGGATGAGCCGCTTTCAAATCTTGACGCAAAGCTTCGTCTTAAAATGAGGGTGAGCATGAAAGAACTGCAGTCCGAGCTTAAACAGACTTTCGTCTATGTAACCCATGATCAGGTCGAAGCGCTTTCGATGTCCGACCGGATCGGTGTACTGGACGAGGGTGTGCTCCAGCAGATCGGGAATCCCGAAGATATATACCGCAACCCGGGCAACATGTTTGTCGCGAAAATACTGGGCAATCCTTCCATGAATTTTATTAAATGCTCGGTCGGTAAAGAAGCCGGTGCGATAAATGTAAAACACAGTTCGTTTACATTGACTTTAGAAGAGAAAGCGTTGAAAAAAGCTGTACAGGATTCCCGGAATATCGGGTCTGAAGTTACCCTGGGCATCAGGCCCGAGAATATTACTATATTTGTTGAAAAACAGGGGGATGGCACGGTCCCGGCAGAAATTTATGTTACGGAACCTCTGGGAAACAAGACAATTGTCGATGTTAAAATCGGTGAAGAAATAATAAAAGTGATCACCCAGGCCGCTTTTCCCGGCAAACCGGGGCAAAATATCTGGCTGCGTATGAAAGAATCAAAATTCCATCTTTTTGACACCGAATCCGGGAATTACCTGTTTCACGCCTCCGAAGATTCACCGCTCCGGGTTAATTAGTTTCCGGCGGAGGGTCATATCATGTGAAGCTCGAGCTCTTTTTTCGCAAGCAGAAACCCGCGTTTGACAAGATCGACGGACCCTTCAAAATTGCGGTCTTCGTGCTCGATGCTCAGGACAAAGTCATAATTGACATCGTACAGTGTTGTTATAAGCCTGCTCCAGTCTACGCGTCCCATACCGGGCAGGCGTGGGATCTGCCAGCGGAACCCGCAGTCCACGATACCGTCCTCATATAGCATATCTTCATCGATGTCCATGTCCTTTGCATGCACGTGGAATATCCGGTCTTTGAATTCACGGATAAACCGGATGTAGTCTATGTGCTGCCAGATAAAATGTGACGGATCAAAATTAAAGCCCAGGTTGTCATGGGGTAGTACCTCGAACATCCTGCGCATCAGGGCCGGGGAGTATGGTAGATTTGAACCGCCCGGCCAGGTATCGGCCCAGATCATCGGGCAGTGCTCGATGGCGATCTTTACATTGTTGTCGGCCGCAAACTTTAAAAGATCAGGCCATATCTGTTTGACG
>SDBT01010642.1_pt1 | contig 14840 bp, 14 predicted proteins | sample 2277101 | NCBI WGS metagenome assembly SDBT01 (sample SAMN10404973, study PRJNA504765) | marine sediment metagenome | isolation source: marine sediment core GS10_PC15, 103 cmbsf | place: Arctic Ocean: Southern Knipovich Ridge | collected 2010
GCTCCGAAGGTTCGGTTTTTAGATTTTCCTGGAATACGTTGACCATTTGGTAGAAGCTCGCAGCCGGCATCGCCCAGCAGACCAACTGCGAAGCCCGTTGTAAACGTGCCCTGCGACGCATCGCCTCCGCTGACGCTTTGGTCAGGGTCTGATCCTGGAAGTGGATCGGACCCACATAGGTGTCGATTGCCTCTTGTGCCATTTCGGTCTTATCGCATCCTGCGAACAGCAGGGACAACACCACACAGCAGCAAATTATATATCTGATTGATTTCATTGTTCTCTCCTTTCATTTATTTAATCTCCTCGATATCATACATCGGCCAAGAACGGTCAAAGTAGCTTTCTGTAGGGGCATAGAGCCGGAAGTAAGTGAACCAGTAGCTCCCCGGATTGGTCTTGATCCAGTTAGACTCCATTCCTTTGGGGGCCTTGGGGCCGAAATAGATGTCCACGGATCCATCCTTGTTACTTTTCAACCCCTTCGTGTAGGTGCTGATTTCTGTGAGATATTCCTCCCCGTTCAGAAGCACGCCGCGCGTGTCAAAATCATACGCCGTACAGGCCCAGAACTGCGCTGCAGGAGGGTTGGGCGCTACCTTGAACTTGTAGTTTTTTCCACCGTCCAACCAGTTGCCGTCAGAATCCCGATAGGCAGCCAGATAGGTGGAGCCCTTGCCCGGAATCTTTGCTTTCATCGCAGGAGATAGTCCATAAGCTTCGTAAGTCCAATCCGCACGCTCTTCAAATTGCTGTGTGAACTCCGTCATGTGCAAGGGGTGAAGGGTAAGCGCGTGTGCCCAGAGCGTATCGTCCCTATACTTAGCCAGGGGGGAGCGTGGTACGAAGGACGAGACCATGGCCATTTTCTCACCGATGAAGGCTGCGCGCTTCATAATGTCCTTCTGACGCGCGGTAGGTTTGAAAGGCTTTCCCTTTTCGATTCCCAGCGCCTGTAAATGACTCATGAAATAGCGATCCACTTCCAGAACGCGCTCCTGCTGGATGATCTTGTTGAGCCGCTCCCAATAAGCCATACCCTTGGGCGGGGCGATGAAAAAGGTCTTATCACCCGGTTTCGCCTGAAAGACTTTGTTCTTCGGAGGATTCTTGCGCTGCGACCATGGGTAGAGCCGAATTTTTCGACCGAGCCCTTTGTCTTCTTCCGGATTCAATACCCGAATGGCAAGCAAAGAGACATTCGTCTCAATCCGTTCAATTCGCAAACCCTCAGCCAGGGCATCGTTCGGCGGTGTCTGCTTCGGGCCGATAAACACGACCTTCTCCGGGCTGGGACCCGCCTTGGATACGAGTCCGAGATCTGCCACCCAATGCATCTGGTAGTCCATCATCAACCCCACCAGGCGTCCTCCGGGCATCTCAAGTACGAGGGGGCCCGTTTCGGTCAGATCGCACAAGTTCACCACGTACTTCACGATCGTGTTCGGAGTCAGCATGCCTGGAACCGACGGATCTTTGTACATGTGAAGGAAATCCAGATTCCCCTTCGCGCCGTAGAACTGATGTGACCTATGCTGCCCCGCAACAACCATCTGCGGCATCGCCCACAAGTAGGTCTGAACCGCACGCTGATAATCCATCTCGTCAAAGAGCGCCTGGATGGTCTCCTTTTCAGGAGCTCCCTTTGCATCTAAAGGAAATTTTCCCTTGGAAGTCACCACTTCCTGTTGCGCACAAGCCGACGTCGCCAGCAGGACAAGTGCCACACAGTGGCAAATAATATGTTTGATTGATTTCATTGTTCTCTCCTTTTTCATTTTGTTTTCTTCTTACCTCGCCGGTGTCCAGATAAACTCATCTTTGGAAACAGGTATTTCTTTTTGCCAGGGATTGTCTGAAGTAGCGATGCTGTATCCAAGATCATATAATCTTTTCATTTCTTCCGGATCAAACATCTCACTACCCGCTGATTCGTAGTTGTAAGGAAGGCTGATATAGTTAAACTCAACATTATCTTTTTTGGTATTGCTATAGAGTCTTATCATATCGGACCATGACTGAGATTTCATCAGGGTCGAAAATGAACGTACCGAAATAGGAAAGACGTGACGTCGCACCTGCTCTGCCTCAACGTCCAGCTTACCGTTTTTTATGACATAAAAACTGCACATGCCTTTATCTTGAGCTTCGGCAAACAGCGTAAACCCATAACCTAAAATGCCGGCGATAACACCGCCGTCCACGTGCATTTCGTCATATTTTTTGCCATCAATTTCTACATCGAAGCGAACCGGCGGAAAAGCTCCCGGAATAGACGCCGAAGCCAACATTACCTTTCTGAACAATTTGAGTGCATCGGGCCGGCCACTGCTTGCAATAGCTCCCATATCCCACGCCATAATACGCTGCGCATCCAGGTTTGTCGTGCCGACATAAAGCCTTCTCCCCTTTTCATGTTCAGCGGCAATCGCCTCAAACACTTCCTCAGTTATCATATCTGCTATCATATTCTGCAGCGGTTTTGTACTTGCATAAGATTCACCGAAAAGAACGGGCAAAACACCAAAGCCCAGGAGGCCTTCAACATTTAAGATATCCTTTGTTTTTATCGTCGTATAACCTTCGGCTAATTCCCCGTCATATTCGGAGCCCAGAAAAGCAAGCGGTGCTATCAAAGCTCCTGTGCTTATACCTGTTACGATTTTAAAACTTGGCCGTGTTCCCGAATCTGTCCAGCCGTTTAAAAAGCCCGCCCCAAATGCTCCTTTAGCTCCACCGCCGGATAATGCCAAGAAGCTACAATCTGAGGGGTCTTTTGAGTCTATCTTTACATCTGGACTGTATTGGACATCCCAATAACGGATTTTTGAAAAGCCCGCTAACTGGCCATCTGATATTCTGGCTAACGGCACAGGATTTCGAGGCAGCCCACAACCTGACAAGACAATGGATGTCACGATTAGCATCAGGAACAATACTATTTTCTGTCGGAAAGGCTCTTTCATTGAAATTCCTTTCAAATATCCTGATTATTTTCCAAAATGCTAAAATTTCATGGTCAGACCAAAAATTGGCCCTCTAAATTGTGCGTCTATTCCAAATTTATTGATTCCGCTTCCACTATCGTAATCAAGGTCAAAAATACGATACCCCGCTTTCAGACTCATATTGTCTTTAAGCTTATAATCAATACCTGCAACAAGATTCCAGGTCAGGTTAGAACCTTCCCCTATATCAAAACCGCCAAAATCAAACCTCACCGCTGCTGCAAGTTTCTCATTAATATCCCATCTCAATCGTCCGCCAACAATTGGATCAACCCATTCCCCCCTTCTACGAAATGTTCTGCCGAGACCAAGACCCGAAAGCGGTCCACCGACTACAATATCTACCTCACCTTCGATATTCATATAACGACCGCCACCTAACAGATCAAAGGACAACTTTTGATCGTTATTTTGCCCGACTGTAGTTTCCAAAAGTCGGTAACCAAGTCCAAATTCCAACATTGTCATCTTCACATCTATATCTGCGGAAATCGCTCCCTGTGGAGTGCTGAATTCGGCCCCAAGATCCATATATAAGGTATCCAGGAACAATCCCCATTTACCCTTCCACGCTTCAGCACGGCCCATAAAAGCGATATCGAGATTATCTAACAAATCACTAAAGCCAACATCAACTGGCCCGGTACGTCCCCTGAGTGTAGCATCCCCTTTTAATTCAGCCGCCCAGAAGTAAGGCGTTAACTCAATATTCCATTTATCAGTGCTTTTAAGTTCATCCTGGCCATATACCAAAGGGCAGGCAAATAACACCACGACCACAATTATAACTTTTAATGCCACACTTCGTTTTCTCATAGCAGATTATCTTCCTTAATTTAGACTATTTATTTTTCTTTAATTTATTTTGCAATTCTTCAATCCTGAGCATTGCCAATGGAGAAGGTTTGCCTTTATCGTTTTCCCAGCGGTTAATTGTCGAATACGTCACTCCGACCTTAGCTGCAAACTTCTCCTGTGTCAGACCAAGGGCGGCCCGCAGTTGCCTAATCATTTTGGAAATATCTCTATTAGTCACCCAAGTCCCTTCTATAATCCCCAGTTAATAGAAACATTGCAATTGCTACAGCAGACTACATATTAAACTTAAGCGAAAGTTTGTCTATCAGACCCCACCCTGTTTTTGCTATAAGGGATTGCCTGATATCGAAATGAATATTGTGATTTTCAGGTATAAAAGCATAAAAGGCTTCCAGAATTGAAGTGAGGGTCCTTTATGGATCCTCACAAACAGAAGATTGATAAAAAGAATCAAGACTATGAAACCAATTTTAATAGCTCAAAGTTTGCCTTTCACTTCCGGCATATCTTTTAGGACGCCGGAATCTGAAATAGGCTTTATTAGGAAGAAGCACAGAGAGAATCTGTTTACCACAGAATTCCAGGGGAAGAATTGAATTACTTCTTAAATCTGCGTCATTATTGCGTCAGTCGCCAGTTGTAAACCACTTGTAAGTCTCACTAGGGTTCACTTGTTATTCACTTGTAATCCTCGTTTTAGGCCAAAAATACGTATGTAAGTCATTGTAGTATAAGGGGTTAAAATCGGAGTATCGGCCTGTCGATCCGAAGGTTGAGGGTTCGAGTCCCTTCGGCCTCGTTAAGTAAGATTAGGGCCAGTAAGCACTTACGCTTGCCGGCTCTTTTCATTTATTGCAGATTCGTTCCGGATGCGTGTAAACATTGATTTTGCCGGGCCGGACAAAACCGCATAACGTAATATTCCACCGGTCGGCTGCCTCTACTGCAAATGAAGATGCGGCTGAGACAGCGGCAATTAGCTCAAGACCTGCCCTGGCAGCTTTTGTTACCATTTCCAGGCTCACTCGTCCTGATAACACAACACCACAGCCTTTCATCGATTGTTTGGCCATGAGACATTTGCCAATTGCTTTGTCGAGGGCACTATGGCGCCCCAAGTCTTCTGCGAAGGTGATAATTTTACCTGAACCGTCAAAAATTCCCGCAGCATGTGACCCGCCGGTCATCCGGAATATTTGCTGCATAGACCTTAAGTGCTCGGTAACTTCGATAAGCAGGTCGCTGCTTACTTCTAAAGATTGCCCACAGGCCAGCATCTCTGACAACATCTTATCAATATTTCGTGTTCCACACATACCACATGAACTGGCGATGATCATATTTCGCCGAATCGATATTCGCGTTGGGTCATGTACCACAATTCCTACAACATTTGGCAACTGCGGCTTTGTCGAAACAGCAACAATATCGTCTATACTGTCTATCATGCCCTCGGAATAAACAAAGCCGACCGCAAGAGCCTCGATATCCAAAGGTGTTGCCATAATAGTAAAGCTTCCGACCTTATCTATCATAATTGTTACAGCCTGCTCAATAACCACGTGGTCTGTCAATTTCTCGGCCGGGGCTTTTGATGAAATACGAAATATCTCTGCTGAACGAACCGCTTGTTTTAAGCTATCAGGAATTTTGCTACTCTGTTTCATTTTTCACATCCTTTAATGAACATCCAGTCCATTTCAGACATTGGTTTTTTTCATGGCATAGAGTTCTGCAAATTTCTCGTCTGTAAAGACAGCAACCTGCTCATTGAGTTGTTTAAAAACATCAAGCATATGCAAACCATCGGATGATAATTTTGAGCTTCCTCCACATTGACCGCCGGCATGGCGATTGATAAGTACCTTGCCAAAATGGTGTTCAGCCATACGGATCAGGTTCCATGCGTATCGGTAGCTCATATTCGAGGCCTTAGCAGCATCCTGCAAAGTACCTGAACGATTAACGTTTTCCAGAAGCCCGGCTAATCCACTGCCAAAAATATGGGCTCCCGCAACCTCAAACCACACTTTGCTTCGCACAATCGGCTTTGAGCCGAAAAGATAACGTTTTTGTGCAAGCAGTAAATCACAAACAGCTTCACAAATGGCCTTGGAACCGGCTTTGGCACAGAGACCTTTTTTCCAATCACTCAAAGTAGCATTGCGGCAGATTTTAATATCAGCCGCCGCCCGAAGCTGTTCTGTATCATTACGAAAATGCGTCTTTCCTTCTACACCATCAATAAATATGATAATATCACCTCGACCCAGGGCAGCCAGAGAGTTCGACTCGACAATAATGTGTTTGCTGGAATTTCCTGTAACTTCTATAAAGGATTCCAATTCCGCAAGATTACTGAAAAAATTACCAGGCTTGTCGGATTTTGCTTTGCTACGCCCACACTTAGCATAAACACTATCCGGCAATACTTCACACAATTGCAAAGCAACAGTTGTCTTGCCGATGCCGCGCCCGACGCCGCATATAATCCAGATTAAACTCATTTGAAACACCCCAAACTGCATCTGCGAATCTTTACATCCAGTTGGTTCAGCAATTTCCCCATTTGGTCTAAGGAAATTTCTGTTCTTTTTGCCAAACTACGGGCCATTTCACAAGTTATCCAGCCGCCCGAATAAATGGCATCCAAATCACTTTCCCTGCGATCGTCGCATTGAATAACTTTAATATCACAAGGCTGGTCAGTAACAATATCGATATCAATTTTTTCTCTATCGAGAAATTCTCGAAGTTTATCTGCTATTGAAATCTCAACACAAACTCGCTTTTTCATTTTTAGCCTTTCGCCACCTGTCCATATCTGTCGAATTATTGATGTTGAAAAATGCTGTTTCGTCATCAAATAACACTCTAACAGCTTTAACTTGCTGCCAAACTTTTCTGATTTTTCGTTCTCCGCAATCGATAGCAGACGATACTTGCTTTACCAAACCGTTATGCACAACCGCACATAACGGGTGCCAAAAAAAACCTGCCGTCTCAGCAAAAACAACAGGTGCTCCTGTTTCAATGAAAGCATCTTTCAAAGCCAGCATTTCCTTTGCGGTTATGTTTGGCATATCACACGGAACAAACATTACAGCATCAGATTGGCCGGCAAAATGCACAAGCCCGCTCTCAATACCGCCTATAGGGCCGATACCAGCTCGGATATCAGAAATAACTTTTATACCAAAATGGTGATACAACTTTGAGTTATCAGATGCAATAACAATATTATTAATACCTGCCTTGGTAAGCTCTTTTATAAGTCGCTCAATAATACAAACGCCATTGCTGGTTTCAATGGTACCTTTCGGCATGCCGTCTAACCTGCTGGCATTACCACCGGCCAATATTGCTGCGGCAATTGTATGTTTCTTTGATTTTCCTGTCATAGCAAACCGTATTTATCAACCATCTCCCTGCAAACAGCTTTAATACCGATTCCTGTCGGGCAAACCTCATCGCATCGCCCGCAAAGCAGAGGTGTTATCTGTCCCCAACGGGTAGGATCGGCAGCTAATTTATGATGGATACGACGGCAAGTTCTCAGATTCTCTGTACCCATTGGATTATGCCCGCTGACCTCACGCATAAAACCGTCAAGCTGACAGGAATCCCATATATATGTCTTCAGCAAAAATGAGACAAATTCACCTTTAAATCAGGAGGCGATTTCAGCTCCGGTTTCAATGATTTTACAGTTAATTCTTTTTTTTTCAAGAATTGTTTTTGCTTTTAATTGTTTTCGTTTTTCCTGGATTTCTCTGGCCAGGTCTCTGTCGGATTTTCCTGCCGAAAGATAAAACTTTCTGGTCGTATCTATTTGCGAGTGGCCAGCCAATTCCTGGACAGCATGTATCGGCAGATGTCTTGCCCAGTTAATAATACAACTTCGACGAAGGTCATGGAAACAAAACTGCTTTAACCCTGCCCATTTGCAGAATACCTCGAGCCTTGAGCAAGTAAATTTTTTTCAAAAATTTTTCAAAAAAATCGAAAAAAACGTTGACATCCGATAAAATGCGTTTTATATTTTACAAAACGTAAAATACGTTTGGCCCCTGCTGCCAGTTGTATAGCAGTGGATTGAAACAAAAAGAAAGATTCGGGAAGGTTTTACTTATGCAATCGCAAGTTAGCAGTACATTGGCTGTGCCGACCAAACTGTATCGAATCGGAGAGTTGGTTCGCTACACGCCCTTCTCACGGCAGACCATACATAACTACACGATAATGGGACTTATTCGTGAGACACAATGGACCGAGGGCGGACATCGATTGTACGACGAGACGGTGTTTAAGAGATTGTCGAGAATCATAGAACTGAAAAAAACAAAAACCCTCTTTGAAATAAGACGGATTCTAAATGAAGAAGACGCTGTCAGTAACGCGACAAACAATGACCTGTCACTGACAATGTAAAAATAAGCGATTCAAGGACGAGATTAAGGAAACAGGGATGAGAAAGACAACTTCAACTTCGATTGGCCGCTCTTGTCTTATTTTCTCACCTTTATTTTCTGCCGGAAATGGCGGCGCAGACGAACTTTTCTCTAAAATCCAACTTCAATAACCAGGGACCGGGTATGAATCTGCCATCAGTAACGACAGACAATATTACTGAAATACTCATTAAGATAATCGAGTTTACAAAAACCCGTCAAAAAGTCCTTACTCAGAACATAAACAATATTTACGAGCCGGACTTTGTACCCAAAGACCTGGAAGTAGAGGAGTTTTCCAATCTTTTGAACGCTGCAATCAACGAACATCAGCGAAGCCGGCGGCTGGTACTGTGCGATACCGAAAATGTTAAATTCGGTGTCAACGGCAGCTTCGATGTCAAACCGACTATTGACGAAACAGCCAAAGAACTGTTTGAAAAAAACAGGGATGAATATATCGAGCTGCAAATAAATAAACTTTTGGAAAATTCTTTGAACCAGAGAGTGGCAGCGGAACTGCTGAGGCAAAAACAAGGGACAACTTCAATTTTCGATTAGCCTAAATGCAAAACGAAGCGATTCATTTACAACAAGTGGCCGAAAGCTGTCAGCGTCAAGCCAAGGTCCTGGCGGTTACCAGCGGAAAAGGCGGGGTTGGCAAAACCAATATATCCGCGAATCTGGCGATATGTCTGGCTGCTTCACAGAAAAAAGTTCTGCTTGTCGATGCGGACCTGTCGTTGGGCAATCTTGACGTTATTATGAATCTCCGCAACAAATACAACATATCACACATGCTTAACGGACGAAAGAGCCTCGAAGAAATCATTCACACCGGCCCTGCGGGGATAGAGGTAATCTGCGGGGTATCAGGCCTTGAAGATATAGCAGACCTCAACGAATTTCAACGGCAGCGACTTTTGAAGGAGTTGTCCGAGCTTCAGAGCAATAGCGATGCGATTGTAATCGACACCGCCGCCGGAATTTCCAAATCTGTGGTTGGCTTTTGTCTTGCCGCTGACCATGTTCTGGTAGTCACAACGCCGGAAGCGACGGCGATGACCGATGGTTATGCAATGATTAAGGTTCTGGCTGGAAACAACTTTGGCGGCCGAATAAGCCTTATTGTAAATATGGCCCAGACAATATCAGAAGGGAAAAAGACTTATCAACAGATATCAAGTGTTGCGAAACGATTTTTGAATATTCACGTGTATGACGCAGGCGTACTGCTCAGGGATGAGCAGTTGGTTTCGGCGGTACGGCAGCGAAAGCCGGTGGTTTTGGCCTATCCCGGGGCACGAATCAGTTCATCACTGGTGGCCCTGGCAGCGAGATTGAGCAGGAACGGCTCGGCTGCCAGGACCAGAGAAAGTGGATTTTTTAAGAAAGTTGTTGAATGGTTTTGCTAAAGTTATCCGGCAAATGCTCGATAACAATGTGGGTAAGGTGCAGTTTTAGCCTTTATCCACGAAGACCAGGCAGCAGCGACAGTTACGGCGGTTTTTATAAGACCTGAACTTCGGCTGTATTAAGAGGCGTTAGAAAAAAGGAATTTCACGGAGGAACCTGTGGAAGCCAGTCAGCAACTTAACATCGAGCAGATATGGGAGCAGTTTCACAAGACGCACGATGAGTGTTCTCGCAATCTGCTTATGGAGCACTACAGACATCTGGTCAGATATACCGCCGAACGTGTGCACAGCAAATTACCTGATAAAGTTGAAGTGGATGACCTTACCAGTGCAGGTATCTTCGGCCTAATGGACGCTATCGATGCCTATGACCCTGAGCGTGGTGTGAAGTTTGAGACCTATTGTTCGCCTCGTATAAGAGGCTCTATTCTCGATGAATTGCGCAGTATGGACTGGGTGCCGCGATTAGTGCGGGCCCGCGCAAGTCAGTTGGCAAAGGCCACACAGTCGCTTGAGACACACCTCGGTCGAAAACCTACCGAAAAGGAGACCGCCAAGGAACTGGCGATGCGCAGGGAGGAGTTTGACAGGCTGCAGAAGGACGCCAATGCCGTAAGTCTGGTATCATTGAACACGAAATTCAATGAGGACGACGGCGAAAAGAATATTCGTGAAATTGACATATTAAAAGATGAAAAGAGCCGGGACCCGCTTATTGAGGCCCAAAAGCGGGATTTGAAATCTCTTCTTACCAAAGGCCTGACCCGGGCTGAACGGCTGATAGTCGTTCTGTATTATTACGAAGAGATGACAATGAAGGAAATCGGGGCAACGCTGGATTTGTCCGAGTCCCGTGTCTCGCAAATGCACTCCTCTATTATCGCACGTCTAAAAGCCCAGATGAACAGCCGAAAAAAAGAATTCGCTATCAATTCGTGATGCGTAACGAATTTAGAATTGAGAATTTATTTAGCCGCAGATGAACGCTGATTTTCACAGATTTAAGTTAGTATTGCATTACGAATGATGCGTATTGCAGGGACGGTTGGCTGGTTTCAATGGTAATTGAAGCGTGAATGTTGCGCCTTTGCCCGGTCCTTCGCTGCTGACATTTAATGAGCCGCCCATTTCCTTTACGGTCAAAGCCGCACTATGCAGACCGTAGCCATGGCCTTCTTTCCTGGTGGTAAAGCCGCTGGAAAAAATCCTTGTAATATCCTCCGCCGGTATTCCGGTTCCATTGTCGCAGACTTCAATTTGAAACTGGTCGTCTTCCAATTTGCGGGTGCGAATGGTAATGTGTTTATTTTCCTGCTTACTTGCCGAAACGGCATACTTGGCGTTGCTGATTAGATTTATGACTATCTGGAGCAACTTGTGGCGGTCTAATACAACCGTCGGCAATTGCTGGTATTGGCGTCTCAGATTTACATCGTGACGATTCAGACCTGCCACATTTATTGCAACAGCCTCTTCGATTAATTCATCAACCGATACGACTTCCGTAAGAGCGGCGGTTTTGTGGAACGACTGCTGAATACTGATGATTTCGGTTATGTGCTGAACATGACCGGTCAAGCTGTCTATCATCTCCAAAAGGCCTTGCTGCTCGCCGATAAGATGTTCGGACAAGCTTTCCAGATAGAGAGGTATCTTTTGTCCCTTCTGGTCGTTTGTAAGAAAATCGCCGAGGTCGCCTTCGTGTTCTTTAAGCAGTTCTGTTACTCTAACAATATCAGATATCTTTGAATCACGCAGCTTTTCTTTGATGGTGCCTGCGGTGACATTGACACTGTTGACAACATTTCCGACGTTGTGCAGTACACTGGTTGCCATTTCACCTTTGCCGACCTCTCTGGCAGTATCAACTAATTTTCTGTGTGTCTTGGCAAGCTTTTTCTCGGCCTGTTTACGCTCTTCTATTTCGGATTGCAATTGCTGGTTGCTGGCGTTAAGTTGCTGGCTTGCAGCTTTTAACTGCTGTTCGCTGGCCTGGAACTGCTGGTTGCTGGCGTTAAGTTGTTGGTTGGCGGCCTTTAGCTGTTGTTCATTCGCCTGCAATTGCTGGTTGGTGGCCTTTAGTTGCTGCTCATTCGCCTGTAATTGCTGGTTGGCGGCTTTTAGTTGTTGCTCATTCGCCTGCAATTGCTGGTTGGCGGCATCGAGTTGCTGGTTGGTGGCCTTTAGATGTTGTTCATTCGCCTGCAATTGCTGGTTGGCGGCATCCAGCTCGTCTCTGGATGCGGTAGTCTTTTTTAAATCATCCGTCATCTTGTCAAACGCCCTCGAGAGCTGACCGATTTCGTCTTTTGCGTTTATCCCTACTTTGAAATTCAGATTGCCTGAGCCTATTATTTCCGTGCCTGTGCACAGTTGAGAAATGGGTTTGGTGATACTTTTGGAAATCAGGATGCTTATCAGGCAAATTACGGCAAGTGCGGCACCAAACGCGATAACAGCCAAGACCCTTAACTTTGCCAGCGAAGCAAAGGCTTCTTCTTCATCTATCTCCGCTAATAGCGCCCAGTTCACTTCAGGAATATAGACGTGTGCTCCGAGGACATTAACACCGCGATAGTCCGGGAATACTACCGCCTCCTCGTACCACTTATGCGGTAAGTCTTGTGCTTCGTTAGCAAAACAATCTCTTGCATTTACCGTGTCAACTTTTTGTTTTAATATAGTGCTTTCTTCAGAGAATCTTGAATCAGACCTCATTAAATAATCTTTGCCGACTAAGTAAGTTTCTCCGGTTTCGCCTAATCCAGTTCTGTTCTGCATTATTTCATTGATTTGTTCGGTACTTACCTGCAGAGCAACAACCGCATATACATCACCGCGCTCATTAAAGACCGGTGCTCCTATAAACATTGCCGGCCCATCACTTGGCGCATAATATTCAAAGTCCGTAAAAGAGGCTTTCTTGTCTTTGACCACCTTTGCCCACAATTTCGCCAGCCCACTATCCTTAAATGGGCCCGTACTCAGGTTTGTCCCAAGCTCAGCTTCTTTTGCCGCTGTATACATTACTTGACTGCCTTTGCCACATATAAAAAAGAGGTCATAACAGCCATAGGCTTCTACATACCTTCTGAAAAAGGGGTCTATTTCATTGTAGATTTTTTTGTACGTTTGTGTGCTTATATCCAAGGGACCGGTTGGAACCGCACCACTATCTTCAAAATAAGCTTCTAATTTTTCAAAAGCGGTTTTGACGTCATCCGATAGCGCAAGAACAGCGGTATCACCTCTTCTTTCAGCAAAAAACGCGTTGATCCACTCTGCTTTTAATTCCGCGGTGGTTTCTAAATGTTCGGCTATCCTGTGTTCTAAATTTTCTTTTGCAGATTCATAAAGAACCCACATTACGACGCTTATCAGAACTACTGTTGCTAAAGAGAACGACAGCCCTATCTTTTTGCTCAATTTCATTTCTAATCCCTCTTATTTGCCACCTTGGCTGGTTTCAATGGTAATTGAAGTGTGAATGTCGCGCCTTTGCCGGGTCCTTCACTGCTGACATTTAATGAGCCGCCCATTTCCTTTGCGGCCAAAGCCGAGCCATGCAGTCCGTAGCCATGGCCATCGGGCCTGGTGGTAAAGCCGCTTGCAAAAACATTTGTTATGTTTTCGGCGGCGATACCGGTTCCATTGTCGCGGACCTCAATTTGAAATTGCTTGTTTTCTAATTTGCTGGTGCGAATAGTAATCAGTCTTTGTTCCTGGTTAGTTACCAAAACAGCATTTTTGGCATTGCTGATAAGATTTACGATTATCTGGAGCAGCTTGTGGCGGTCTAATACAACCGTCGGCAATGACTGGTATCGTCGCCTGAGACTTATATCGTAACGATTCAGGCCTGCCATATTTATCGCAATAGCATCTTCGACTAATTCATCAACCGAGGTAGGTTCTGTAAGGCCGGAGTTCTTGTGGGACGATTGCTGAATCCTGACGATTTCGGTTATGTGCTGAACATGACCGGTCAAGCTGTCTATCATTTCGATAAGGTCCTGCTGCTCGTCGGTAAGATGTTCGGACAAGCTTTCGAGATAGAAGGGTATCTTTTGTCCTCTCTCGTCGTTTGTAAGAAAATCGCCAAGGTCGCCTTCGTGTTCTTTAAGCAGTTCGGCTACCATGACAATATCAGCTATCTTTGACTCGCGCAGCCTCTCTCTGATGGTGCCTGCGGTAATATTGACACTGTTGACAACATTTCCGACGTTGTGCAGGACGCTGGTTGCCACTTCACCTTTGCCAACCTCCCGGGCTGTATCAAGCAATTCCCTGTGTACCTTGGCAAACTTTTCCTCAGCCTGTCTGCGTTCAGCAAGACGCTTGCGTAATTGCAGTACAACAAACCAACTGGATAGTATAAGCAATCCGACAAAGACAGCGGCGGTGAGCGTCCCGAAAGTTGTAATGCGAGCCTGGGCATATTCTTTTTGCACGTGTTTCTGTAAAAGAGCGGTGTATTGCTTCATACCAGTGCTGTATAACCGCTTTTGCTCTTCGTACTCGTCGCTGTTAAGTAACTCGACTGCAGCTTGACGATTGTCCCGGCGAACCAAATCAAAGGCCTTGTTTTCTATCGCGACAAGTTTTATATTCGCGTTGTCGGTTTGAAGGGCCGCTTTATTGATAAAGGCTTCGGGAGCAAGGCTTGCGGCTTCCTTGATGGCGGCATCGAGCTTTGGCTCATATTCCCTATAGCGACTCTCCCATTGCAGGTTGCCGGTAGCCGCCGCCATCTTCGCCGACATAGTGAGCACTTCGTCAAAATGCATTATAATTCCATTCAGTTCGATCGCTCTGTGATATTGGTACTCAGTTGTGGCCATGTCTCTGTACGAACACCATGCGCGCCAACCACCTGCGCCAAATATCACCATTGTAAGCAATGCCAGCAGTATTACCTTTCTGGTGGTGAGCCAACTGCCTGCCTCGGCTTCGAGACTCCGGGCGCGGTCGAAGTCTTTCTCTTTTCGGCGCAGATTGCGCATTAAAAATAACTCCTTATCAAAACAGCAATCTACCTACCTAAATAGACTTGGCAGCAGATTTTCTGCGTAACGAGACTGTCTTAATGGTTTTTTCGGGCTATACGCATTGAGATATAAGCTAAAAACACGTGCGATAGCCGA
>SDBT01010643.1_pt1 | contig 14839 bp, 15 predicted proteins | sample 2277101 | NCBI WGS metagenome assembly SDBT01 (sample SAMN10404973, study PRJNA504765) | marine sediment metagenome | isolation source: marine sediment core GS10_PC15, 103 cmbsf | place: Arctic Ocean: Southern Knipovich Ridge | collected 2010
GGTTATCTGTTTCGATTTCAAGCCAGGCGCCGCGCGAAGGAATAATTTTAGCTCCAAACAGCTTTCTGTTATTTATCTCGTTAGAAACAAACAAAACTCCATATGATCGGACTATCTGGGAAACAACTACTCCTCCACTCCCTGTAGTTATACGCACGCAAGCAAAGTAGACGGTTTTGACAAAGCCCTGGATTTGAAAAACGATTCTGAGCGTGATAAATATTATCGCGAAAGGGCTTTCAAGCATATACAGAGCAATCCGGTAAAAACCGTTAAATTGTGGGCGACACGTTTTCTTTATTTCTTCAACCCTCGCCTGGTTTACCTGCAACCCGGATACGAAGACGTGAACCAATTGTTTCCGTTAAGTACCGTAGTTTTCTATATACCCATACTTATTTTTGGGTTGATCGGGGTATACACGTTCCGGGGTAAATTCCGTCTATTGAGCCCATTGTACGTAACTATATTATCATTCGCTATAGCTCTTGTAGTTACACCGATCCGTTTACGTTATAAGATCCCGGTAGAACCTCTGGCATTAGTAATTGCGGCCGGGGCGTTCGCGTATATTGCCAAAAACGCGTACCGTTATTTAAAGGCTAAGTACCATCGCCGAACGGTAATATGATCACTAATTTTCGAACGCCATTATTATCTCAATGGCTATAGCGCCAATGCCGGTTACGATGCGTGTGTGTTTCGTATTCCGGTAGCGCCACTTATGATAATTATCGGTATAGGCTTCGCGTGGCATATATTCGATAAATCCCTCGTTTACCGAAAAACCGCTTTACAAAACCTTGATATCTGATATACTTGTATTAGTAGTTAATTATATTAAGGAGGTTATATGCGTTCATCCTATTATATTTACCCTTTTCTAATAGCGGTAACGTTTTTATCGGGATTAAATTGCGACGATGAAAATATCGCTCCTGTTATTGAAATAGCGGACAGTACCGTCTGGGTTATTGACCAGCCGTCTTTTACCGTTATTATATTTGATTCAGACGGTGATTTAATCAATACAGTAGGCGGATTTATGAAGCCAATTGACCTGGACGTTGACCAGAGCAATGGCGATACCTGGGTAGTAGATTATTACGGCGACCAACTGAAGAAATTCGATAAATACGGTAATTATCTTTTTGGAACCGATCCGCCAATCGGTGATTATTTTTACCTCCGCCAACCGACTTCGGTATGCGTTGAACAGGAAACCTCCGACGTCTGGGTAGCTGACTATCACCAGAATAAAGTACTACGGCTAAATAGTAGCGGTGAAGAGACCGGAAAAATAACCGGTTTCGTATTCCCACGTACGGTAAACGTATACGATAACTCGGGTAAACTGTGGGTTAGCGACGAGGGTACCCGGACGGTCTATCGGTTTTCCACTGATTTCGCCGGGGAAATAACCGTCGGCGCTGCCGAACTAGCGGTAGATAATTTCGACCGGCCGCGTAATATACTACCCGAAACCGACGGCGGATGCTGGGTTCTCGATATAGGGTCGAATCGATTATATAAAATTAGTCCCTCCGGAGATATCATCGCTACCGTATCCGGCTTTGCCGAACCAACTTATATTGCACTTGGGTCTGGCGGAGCTTCAATACTCGTTAGCGACAGCACATCCGGCATTGTTTACGAAATTGATCGAAGAGTATCGGGAGACGCTAATGTCGCTGTTGAGGGCGAGGTATTCCTGTCCGGTTTAAATAACCCGCGTGGATTAGTTTCCGATGAATTAGCCGGCGTAGTATACGTTTGTATAATGAATGAAGATAGAGTTGGAAAATACGATATTGATACGGGCGAGGAACTATTGAACTTCAGCCCGATTGAAGGCCCATTAGTCGCCGATTTCTATCGGGCCGACGAGCAATGATCGAAGACCGATACCTATCATCGTACGTAGCGATATTAATCCCTTTGCGTTTCTTAACCGGATACTAACGGGAGCTTCGAAGTTACGGTATTGACTTTAATACGTTTATTATATATATTCCTATCCATAAATGATGAAATACCTAATCTATCTACAACGCATTTACCGTTTTCCTTATCATAGCCGAATATCCCTATAAGTTATCAAAATTAACGTAAGAAAATATAAAGGTGGACGAATGAGATATCTATCGCTTACTATAGCTTTATCGACGCTATTAATCGCCCTTTACGGTTGCGATCCTGATAATGACATCGACGGACCGATTGTTACACCGGAAGGTAATATACTCTGGGTCGTAAACTACGAAGATAGCGGAACCGTCGTCGCATTAAACGACGCGGGAGAACAGTATTATTCGCTAAGCGGTTTTACGCGCCCCCGGGCCATTGATTGTTACGCGCAGGACGGTTCGGTCTGGATCCTCGATTATTACGGGAATTGCGCTTATAAATATAACATCTCCGGGAATCAGATATACCAAACGCCCACGGGAAGCGGCCAATTGTTGCGACGTCCTACGGGCGTGGATATCTACCAGGAAAATGGAACCGTTTGGATCGCCAATCGAGATGATAGTCAGGTAATTAAACTCGCCGTAGATGGAACTCTACAAGCGGTAATTACGGGTTTAACCTTCCCGCGCGACGTTTCAACCGTACCTGATAGCGGTAATTGCTGGGTGGCGAATGAAGCGGCGGAAACGCTATACTAATTCGCGAGACCGCTACCGGTTCTACAAACTACACTAGTGTACTACTGGCCGAATCCGGCGACCTGGGGGCACCCGGGGATATCGCCGCAGTACCGGGTGGCGCAGCCTGGGTATGCGACCGGAATTCCGGGACGTTATACGGGTTGGACGCTAACGGTAATACTACGGCCGAGTTAACCGGATTCGTTGAATTAACCTCCGTTTATATTCACCCTGTCACCAATGCTATCTACGCGGTAGATAAAGGGGACGGCAAAATAATCGGCTTCCCCGCGGGCACAACCGGGACCGGCGGGTATACAGATTTCGTTAACTTTGCGATATCGGGGCTAACGGGGCCTAATAACATCTGGATCGATGACGTCTCCGGTAAAATATTCGTCGCCGAGATGAACGGCGACACCGTGAAGGTCTTTTCGGATAACGGCAGCCTTTTATCGACCTTTACCGGACTCTCGAATCCTATTGATTTGGCGTACTGGGTGCAATAAGGAAAGTAATCGATTTGGATATAAACGAAGAACATCTCCTCAAAACATTCCTCGAACTTTGCCGTATAGACAGCTTAAGCAAGGACGAGCGCGCCGTCGCCGATTATATCAAATCGAAAATCGGCGATAAGTTAGAGATTATCGAGGACGCGACAGGCAATCAAATCGGCGGAAACACGGGCAACCTTTACATATATGTACCCGGTACCGGTGACCCGATTATGTTCAGCGCCCATATGGATACCGTAGGGCCGGTCGGTAACATCGAACCGATTCTCGACGATGATGGTGTAATTAGAACCGCCGGCGATACGGTGTTGGGCGGCGACGATAAAGTGGCGTTGGCTGCATTCCTGGAGATGCTGGAATTGATAGACGGCATTCCGGATCATCGTCCGGTAGAGTTGGTCATTACCGTCGCCGAGGAAATCGGGCTGCTGGGGGCGTATAACTTCGACGTATCGCTGATTAAATCGGATTTAGGATATATTATAGATACCAGCCAACCGCCGGGAAACGCGGTAAACGCCGCCCCGGGCAGTGAAATCCTAAAGGCCGACTTCGTAGGCAAAGCGGCGCACGCCGGAATTGCACCCGAAAAAGGCATCAACGCATTACAAGCCGCGGCGAGAGCTATATCCGGAATGAAGCTGGGACGGATTGACGAAGAAACGACGGCCAACATCGGGATAATGGAGAGCGGCAACGCTACCAATATCGTCCCGGAGAAAGCACATCTAGAAGGCGAAATACGCTCCCACGATAGCGGAAAACTAATTACGCAAAAAGAGCATATGACCACCCGCTTGCGAGACGCCGCAGAGAAAATCGGCGCTAAAGTCAAAATCGAATGGAAACACGCCTACGCCGCTTTTAAAATCCCCGAGGAAGCCGCTTCGATTACCCGATTGAAAAAAGCCGACGATACGCTCGGGCTTCCTTTCGAGTTATTGCCCGGCGGCGGGGGCAGCGACGGTAACGTATTTAACGAGAAGGGTCTCGAATGCATCGTACTCGGCTGCGGGATGAACGACGTACACTCCACCGACGAAAACGTCGCTGTTAAGGATTTGAACGACATCGCGCGATTAGTAGTCGAACTCGTAAAACCGTAATCACTAATGGAGATGAAAGAGAATGGGCGGGATTACTCCCGCTCCTATTAATTTTCGTTTCTTTGACGGGTTTATTTAACGGTCTCGATTTTTACTTTCGCTACACCATCGTCCAGCATATCCAGCTTCTCGGCGGCGGAGTAGCTCAAGTCTATTATTCGGCCGGAGACGAAAGGCCCCCGGTCATTGATACGCACTACTACCGACGCTCCGTTGCCGATACGGGTAACCCTGACTTTTGTCCCGAACGGCAGGGTTTTATGGGCGGCGGTAAGCGCGTACATATCGAATGTCTCGCCGTTGGCGGTCGGTTTGCCGTGGAAATCGCGCCCGTAGTATGAGGCGATACCGACTTCGCTTTTACCGGTTACCTCAACGCTTGAACCGTCTCCGTTCTCGATGCTCTCGTATCCGGAGCGTGGTTTCACGTAAGTCCCTTCGTAGCGCCGGTTACACCCAATTACGACTATGACTACGGCGATAAATCCCACGATAACTAGCCGTTTAAAATTCCTGGCTTCAGTCATTTTTCACCCCGTAGAGTACATTCATCGCTTCTAACTCATCTCGAATCGCCGCGACGAGTTCTGGGGGTTCTTCGGCTTTCACGCCGGCCCCGAACCGCATAATCCAATTTTTTATCTCAAATAAACCTTTAACACAGGTTTCAAATAATATTCCGCCGTTACGCAAATGTTTTATCGACCCTTTGTGTCCGTACGAACTCTCGACTAATGGAGCTAATCGCGGTTCGAAAACAAGCGATACGTCGTAGATATCTCCGGATACCGCCATCTCCCAGGCATTATCGAAAAAATGTTGTAACCCGGTTCTTCCGTGATTGTAGTTCTCCCCGGTCTCCTCAACGGTAATAAAGCGATTGGCGCGAAATAAACGATATTCGCCGCGCGAAAAACAATGCGCGATTATGTACCAATTACGCCGCCGGAAAATTATACCTGCGGGCGCGATGGTCCTTTCGGTTTCGCCGCCGCTGGAAACACTAATATACCGGGCGCGTAAACATTGATTTCCGACTATCGCTTTTTCGAAGCGCTCTAATAAACGAATCGTTTTCTGTTGCAGCGGCGTCGTTTCTATTGAAATATCAATGAAATCCCGATCATCGTCTCCCTGCGTGTCGTAACCGCTCAACAACTCATCAATACGCGCCGACGCGGAACGAACCGCGTCTCCAAAGTAGGGCGTTTCGGCAACAGGAGGCAACTTAATAGCCAAACGCAAAGCGAGTAGTTCGGTACGTTTAAATGGCGAAACGACGGTTTCCCTGATATTCAGCAGGCGGTAGCCGTCGTCGTAGTAGACCGTGCAATGAATCGATAGGTCGTTAATATCGCGATAAATCGTCCTGATGGAAACCTCGCATTCTCCGGCGAGGTCGGCGGCGGAATATGAACAACCGCTGCCAAGCAGGTTCAATAAAAATATCAACCTCTCCGATTTCTTCATATAATGATTAGAACGCCGTAACCTCCTGGTTTCCCCCGGTTAATGCGTTATCAACAAACGCGCTTATCTTCTCTTCTGAAATCCCCCCGGTTTCGACGAAATGTACCGCCAGAGAATACGGAAGGTCTGGTTCAAAACCGGGTTGAACCCGGACGATCACCCCTTCGCAATTAACCTTTACCGTTTCTTCGGCGTTCGGCAACTCGAGAGTAATCCCTATTATCGTAAATTCGCTTATGGGATCACTGGCGTCCAGCAACATACCGGTGCGGCTGATATTTCTCGTGATAACCGACACCGGAGCGCCATCAATGGTGATAGTCCCTTTAACCCGAATATTTGCGCGCGGGTATTTTCTTCTATCTCTCTCCATTTTTCTAGCCTATGATAACGTTTATCTATACAGATATCCAGATAAATATGGGATAGTATTCGTTTATATCCCCGGGATTTCCTCGCTGAGATCTTCGGCCGTCGTAATCTCGGATATTTTTAGGTTTTCAATCCAGAAGAACAGGGTACCTAATATTATTATAGGAATCACCTGTACAATATGCAAAATTATCGCAAATGAAAAGCTTTCCCCTTTGCTCACTTGAGGATTTGCTACGTGTAACGCCAGGAGAACGCCGGCTTCCATCGTGCCTATGAACCCGGGCGAACTGGGGATAGCAATGGCCAGATTGGTTATTGCCAACAGTATCAGCGAGGTGTTTTCGGGCAGCGGTACGCTGAAATTAAAACCGCGCAATAAGAGCCAATAAGCCGCCCCTACTGTACCCCATACTATAAGGGAAAGAATGAACACCCGCACCAGATTCCAGGGCGTCTTGAAAACGTGGAACCCCTCTACGAATTTATCCATCCCGGCTGTGATTTTTTCGGCCGCCGCTTGAGATATTAGCGAAACAAAGCGCCTTATCCAATTCGATGTAGCTTCGTGCCTGAAATAATACAATACGAAGAAACCGACTATCAACAGATAAATGAACAAAGCGGTTATACCGATACTTTGCAGTTGGGCGAACTCTTTCGGATGAAACAGGAAGAGGAAACCCAGCAACAGAAAAAGTACCGCTCCGTCGAACAACCTCGACATTAGAACCGTGGCCAGGGTAAAACTAACCGACAGTTTCTCCCGTTTAGCCAGTATTATCCCCCGCGCGACTTCACCCAACCGCGCCGGTAAAATAACATTCAACAAAAAGCTGATCATTACTACTTTATATAATCGCCATATCGATATTTTTTTCTTGTGAAGCAACAGGTAGTACCATTGGACGGCACGGGCATAAAAATTCGCCGCGACAAAAAGCAAAGAAGGGAGTATATATATATAATGTACCGACTTGGTCGCTTTCCAAAAGTCGGACCAATCTATCGTAAAAATGATTGCGAAAACGAGTATCGCGCTCACGAGAAGCCCTAACGCGAATCTGATTTTCATTTTCTTCTGAATAAGCGGTCTCCTAAATCATCAAATACAATATTACAAAAACCGTAACTCCATATAATACAACTGATAACACCAGGGGAACGTCGGTAAATATCAGCTTCGAAGGGCTAGCTCCCTTTCCCTTTCTGTGTATCAGGTATAAATAACGGAATATCCCGAATATTACTATCGGTATGGTAAATGCCATCCGGCGCGTGCCTAATCTCTCAATCGTTTCCGGCCAAATAGTATATAACGAGTAAGACATTACGGTAGACGCCGTTACCACCGCTATCATCTCGTCGAGCAGCTTGGGCGAATATTTAATTAACGTATCGCGCGTCGTAGTAGCGATATCGCTCAAATCGGTCAGTTCGGCGCGCCTTTTAGCTAACGCCAGGAACAACGCGAGAAAGAACGTGCAGATTAGCAGCCAGAGCGATATTTCGTGAGTCGATATAGCGACGATTGCGAATACCCCGGCTATGGCACGAATCACATATCCGGCGGCGATTATCATTACATCCAATATAACGATGCGCTTCAGGAAAAGCGAATATCCCAAATTCAACAAAAAGTAGAACGCGGCCATCGACCAAAATTTGAATCCCAATAGATAATAGGAAAGGACGAGCGATATTACAGATAAAAAAGCGAAGGAAACCCAGGCCACCCATACCGGCAATAATCCGGCGGCTAACGGACGCTTCTTTTTCGCCGGGTGCAATCGGTCACGTTCTATGTCTATCGCGTCGTTTAAGGCGTAAACCGCGCTGGATAGTATACAGAAAAGGGCGAAAGCGATAACCGAACTCAGTAGGTCGGAAACGATAACCGCCCGCCCTGAGAACATAACGCCGACGAAGATTATGGTATTCTTCGTCCACTGATGGGGCCGCAGAAGCCGTATATATGCTTTTACCAGGCTCATATTAATCGGGCCGGAGTATACAACTAAATACAGCCTCCTGCAAGGTTTTTCACGAGGATTATATATACTGCTTAACACGAAAAACACTTGCTTATTACGGAATTAACGTTTAAAATTAAACTCGATAGACTAAATATCTATCGAATAATCAAACGGTTAGATTTTTAGTTCGATTTGTAAAAAAAGCATCCTACCGACAAGCGACTTCAGGAGTAAAAATGATACGCTTCACTACGATTTCGATATTTTCGCTGGCGTTCATCCCCCTCGCTTTAATGCTCTTAGCCATTGGAATATACGTCATTCCAACGGATAAGAAAAACGGGTTGTGGTTTAAGCTCGCACTTCTAATTAATAGTTCCCTTGTTCTGGCGCTGGGCACTATCGGCTGCGGCAGCGGCAAATCCGATGCAGCGGACGATGACGAATTCGTAACTTGCTATATGGTTCCCCCGTCCGACATAACCGAAATCCCGCAATCGTTCGAGGAGTCGAACGATTGGTATATGCTCGAAAACTCTCTAATTAGCTTAGAGTATTATATCTCGCAGGGAACGGAAGACGCGGCAACCGTAGAGCCTTTGGTGGAGAGCGCGCGAGCGAGCATTGATAACTTGCGTGATAGCGGTCTAATCAACGACGACGATGCGCAGGTATTGAGCGCTTACGTGGACAACCGCGATTTCCATTACCACACCAGCGTCTGCCGCATAAAATGCTACGATGTCAAAGAACCGCCCGAAGGCAAACCACAGATACGGGAAGATATCGTAGATGCTATGGATGTTCTCCGGGGTATTTACGATAGCGGCGACATCGAAACCCCTTCTTACAATACAGCACTGGCAAACCTCGAAAAACAGCTAAAACTATATACGGGTAAAGAAGACAACGCAGTTCTCCGTCAACTCCTGCTCGACATTACCGACGGTGTGAGCGGCGAATATTACTAGCTCAATTTAACCGTTAGAAGGAGTGACTTATGATAAGGACTTATACTTATACCCTGTTATCGCTGGCTTTTCTCCCGCTGGCGCTAATTTTGTTGTTGATGGGAATAGACGCTATAGCTCCGGAACGCAAACGCGGCATCTGGCTCAAGTTGGCCCTGGCGGTAAATACGTCGCTGGCCCTGGTATTCGGTTTCCTCGCAGGCAACTCCAAATCGGAAGCCGCCGAACCTGATATGGATAAACTCCTATGTTATGCGGTGGCAACAACCGACCCTACGGAAATCGGCAATGATTTCGAGGAGTCCGTAGATTGGCAAAACCTGGAGACGAATCTTTGCGTTATGGAGAACTATATCCGTACAGGTAACTTCGACTCCGACACCGCCGATAAACTATACGTTGAGATGAAAACGTCTATCGAGATTTTACAGAACGACGGCTTAATTAGCGGCGACGACGCGGCGATACTTATGGCTTACATTAATACGCGCCACGAATATTACTGCACCAATGTCGGGCACGTTCGCTGTTACGAAATGGCCGCAATACCGCCCGGCAAGGAGACCACTAAAAAGGAAATAGCGGAAACGACGGCAACCCTACGTCAATTATACGAAGAGGGTAAAGTTGGCGACGAAACTTACAATACCACGCTGGCGACGTTAGAGGAGAAGCTCAAGCTCTATACGGAGAAAGAGGACAATGCCGTTCTTCGCCAACTGCTTCTCGATTTAGCCGACGGTTTCAGCGGGATGCACTTCGAGTAGTTATTTACATTAAATAAACAAAGGAGCATTATGGTACGCACAATGACTCTAACTACCCTATCGCTGATATTTTTACCGATAGCATCGATACTTATCCTTATCGGGATAAACGCGATAAGCGTGAAAAAGAAAAACGGCATATGGATGAAACTGGCGGTATTGGTAAACTCGTCGCTGGTTCTAGCTCTCGGCTTTCTGGGCTGCGGCGGTAGCGCTAACGGCGATGAATTCGAAGAAGAGATGGTCATGTGTTACGATATGGCTATGTCCGATTATACTAAAATCCCGGATAAATTCGAAGATTCCGATGATTGGACGATGCTGGAAAACCGGCTTACACTCTACGAAAGCTATATCTCCTCCCGCAATAGCGAAATGGAAGAGACCGCCGATACGATACTCGTAGAAATGACCGGCGCAATCGACAATCTCCACTCCGACGGACTCATAAACAAAGACGACGCCGATCTACTAACGGATTACGTTTACAGCCGCGCTAAAACATATAATATGTCGATTTGCGGGGTAAAATGTTATAAACCCGCCCCTATAAAACCGGGCAAACCGGCGAAACGGCAAGACGTTATTGACGCGATAGATTCGCTTCGCGCTATTTACACTTCCGGCGGGATAAACGATAGCAGCTATGATACCGCGCTGGCAAATCTAGAAAAGGAGCTTGAGTTATATACAGGAAAAGAGGATAACGCGGTATTACGCCAGCTCCTGCTCGACCTGACCGACGGTATGATCGGAACGTATTACGAATATTAGGAAATAGTAAATATCAAAAAGGGGATTTCTATGATACGAACAATGAGTATAACCCTTATCGCCGTCGCGTTTTTACCCATCGCGATCATCCTGCTATTATTTGGTATAGATAGGGTAAACCCGTCACCGCGTAAGGGCGTATGGTTAAAGTTAGCGGTAATAATCAACTCCGCGCTCGTCATCGCGCTCGGTTCCCTGGGCTGCGGTAAATCGGATGGCGAAGTAACGTGTTATGATGTCGCAATGTCCGATTTCACTGAAATACCTGTAGATTTCGAGAAATCGGACGATTGGTCGAGCCTCGAATACGCGATGACAGCGTTAGAAGGTTATATAATCAATGGCAACTACGATGAAGAAACGGAAATACGTACCCGCGAGAAAATCGGCGACGCCGTTTCAAATATGAAAGACGACGGTTTGATTACCGAAGACGAGAAGATACTTCTATGGGCGTACTGCCTCAGGCGCGTCGATTCCTACGCAGGCCCTTCCGTTAGTTGTTACGCGGCTATGCCGTCGCCGGGAAGCAAGGAAGCGAGCAAAGCGGAAATCGTCGAAGCGACTATCGAATTGCGTCAACTATACGCCGACGGCAAAATAGACACACCGGCTTACGACACGGCGCTGGCGACGCTCGAAGAGCAGTTAGCCCTTTACACCGGCAAAAAGGACAACGCCGTTCCGCGCCAGCTCCTTCTGGATTTGGCCGACGGGAGGAGCGGTACGTATTTCGAATAACGAACTAATACTAAGGGGTGTTCTATGATACGCATAGTCAACTTGACGATGGCCGGGTTCGCCCTTTTCCCTATCGTAGCGATATTGTTTATCCTCGGTAGCCGAGCATTATCAATGAAGAATAAGAGCGAACTGCGGTTAAAACTGGCGCTAATCATCAACTCCTTGCTGCTGCTTATTCCGTCGTATTTGGGATGTTGCGGGAAGAATGGTAATCTAACCATCCCGATAGGTTGTTATATGCCCCCTGCCAAAACTGATATTACAGAAATTCCGGCTAACTTCGAAGAATCTAGCGATTGGAAGACACTGGAGAATTGGTTGATCCAGCTTGAAGATAAAATATCCCGTAAGAACTACGACGCAGATTTCCTCGATAAATTCGGCGAAACGGTCTGGCCCGCGATTGAAAATTTACGGAAAGACGGATTAATCACTAATGACGACTCCGAAATCCTTACCGCATATTGCGAAAGCCGCCGCGCCTACTATTCCCATGTCATTGGCGGCGCTACCTGCTATACGCCGGTCCCTACGCCGATTGGCAAAGAGGCCGTTAAAGAGGATATCGTTAATGCGACAGACGAATTACGGTCACTATACGCCGACGGAAAAATCGAAACGGACACATACGATATAGCCCTGGCAAACCTTGAAAAAAATCTCCAACTGTATACCGAAGAAGAAGATAACGCGGTGCTGCGGCAACTGCTTCTCGACCTGGCGGATGGGAGGAGTGGCGGGCATTTATAATAAACGATCATTTAATTGATTGTCTGACTAATCCCGCCAATCGTATAGCATCCCGCTCGCTAAACTCGCCAACAAAGAAGCTAAATAGATATTGCGGAGGTTTGTTTATTATGCTACTTTAACTCGTCTATTTAACTACGTATGAATTGACGGAGAAGAGATAATGCGACATCTATTTATAAGCTTGTTCGTCTTAGCGGTAGCCACGGCGAATAGCGCGGATTTTGGCTCTTTATCCGGCGAAGGCGCTGTTATCGATACCAATGATTTCTATGTCGTTATTGACGATGACGGAAGTTCTGGCCGTCCCGGCGAAATAGAGACTTTATACTACAAACCCTATTCGACTACAATCAACCTGGCCGAAGGTATTTACGGCGGTTTACAGGCAGGCAATTTCATACCCTCACCCGGTACGGTACAAAAAGACGCGTCATATCGGCTCCGTTTCACCTCCGATACTTTTAAACATGGCGGTGAAGAATTACCTCTGGCTACCGAACTAAATGTTTCGGTAGGGCAAAATGTGCTTACTTTCGTTTATGAAATGACGACTACGGGCGAAGTAGAGTTAGACGAAGGTTTGGAAGCCGACTTCTTCCTGTTCGATTGTCATACATTATCGGGGTATACCAACGGTGCTTTAGATTTTAGCTCGGGTTTATCCTCGTCGGCGAGTGAACAAGAACGATACTATATGAACCAACGTTTTTCGGCTTTGGGAGGATGGGGTTCCCAAAACATTAGCATTCGCAACCCGTTTCATTCCCGGGTATTAGTAACTGATACTGCCGGGATGGGCGGTTATTTTACCGTAATGTTTTACGAAGCTAAAGAACCGCTATATGCTTTACCCGGCCCTAATTATCATTCGACACTCCCGGCCGGATATACGTTTACGCGTAAAATCGAATTCTATTTCGATAGTACGACTTATGGAAACAAACCCATACCTATTCAACCGGCAGTTTATTTCTCGCCTCACAGGTACGGCGCCGACGGAACAATTATGTTTATGTGGGATGAACTTCCGGCGCCGACCGCACCAGGCCCGGACGAATGGGATTTTGCTTACACCGAAGATGACAACGCGCCGTTTATTGCGCCGGCGATTAAAACTTTAAATGATCATACGAAAATCCAATACGTTTGGTTGATTACGCCGGATTTAATCGGATGGAAAAACGTCGGCGATGCCTATTACGAGGGTACCGGCGACCCGGATGATCCAGCTAACTGGGTTTACTGGCATTCTACTGCCCGGATTAGCGAATATGCCCCCCAGGAATGGAAAAACTGGGTAAAAGATATCGAAATCGATAATCCGGCTTATCCCTGGATGGCCCGGGTTAAGCTCGGTAACCATGGTTACCACCACAGCACTGACCGTTACTTCCCCGAAGGTTTAGATGGCGGTAAAGATGACGAAGACGATGACGATATCTTTGGTCACGAATTTATATTCTATAATTATGAAAGGGATGATAGATTAATTAACAGTATTTTCAACGATAGTAGCGAAATCGGGTTAAATAACTCGATTTCTACGATGTGTGTACGTTGGCCGGGGTTTAAGCATACGCAATCAACCATTGAGGCGGCTATAAACCACGGATACAGTTTCGCGTGCGCAGGCAAATCAATGAGGGATGAACCGACTTCGGAGATGTACTATTTCGCCGATTATTTATCGCCTAACGGAGAAATATTTGGAATATCTACTACCTGGTGGAGCGACTACATACCGGATTGGCCTGACCACGGGCGTCCTTTCTCGTTTATACAATATACATTAGACCGTAAGAAACCTACACTATTTGGCGGACATTTCACTGGTACCTGGCGGGAAGGCGAACACAATGAAGCGTCAACAGCACGCTTCGATGAATTCCTCACGCGAATTGACGACGATTATCCAATGGCCCAATGGGAATTCCCCCAGGATTATCAACCGTTTATCAAGGAAATGGATAATTTCGACCACATCATCGTCTCCCAAACGAAATTAATCGGCGATGACAAATTCGAATGCAGGTTATCATTCGAAGGAGAAGTTACCGCGGGCGAGACTGTCATTTTTGAAGACGGGACGGACTACGAATTACGATACGCATATGTAGATGACACCGAAGTTACCGTCGCTCGCCGCTTCGGGTACTACTTCATCGTTTTACCAAACCTATCGTATGGAGAACACACTATCCGTCTGTTTAACGACGAGTCGTTAAAAGAGCAGCAAGTCCCGGCGTTTAACAAAGTGTATTCGTATCCGAATCCTACGGACGGCCCGGTAATTTTTAAGGGTCTTCTTTCGGAGCCGGCCGGAGAGATGAATTTGAAGATATATACTGTCGCCGGCGACCTCGTTTACGAAACCGATGATTTCGATTTCAACCCATACGATTATTCGTACGAAACGAGCTGGCGTCTTGTCAACAAGCGCGGCGGCGAAGTCGCCAGCGGAGTATACATCTGCCTGTGGACAGCTGAGTATGGTTCGACCGAAATCAAAGCCATCTCTAAAATGGCGGTCATTAAGTAATTTCTTCGCTAACTTCGATAAACCACCGGGAAAGCTGTAAAGCTATCCCGGTTTTTTTTATTTAGCGCCTTGATTTCGCTTGATTTTTCCTCATACCATAGATAGTATCTCCCACCTTCAGCCAATAAAATAATAAATAAAATATAAGGAGAAGAAATGCCCGACAAAGCACGCAAGGAAATCCTGAAGGCTCTCGGT
>SDBT01010644.1_pt1 | contig 14838 bp, 14 predicted proteins | sample 2277101 | NCBI WGS metagenome assembly SDBT01 (sample SAMN10404973, study PRJNA504765) | marine sediment metagenome | isolation source: marine sediment core GS10_PC15, 103 cmbsf | place: Arctic Ocean: Southern Knipovich Ridge | collected 2010
AAGTATATATTTCAAAATGATTACTGAACAACGAAGTAGTTTATTAATGTGTGGGGGTTATCCATTCATTATTATGATTCCTTATAAAATAGTGCATTATTTTTTTTCTTTTTTTGTTGATTTGCCTCCTCAATTGTTCATTGAAAACTGGTGGGCTACTTCTGCAAAATGGTTTGTTGATACAAAGATAATTACAAATGAATTCTCTTGGATTGTCTTTTTCCAGCACCATGATTTTATTTTACTCCAAAATTTTATTGAACTTACAGGAATTTTTCTTGGATTTTCGTTAATAAAAAAATATTTTCCCTACGGAGTCGCTCTTCTTTTTTTACTATTATATGGATTACATCCGCTCTCTATAGAAGATGGCTCTAGTGTAAGACCAGAATGGCTTCAATCGTTTTTGTTTATTTTTTCTGTTTATCTTATTGATAAAATTATCAGAGTAGAACAAATAAAAAAGATTTTTTTATATAGTCTTTTTGGATGTGTTGTTGCCTTAGGGTTTTTAGTCAAATTCAATGGTCTTGTTGTGTATGCCATTCTTCTTTTAGTATTAATATTTTTTGATCATCATCGATGGAAAAGGACTTTAATGAATCTGTCAATTTGTGTTCTCTTTTTTTTAACTACAATTAGTTTTTTTATTATGTCGTATCATTTTCCTACAACGGGCACAAAAACACTAAGCTATAATGTATGGGTTTTGGGAGATAAGACGTTTCAATTCATACCCAAATCTATTTTAGATCCAAAGACAGGGATTACTACCAAACGTATTTTAGCAATAGATAAGGCTCTACCTGCTGCTGAGGCTCCAGGTGCTGCAACCTTTTTTGAACATATTGATTCAGCAAACAGACACAGAGATTTGGATCAAGTGAAAAATGCATTGTATTTACTCCAAGCAAATGAAAGAGAGCTTGATAGCTATTTACAAGAGCATAGCTACAATTTAATTAACCATCATACGCCAATCCTTAAAATCGCTTATTATATTGGTCTTTCAGAGTATAAATCTTTGGTAAAAAAACTCTATTTTGAATCTATAAAAAAATATCCTGGTTCTTTTATGTATCATACAATGATTAATATTTTACGAAGTTTTATATCTAAACATAATAGTAGTTTTTATTTCCCAAATTGGAAAGAAGTAACATTAGGAAGAAATAATTCTGAACCAAGTAAAAAGGGGTATGTAAGATTTTCATGGTCCAACCTTAGATTGGAGGCATTTGCTGAAAATATTGTTTGGTTACCAGGTGTACGGTTTTTTACGAATTATTTCAATCTATGGCCGTCTCTTTGGTTTTATTGGCTTTTATCATTTATCTCATTTTCTTATGCTTTAAAAAGATTTAAAATGAACAATTTTTTTTCCTTAATCGTGATTTCTAATATGATTATAGTGCTAACGTATTTGATATGTCATCATATCATTTATATCGATTTCAGAACCAAAGACTGGAGAGGAATTATGTGTTTTATGATATTTCTGACATCGATTGGAATATATCACTTAGCTTGTTTTTTTAAAGATCATATCCATAGAGGGTATTTTCATCTAAAAAAACGTTTGGCATCTCAAGGAGGGGAGTTATGAAATTATCAGAGTTTGATGTTTCTGTTGAGATTATAAAAAAGAAAAATAAATATTTTGCTCTCATTCCTAAATTTTATATCATGGAATCTTCTGGTAATTTGTTAGTAGCTTATCAACTTGCCATGGAAAAAAGACAACAATTGTTAAATAAATTATCAAAGTCTGAATTAGAATTATATTTTCAAAATATTTCTCCTCAATATAAAAAGAAATCGTTTTTTTCTAATATCTTTAGTTTGCTAATCAGTGGGTTTTTTTTTCTTGTAATTGTATTGACGGTAATAAGCCCATCCTTTCCTTTATTCAGGCGCCTTTTTAAGTTAACTAAAACTTCTCCTTCTGAGCTTATTATAATGGCTTCGAATAAAGTAAAAGCTATGCCTGAAGAGCAGAAAGAAAATCTCAGATATCCCCGTTCGATTATTAAAGAAATTGATCCATTGAAAGAAGAAATTTCCAATCTAATCGATCCAATTAATCACGAGTATCAATCAAAGGAAACATTATGAATATACAAAAACTTTATATTAATAGATTTTCACCTGAAGAATTAGAAAGAAAAAACAAGATTTGGAAAATATTAACAAAGTGTTTTTTTCAACAATTTATAGATAAAGATAATACAGTTGTAGATATTGGAGCGGGTTATTGTGAATTTATTAATAATATTTCATGTCGAAAAAAATTTGCGATTGATATCAATCCGGATATTAAAAATTATGCTCATAAAGATGTAGAGATTATTAATGAGATCTCGATATCCATGCATTCAATTGATGATCAAGCTATAGATGTAGTTTTTATGAGTAATTTTCTCGAGCATTTGAAGAGTAAAGAAGAAGTGCTGAAAACTTTTCAGGAAATTAAACGTATCTTATGTAAGAATGGAAAAGTAATCATCCTCCAACCCAACATTAAATATCTATTCAAAGAATATTGGGATTTTTTTGATCATCATACGCCTTTGACAGATTTGAGTTTATGTGAAGCATTACAAATATCAGGATTTACAATTTTTAAAAATTTCCCTAAATTTCTACCATATACTACAAAGAGTAAAATTCCAAAGAATCCATTCCTAGTTAGAATGTATTTGAAAGTTCCTTTGATTTGGAATCTTATGGGAAAGCAATGTTGTGTTATAGCAATTAATAAATAAGATTATTTTTTCTTATAAAAGATGAGTTTTTTTCTTGCCCAATAATTCCAATAGGTTATTAGAGGAATAACAATTAACTTGGCAAAGACTGCTGGAATAAGTATTAATATTAAACATTTCAATAAAGTGATATGAATAATCAGGCTTATGCCACTAATAATGAAAATTCCCAATATTTGAAAGATAATAGAATAGGATCCCTTGGGGAAAACAAGGTGGAAACATAAACAATAATTACATAAAACAGCAATAGTAAATGATATTCCAGATGAAAAGACTGCTGAGAAATTTAGGTAATGTCTAATCAAAAAAAATAAAGAGAAATCTACAACAAAACATATCGCACCAACAATGAGATAAGAAGAAAACTGATTGTTTTGAAATTTATTAAGCATTAATATTTTTTTTTCTTATAATCATTTTGGGAAAATAATTTTTCAATGAAACAATAGAAAATGATGAATAGATATCTAGAACTTATTTCTCTAATACGAAACTTTGATTCTCCTTTTGTTCTATTTGTCCAAGAATTTGGTAAAATAGCATATTTATAACCACGAACAATTGCCTTTAATGGTAGTTCAACAGTAAGATTAAAATGACATGCTAAAATAGGCTGTATGCCCTCGATAACATTTCGACGATACATTTTGAAAGCGTTTGTAGTATCATTATATCGCATCCAAAACAATACCCTAATAAAAAAATTACCCAATCGATTTAAAATCTTTTTTAAAAAAGGATAGTCAACTAATTTTCCATTTTTGATGAATCGAGAACCAAAAACACAATCATATCCCTCTTGAAGTTTCTTATAAAATTTTACAACATCTTCTGGTGAATCAGACCCATCCGCCATAAAAATACAAACAGCATCTCCTTTAAAATTAGAAAGCCCACAACGAATAGCATAGCCGAAACCATGAGGAGGTGTATTGTTAATGTATCTAAGTGTTTTAATTTTTTTTGCTAAATTCGATAAAACCTCTTCAGTTCTATCTTTACTGCAATCGTTTATAACTAATATTTCATGAGGGATATTTTCTTGTACTAACTCATTATATAAATTCATAGTTGTTTTATCGATTTGCTCTTCTTCATTATAGGCTGGGATTAGTATGGATAGCATCAATTATTTATAAGTTAGTAAAAGAGGTGACTATTCTCCTATATTTCATAAATGCATTCAATAATAAATAAGTGAAATGTCAACGTCAAGAAAATTTCATGGCGAAACTCCCTCTTTTTTTCATATCAAGATGCTTTAAATTTTATACATAAATAATAAATAAAGTATAAATCAGATAAGGCTCAAAAAAGCGCTTTGAGCGCTGGAATATGAAAAATATCTAAGTGATGAAAATAAATTCTTAATAATAAAATTTGATAAAAGAATTTCTATTAATTGTAATCATTTCTTTTAGCTAATATAATTCCTGCATCAACACTATTATACCTTTTAAAAATTATATCGAAATCAAGATCTTTCACAGTATTGATTGCTTTTTCATGAATATTTATTGATCGATCATAAATATCAAAAGACTGATCAGGAGAAATTCTATGGTATTCAAATGTGAGATAGTTAACTTTTCTTAATGATTCATAATCTTTAAGAATAGTCCATTCAGAACCTTCACAATCTAATTTTAATATATCGATATTTCCTCCAATGCGTTCTATTGCAGTTTTTAGTGATGTTGTTTTAATAGATCTTTTTTGGTAAAGCCCATAATTTTAACTGATTCGCTTTGAATTATTTCATTTTGCCTTTCATCGCTTCCAAAATATCCATCCTTTAATCCAACAGCTTCTAAAAAATATTTAGCTCCAACTGCATGCTTGATTTTTTAAGTATTTTTCTAGTTGAATAGTAGGCTCATAACAATGAATTGTGGCGTATATGAAATTATTTCTAGCTGCAAAGGATGTTTTGTATAAAGGATGTTTCATAAACAATTAGTATGACTAATTTTTGAGGAATAGGAAATGCTTAGGAAAATTCCAATAATCTAAAATTTTAAGACGTTTTCTTCTACGGATTAAAAAAAACTTATGTTATAAACTTGTTAAGTTTTTTCAAAGAATGGGAGAAGTATGAATTATTTCCAGAAATTTAAACCTTATTTATTAGCATGTTTAATTTTTTCAATGGGCATGCTCTCACCAATTTGTTTACAGGCAGAAAAGCCATATTTTTATAGAGCCCTTCCCAAGTCTGGAACTCATTTAATTATGAAAACTCTCTATTTATTAACTGGAAAGGCACATTATGTAGCTCACTTTACAAAATATGTTAATACAGTTGATTATCTTATAGAAATTCATCCCAGTGAAAGAACCATTATCCATATAAGAGATTTGAGAGATTTTTTTGTGTCTCATATGGAAAATATCGATCGGGGTGTTTATAATGTGATTTATAAAGGCGGCGGGTTTCATAAACCAGTAGATACATGTTGGCATATTTATGCAAATTGGTTGATTCTTTCAGTTGAAGAAAAGTTAACGGCTTTAATAACATTACAAGACGAGTTACTTCCCTATCCTGCTGATTGTATAAGACATAACATAATTACAGCCGATGATTTAATGAATCGAAAAGATGTATTAGTTACTAAATTTGAAAATTTAATTGGAGAAAAAGGAGGAGGGACAAGAGAGCTTCAAAAAAATGAAATTATTAAAATTGCTAATTTTATCGATGTAAAAGTAACAGATGAAAAGATAGAAAGTATTTGTGATAATCTTTGGGGCTTATCTGATGACCAGCGTTATAATAGAACTTTCAATATAGGTGAAATCGGAAGATGGAAAGAATATTTTACTGAAAAAAATATAGTTGAATTTAAGGATAAATGGAGTTCGTATCTTATAAAATGGGGATATGAAGTGGAATAAAACTGGTAATTTCTATATTTTTTTAATATATTTTTGCTAAAAATATTTGTGGGATTGCGATTCAACATATGAAAAAAGAAATAGTTAAGTTATTGATCTTTTATTATGTCGTTACTTTTATACCCTTTTTTTCTTTGCATGCTGATACTGTAGTTTCCGGGTTTACTGACAAACATATTCAAAAAGCAATAGACTTAGAATATGCAAAAAAAGGGGGAGTTGTTCTACTGCCTGAGGGGATTTATGAACTTAGAAATGCAGTTTATCTGAAAAGTGGTGTTCAGTTAGTTGGTAAGGGAAAAAAAACAATATTAAAAAAATGTCCTCTCTATTCGACTCCTGTCATTGCTGATCTTCTTAAAACGTCTCACAAGATATTTGTAGAAGATGGTTATGTTTTTAAAGTTGGAGATGGTGTTAGCATAGTTTCTGAAACTTTACAAACTGAAAGAATTATTGTTACAGAAATTTTAGATATTGCTGCAAATATCATTCTGTTAAAAGATGATATTCCTTGTGATGTTTCTTTTTTTACTCAACCAATTGTTTATTGTTCCTTTCCTTGCATTTACTGTAAAGATAGTGAAAATATCACAATTCGTGACTTAGTTATCGATGGGAGTCGTCAGGATAATCCTGTGATAGACAGTTGGTGGGATTCTGGTATTGGAATAAGAGATTCTAGTAATGTGGATATTCTAAATGTTTCTATTATTGACTCTCCGGGGGATGGTATTTCATTAAATAATGCTCATCGGGTAAAGATTGATAATACGTTAATAGATTCTTCTGCTAGATTGGGAGTGCACGTTGGAGGTGGAAGCAAATATACATATATATGTAATTCAAGAATTTTAAATTCAGGTCAAGCTAATTTTACCAATATAGACGGGCTTTATTTATGCTTTGACGCTTTGTTGGGGCTATACGAAAATAATGTAATAAAAAATAATAGAGGAGCCGGTCTTTCAATTGGCCATGGTGATTCAGGTAATATTTTTTTGAATAATATTTCTACCAATAATAATATAGGATTGTTTTTCCGCGAGGATACAATTGAGACTTGTAATATAACTTTTTTAAATAATGATATTTCAAATAATCATTCGTTGGATTTGATGGCTACTAAGCCGATCTATAATATTTTTATGGATAGATGGCCAAACAGCCGATCTATTCATCATTTATCTTCCTCATTATACTGTTATGATTATTTTATCGATAAATGGTTGCCATTATCCTGGTAGTAAAGTCAAGCAATGCTTTCATTATAAAAGTTTCTAGTAGCTTGAGGTATAAAATAATAAACAGAATTTTATTGATTTAAAAAAAGATCTTTGGAGAAATTTTTAATTCTTATTCAAAATAAATAAAAGAATGATCTCCATTATAATTACAATGATTAAACCACCAATCCCATTCTTCTGGGGAATAGAAAGATTCGCATGTTAATTGCCAATACAGTAAATTAACTTTCTCTTCTTCATTTCTATAAGATTCTACTACGAGATATTTATTTTTTTTACCAACTCTTTGTATTTCTTTTAAGGCTTTTTCAAGATCATGACATGGTAGGTTATGAAGAGTATTTATAGATATGATTAGATCAAAATAATTATCTTCAAAAGGGAGATTTGTAGCACTGCAAACTTTAAGTGAATTTTCATTTTCTACTTTAGAATTTTCGATTGCATATTTTGATATATCGATGCCAGCAACTTCTAATCCTTCGACTATTTGTAATAAATCGTAGAGTAAAAATCCTTTTCCACATCCAACATCTAAAACTTTTTGACCAGGTTTTAAATTGTAATGTTTTACTAGCTTTTCAGCGACAGACAACCATCTTCCATCATATTTAAACCCGCCATAACCGTATTTTCTATCTCCGTCCCAATAGTCTTTATCAAATTTTTTAGCAATTGTTGCAGCTTCAGCTTTAGGTATTTCTTGTACTCTACCTAAATAATCTCTTTTAGTTTTTTTATGTAAGTGAGAAATAAAATCTATATAAGCCATAAAATTTTCCCTGTTTTAAATTATTTTAGGTTTGAAAATACTTAATATTATGCAACAACATAGTGAATATTACAATGCAGTTTTATGTTTTAATTTTTTCTAAAAAACTTTTCGCAAGATCTAATTGTTTTTTTGAGTCTTGTTGGGTTTTTGAAAATAGTCTTCTAGTTTTTTCAGTTTTTAGAAAAATATTTAATATAATACTACACCATTTAATTTGATATACTGGGAAAAGAATATTGATTCTTTCTAAACACTTCTTTGAATTTGAAGTTATGGATGCAATATCTTTTGCAAATTTTTCAAAATAACTTAAAGGTATAGATATTTTTGGTTGGCAGAAAAAATCACAAACAATTTTAGCTGGATCGTCCCATCCGGCATATTCAAAATCTATAAAATAGATATTTTTATTATCAATAATTACATTGTGCAAGCCAAAATCAGAAGGGGATACACACATATCTTCTACACTAATAGTATCATTTGAATATATAGGTTGTTTAAGTTTTTCCCATTTAGGCATTAGCTTATTATTTACAAAATCTAGTGCAGTTTTATGGTGCTGGGAGATTTCAGAGATAAGAGTAAGATTTTTTATTCTTTTTTCAACAAGATTTAAATGATCATTAATTGAAAAACATGCCTCTGATGCTTTTGGGAGATTCGATGCTTTGTCTTTGTTTTTGTTAAGATCTATAATAAAATTCACAGCTTTCTGGATAGTGTTTTCATTAAGATCATTGTTATTAGCTAATCTTCCTGGAACATAAGAAAATAATCCTAAATTTTCTTTTTCTAGAGAGAAAATTGGTTTAGGTATACATCTAATATTATTGTTCCATGCAAAAGTTGAAAAACAAAATTCAGAAATTAAACGTTTTCTTAAATCATTTTTATGATGAAAATAGTGTTTAAGAATAAAGGCTTTATCATTATCTAAAGTAATCTTGTAAACTCGATTATTAGCTCCGCCTTCAAGAGATAAGAATGAAAAATTCTCAAACGGTATATTAGCTTGCTTTAGGATGTTTGATATTTTATCTTTCATTTATGATACTTAAAATTTCTTGCCATGAAGTAGCTTTTTGATATTTAGAACTATTTTTATGTAAATTTTGAGGATCAAAGAGTATTTTTTTTACATTAGATGCAAAAGAGCTTTCAGTCAATAATTCAGGAAGATCGTCAATAAAATAATCACAATTTTCTTTAGAAATTCTATTTAATTTTTCTTTAAGGGTTAGTTCAAAAAATGCAGAAATATCATCATTGTAAAAATTTTGATTTTTCAGCCAATTTTTAGCAGCTTTATGTAAATCATATTTTGGTCCCATAAAAGGAAAGAGTGTTTTATGAGAGATAATTAAAATTTCTATGTTGTTTTTTAGAGCTTTTTTAAAAAATTCACCTATACCATTAAATGGTTTCGCCAAATCCATACGAGCTCCATAAACATATCCTTGAAGTTGTGTCCATTTTTTTTCTTTTCCAATCGATCTTAAATAATCACGAACTTTTTCTTTAGATTTTTGAATGGTTGTAGGAATTAATTTTTTTTCTAATGCTGTAGCATGAAAAACGTTATCATAGCAAACTATCGTATTATCAAAATCAATACCAACTTTTATCATAAGCTCATATCTATTATGGGTCTTAGAACTTCTCCCTTTTCTAGATCTTCTAGAGCAGAATTGATTTGATCGAGACCATAAGTATGGGCTGTTAAATGATTTGTAGAGCAATAATTGTGTTCTATAAGAGAACAATATCTTGGAAAATGAATATCTGGATTATTATCTCCTCCCCATGTACCTAATAGTTTTTTGCCAAGATTAAACTGTCTTGGATCAATCGATATATTTTTCCCATGATGAGCATTACCGATTATTATTGCCGTTCCTCCTTGAGGTTTAACTGCGATCAGGGCTTGCTCCATAGCGATTGGTGAGCCGCTAGCTTCAATTGCATAATCAAGTGGACAAATTTTTTGCAAAGCTTCTATAGGATTTTGAGTTTTTGCATTAATAATATGAGTTGCTCCCAATGTTTTTGCTACTTGTAGCTTTTTTTCATTAATATCTATTGCTATTACAGGAGCGCATCCTGCAATAATTGCACCTTGTATGGCACTTAGTCCTACTCCTCCACATCCAAATACAGCTAAACTTTGACCAGGTTTTGGTCTGGCTGTATTAAAAACTGCTCCTAATCCGGTTGGAAGAGCGCATCCAATTAGTGAAGCTACTTTTAAAGAAAAGGATTTATTTAATACGGTTAGTCTATTTTCGCTAATAACAGAGTATTTGCTGAAAGTGGTGATAGCTCCGGCATTTACTTTTTTGTCTTTCCAATTATAAACACTACCAAATACATTTGCGCCTGATCCTTTCATCCAAGATAAAATGACCATGTCATCTGATTTAACTTTTTTTACGTCTGGGCCGATTTCAACTACTTTTCCACTGCCTTCGTGACCAAGAAGATGTGGTAAAAACTCATCTTTTCCTCTATGGCCGTTTGTTTCCAAGAGTTGGGTATGACAAAGGCCGCTATAGCTGATTTCTACTAACACTTGCCCGGGTTTCAATTTGGGGATTTCTATGGTATCTATTACCAGTGGTTTTTTGGTTTCTACCAAAATTGCAGCTAATGTTTTCATAATTTTTCTTTTTTTAAAGTTTTTAGGATTGTTTTTGAAATTTCTTGAGAATTTAATAAATTATAATCTCTTAAATATTGTTGAGAGCCTAATTTGTGAAAAAATTCATCTTTAGTTCCAAATCTTAAGAATTTAGTCGATATATGATTATCTACCATCCATTCTGCAATACTCGATCCAAGACCTCCTATAAGAGAGTGCTCTTCAATAGAAGCTACTAAAGAAAATTTAGAAAAAACTTCTTTAAGAAGATCTTTATCTAATGGTTTTATCGTATGCATATTAACTATATGTGCATCTAAATTATAAGTTTTAAGGATTTTAGCTGTTTTTATTGTTTCAAAAAGCATGTTGCCTGTTGAAATCAAACAGAGATCTTTTCCTTTTTGGATAATATAGCCTTTGCCAATTGTGATATCTGGAGTATTTTGATGGATTTGAGGTTCTCCTTTTTTACCAATACGAATGTAGACTGGTCCTCCCAAATTAATTGCTTCTTTTAAGATTTTTCTTACCTCAAAAGCATCTGCTGGGCATGTGACTGTCATGTTAGGGATACTTCTTAAAAAAGAAATATCTTCACAAGAATGATGAGATCCACCTAAAGATGCATAAGATAAACCAGCGCCAACGCCTACGATAATTACACTTTGATTATGATAGCAAACGTCTAATTTGATTTGTTCTAAACACCTAGTAGTATTGAAAGGTGTTATTGTATAAGTTATTGGTTTAAGCCCGCACATTGCCATACCAGCTGCAACACTTGTCATATTTGCTTCTGCAACGCCACAATTATAGAATCTATTAGGAAACAGTTTTTTGAAATTATCAAAAAGACGATTTCCAATATCTCCAGATAAAAGAACAATTCTTTGATCTAAGGAAGCAAGTTTTGTTAATTCATCAGCAAAAGCATTTCTCATGATCACCTATTTTAAGTTCTTCTTTTGCTAGTTTTACTTCTTCTTGTGTTGGGATGCGATAATGCCAATTATTATCATTTTCCATAAATGATATTCCTTTACCTTTTATAGTATGAGCTATTATGGCTATAGGCTTTTCTCTACTAGAATTTTTTTCAAATATATTCAAGATATCTTGTAAATCATTTCCATCTATTTCATATGTTTGCCAACCAAAGGCTTGCCATTTTTCTTTTAAAGGAGAGATCTGCATAATTTCTTCACTTTTTCCAGTTGCTTGCCATTTATTATAATCAACTATTGTAATCAAATTATTAAGATTTTTTTTTGGGGCAAACATAGCAGCTTCCCAAACAGATCCTTCATTACATTCTCCATCGCTTAGTAGAACTACAACTTTATAATCTTTATTCATAATCTTTCCAGCTAAAGCATGTCCAATTCCTAATGAGAGGCCGTGGCCTAAAGATCCTGTTGCAGCTTCTAAACCTGGAATGCATTTTGGAGTTGGATGTTCTGGTAAAGAACTTCCTTCTTGATTAAATGTTTTCAATAAAGCTTTTTTGAAAAAACCTTTAGCGCTTAAAACAGCGTATAGTGTGCTTACAGCATGACCTTTGCTTAAAATAAATCTATCACGATTAGGATCCAAAGGATTCATTGGATTAACATTTAGAAATCTCCAATATGCTGCGATTATCAAATCGACACATGATAAAGAAGATCCTAAATGAGAGGCTTTTCCTATGTGAGACATTTCAATAAGTTGATATCGAATTGTATTAGCAAGGTTTTTAAGAAATGAAATTGAATGTTTTTGCATAAGTTTTAAAAATTCCTAAAAAATAAAATTATAACAAGAAAGTTTATTAATTAACAAGAACATTTGTGGTTATAATTTTGTTAAAAAAACCGTGTTTATCGTATTTTTGATAGACCATGCGAGTTTTCATAAAATTGAGGTCTCTTTTTATTTTTTTTCTAGGTATTAATATTTTAGAGGTAATAGATTGTTGGCTCTAGCCTTCTTTTCCATAAATATGTTAAAATCATTATCCAAAGATCTATACTCTAATAGTAGAGTGCAGTTTTTTTGATTAGTCAATGAATTGAGTTTTAATGAGTAAAAAAACATTATCTATAATAGTCCCCAACTATAATTATTCCAAATACTTAAGACAATCTCTAGGCTCGATTTTAAATCAAAGACGAAAGCCAGATGAAATAATCATTATAGATGATGGGTCCACTGACAATAGTGTAGAAATTATAGAAGATCTAATTAAAGATATGCCAAACGCTATTTTAATAAAAAACAGTTCTAATAAAGGTGTTATATACTCAATGAACGAGGGATTAAAAATAGCTTCTAAAGATTATGTGTGTTTTGCTGCTGTTGATGATCTTTTGTTAACTGATTTTGTGTATGAACAAATGCAATTTGTAGAAAAACATCCAGATATTTGTTTATGCTGTTCTTTGCCTGCTTTTTTTAGAAGTTCAAAAGATTATTGGGTAGATGATTTTAATATTAATGTAAAAAAAATAATCGATCCTGATGAATTAATTAAAATAATAAAAAAGAATAATTTTTGGATCGCAACTCATACAGCAATAATAAAAACGCAAGAGATGAAGAAAATACACTTTGACAATATTTTAAAACATCACTGTGATTGGTATACAGTTTTAAATATTGTTTTTAAAAATAAAATGGGTTTTATACCTAAGCCTTTATCTTTTATGAGAGTGCATGACTTGGCATATAGCAGAAAATCAAAAAAACACAAAGAAATGAGACAAATATATTCTCATTTATTAAATAAAATTGATGGCGAAGACGGACAATTTAAAAAGAGATTAATTATGTCAAGAGTGTTGTCAGGATTAGGAGGTTCTTTAACTGTAGTTCTATTGTTTAGATTGAAATATTGGAAATATTTGCCAAGTGTCATTTATGGGAAAATATTAAATTTTGCAGGAAGAGTAAAAAGAAAATTTTTGAAAATATTTCAAGGAAAAGAAATAAAATTTAATTATAATGAGATCTCTAAATTTTTAGAAAAAAATAAAGACATCAATAGAAAAAAAGACTTCAATTAATTTAGGCAATATTTTTTATGTATGTATACTCCCTTATTCCTTGCCTATATGATGAAACTGGACATCACTTTATATATCATAAAACTTTTTCAGAAGCTCTAAAGATAAATAATTGGAAACACATCAAATATATACCTAAAGAATGTCAGATTGCAAATTTATCAAAAGATTGGAAAAGAAAACTAATATTGCATAGAGGATCGAAAAAAAAATCTTTATGGAATAATTTTTTTAAACCTTTTTTGAATTTTTTTCCTTTTTTTAAAATTTTATGGAAGATCAAAAAAAAAAGAGGTGAACAAGAAGTCCTTTTTTTAGAATATTTTACTCTAGCTCATTTGATTGCGCTATTTTTTGCTTTTTTTGTTGTTAGACCTAAATGCTTGCTTTGGCTTTTATATAGGACAGATTTGAATCAAGTAATTTTGAAAGGCAAAGCTCATAAAATTTTGCATAAATTAATTATGAAAACAATCGGAGAAAAAAATCTAATTTTTTTTACTGATAGTGAGTTATTATCAGAGCAATTAGAAACTTTTTTCAATAAAAAATTTATAGTGCTTCCCATTCCTCATGTGAAAGTTAATATAGATAAAATTGAAACAAAGAAGAAAAAAAATCTAATTTTTTGGTGGCCTGGTGGATCGATTAGAGAAGAAAAAGGACTAAAATACATTAAAGATTTATCAAAAAAACTAGTAACTCAAAAAAATATTAATTTAGTGATTGCTAAAGCTGCGAAAGAATTATTAGATGACAATAGTAATATTAAATATGTAAATACTAATCTGAATTTTGATGAATACAATAGCTTGATGGTCAAATCAGATATTATTTTACTTCCTTACATAGCTGAATTTTATAGACTCAGAACATCGGGTATTTTTGTTGAAGCTATAGCTTTTGGGAAAATCGTAGTAACTACAAAAAACACTTGGATGGCGAGTGAATTAGAAAAATTTGATTTAAATGAATTAATAGATAAAAGAAAGGGAAGTTACTTTAAATGAAATTTTAATGTTTTACCTAACGCTCAAACAATTGTTGGTTCAAAAGGCTCAAATATAAAAAAAAGAAAAATTTCATTTTGGTGGCCGGGAGTTACAAGAGAAGAAAAAGGGCTTTTTAGAATTCAAAAATTGGCAATGCTTTTAAAGGCCTCAAAAGAAAATGTTATTTTAGAAATGTCTCAAAGTGCTGAAAGTCACATTTTACTAAATGATCATATTAATTTTCTTTCCTCTCATCTTACAAGATCTGAATATAATGAAAAAATGTCGAATGCGAAATTGATTCTTCTACCCTATGATGAAGAGAGCTATAGATATAGGACTTCTGTGATTTTTGTAGAAGCTATAGTCTCTGGTATTATTCCAACAACAACTAAAAATACTTGGATGGCAAGTGAATTAGTAAAATATGATTTGGAAGATCTTATTGTTGATTGGGAGAGACCTGATTT
>SDBT01010645.1_pt1 | contig 14837 bp, 20 predicted proteins | sample 2277101 | NCBI WGS metagenome assembly SDBT01 (sample SAMN10404973, study PRJNA504765) | marine sediment metagenome | isolation source: marine sediment core GS10_PC15, 103 cmbsf | place: Arctic Ocean: Southern Knipovich Ridge | collected 2010
GAAACTTTGTTTAATATTATCAATCTCAACTTTTGGAAACTTTGTTTAATATTATCAATCTCAACTTTTGGAAACTTTGTTTAATATTATCAATCTCAACTTTTGGAAACTTTGTTTAATATTTTATATTTTATATTTTATATTTTATATTTTATATTTTATATTTTGAAATTATACTCAACTTCGACTTTCACAAAAACATTTTTTATTGTATGATGAATGCAGGAGAAAAATCAAATTTGCTGAACTTTCAATTAGGGAATAAAAAATTATCTTGACAATTATATAAATAATGAAGAATAATTTTAAAATATATGTGTTGTGATTTTAGCTTTCTTTTACATTAAATACTGTCACATATAAATATTAAAATTACAAAAATTATAATCATAGAAGTTATCATGATGATAGATATGAATATTTTTACAAGATAATCAATTATTTTGAAAAATATGAAGCAACGACATAATCATGCATATCCAAGGGACATACTATTCTCTTTAGGTTATACCAAAATGATGATAGATACGACGAATTGTGGTCGAGATGATGTATATTATGAATCTTATGAAGATTATTCGAAACTGGAATAGAAGAATATGATTGTTGTAACAAAAGCAAATATACCAATACATGGTAACCTCCACCCATCGAAAATATTTAAGACTGAATTTAATTTGGATGAAATCAATGGCATTTTCATAAACTAAGCTCAATCGTTTTTATGTGAAATATTATCTTTTTAAAAATTAAGATTTTTTAAACATATTGTTATTAGACTACACTTTATGGTTCCACATAAAAATTAATGCATAAGGAGGCTCCTCATCCCACGAATCGATATCTTCATCCCAATCATATTCTTCTATTTCACATTCAAATAATGTATTCCATTTTAACTGGGATGGATGTTCCAAAAAATCCTGTAATCTATCTAAATCAAATCTACGTTTGGACAAAGGTCTTGTATATTCGTAAGAATCAACAATATATATTTGATCGTTTATTGAACATAATATAAAACAATGAGACTGCATCCAAGTTAAATCTATTGGAATCCAGCCATTATGATTTAATTTTAATTTGATAAAATCAATAACTTTTTCTTTATTCATTGATCCATCGAACTTAGTAATCACACAGTGAGGACAATAGAAAGGCATTTCTATAGGTTTATAATTATTACATAATATTTTACCAGTGCAAAGAACATAATTGGCATAAAAAAACGCTCCACCGCATCCAAAAGAATCCGGTTCATTAGATTTATTATAAACTGATATTAGTTTTTCAATATAAGTATGATCCATTTTTTTGATTTTGAAAAAATTAATAATACTATTAATGAATTATATTTAATACTACTTATTATTGTTACATTTGGAATTGCTTTATTCATATGTAAGAAAAGAGAATTTATAAATAGTTATATTCAGATATATTGACGTTTTTCCTGTGAAAAATATCAATAAATCATTTTATATTTTATAATTTTAATATTAAAAAAATATTAAAAAAATATGTCATCAGAAGAAATAAATAAATTATATCAATTAAAACAAATTTATATTGATAATACTAAATTATATCAATTAAAAAAACGAATTTATATTGGTAATATTAAATTAGATGAAATTAAGAAAATATTATCTGATATTATATTAGATGGACATGAAAATGATATTATAGATCTAATGATTAATATCCTTAATAATTCGGAAACAAATGAAGAACAAAAAATGAATGTAATAAAAAAATGCATACGGAAATGTTTGCCGTGTATATTTATTCCATATATTAGCTGGCCTGAAATGTTTGTGTATAATATGTACATATGTTCGAAAATATATTTTATATTAAATTATGAATGGAAAATATATGATATTTCATTATTTATGTTATATTTTTTATATATGATAATGCATATAAATATTCCATATATTAAATCTATCATTATATTTATATATTCTATAGTTTATGACATTGTAAAATCTCAAATAATTAAAATCTTTAAAGAATTCAAAAATCAACAAATAAATCTGGGTTATATAGAAACATTTATTATGAAAACTCTAAAAAGTATGTCATATAAAATTAATCATTCATGTGATATAATATGCTGTATATGTACATGGATAATTGTTTTTACGACTCCTTTTTTCATAATATTACATTCGTACAATTGGTTAATAATTATTATATGTATTGCAGTACATAACAAATTTATTCGTAAATATACAATTATTTCAAGTTTTATATTAATTGATTTAATATACATATATAATATTTTAATATCTAGTATTTAGATATTGATTAAATTTTTTTAAAAAAAAATAAATTCTCTATCCTTATTTATTGATAAATATAAAACAAACATTAAATATATGTTATCTTTGATTATATATTTTGAACCAGATATAACTATATTAATTATTTTCTTTAATTATTTTCTTTAATCTTCCCTGCAAATAATAATATATTATAATATATCTTTTTAATATCATCATCCGAAGCATTTATAGCCATATATGCAAGATTACCTAATCCTGTTAAATTAAGTTTATCGGAATTTATATCTTCATCGGCTAGTATACGATCAAATTCTGGATCACCGCAATTAGACCAAGTAATTACATCTACAAGTTGTGATAAAAGATTAATATCCCATTTATTTACAGATTTAAGTATATTTAATTCATTTAATGATAATCTAAGACCATATTTATTAAATCCATATTCATATCCAATGGGAGGATCGAATAAAGATAATATATAAGAGTTAATTGGTTTAAATTCATAATTACAAGGTTCAAGTTCGAGTAAAGATTTTAATTTTTTCATTTTATATTTTTTTAATAAGTATAATAATTATTTTTATTAATTATCTGATCGATTTTAAATCTAGTTTTTTTAAAATATTAACTCCAGATTAAAGATATTTCATCTATCAAATCATCTCGACCCATCTCTTTAGAAGATACTTCTATACATCCTAAACAATCACGATTCCGTGATATTTCATCTATCAAATCATCTCGACCCATCTCTTTAGAAGATACTTCTATACATCCTAAACAATCACGATTCCGTGATATTTCATCTATCTCCTCAAAATCGATAGTTTTATGTTCTAAATCGGATTTGGTAATAACTATTAAGATAAAAATGTGTGAATACTCGTCATGATTTCTTATCTTATCTATTTGACTCGAGACAAAATTAGATGTAGATTCCGGATTTCCGTCTGCTGGAATAAGTATCAAAAAGCAAGATACAACCATCAAAGAATCATTAAATTGGTTATGAATAAACGTGTTAAATCCACTAAATCCATAATAAAAATCTATAGTAAAATCTGGATTCAGATCTGTATTGGATTCTACATAATATGTAGTACTTCCTCTATTTAACTCATATTCTTCATCAAATTGATTATATTGTATTTTGGTAGCAAATGATTTTTTACCACTGCGATAATCTCCTATAATAGCGAATTTCATTTTTTTAAATAAAATAATAAAATTATTTTTAGATTTTTTAAAATATTAACTCCAGATTAAAGATATTTCATCAATTAACTCATCTTGATGCATCTCTTTAGAAGATACTTCTATACATCCTAAACAATCATTATTCAGTACTATTTCATCCATCTTGTCAAAATCGATAGTTTTATGCTCTAAATCGGATTTATCGATAACTTTAAAAACATATTCAATCTAATAATTAAAATGAATTAAATTTTTAAATTGAAATTATATTCAATCTAAATTCTTTTTTACATTTCTTATTTAGATTTATTATTACTTAAAGTATATTTTCTATAAGTATATGGTTTTTTAATATTTTATAATCTAGTTTCTAAATTAGATTTAGGATATATTTTAACACCAATTTTATTTCCATAATTCTCATTTATTTTATCAAAATAATCTAAACTTAACTTTTTTTTAAAAATTTAAATTAAATTCAGTTTAAATTTTTTATCACATTCTATCTCATATACATATTCACTACTAAGTATATTATTAATAAAATTTTTAATTGTTTTATTATTTTCGACATAACGTTCAATAAAATCACTTATTTCGTTATTATCTTCAAATAGATCATAATAAAAACTGTCAAACATATCTATCATTCCTTTTGGATATTTTGCTAATCCACCTGCCCATTTCTTACCTATAGATCCTTTAAAATATATTGATCTATATTTCAATAGATATTCAGTTTCTAAATTAATAATAATTCCATTTATATAATATGGAATACAAATTTTTTTATCTAACTTTATAATTAAATCAAATTCGGAACCTAAATCAGATTCTATATAAAATATTAAATGTAATTTAAATAATATATGTTGAATAACTAATCCTATTTTATCTTCTATTTTAATATCATTTTCAATATCATTTATATCATTGAATTTTTTAAGATCTTCTAAATATACAAATTCATTATCATAATAATTTACAAATTGTAAATTTGGACAATATCGTTTATTATTACAATATTTGTGTAATTTTTTATAATGATTAAGCGAATGATAATATTTGTAATCTGGGGATCGAGTTATTCGGCGTAATATTTTACCTAATTTGCTACTAAGTTTTATTTCTTCCTTTTCTATTTTTTTTCTTATATCTTGTACAATATTATTTAAATCCATATCTAAATATTCTTTTGGTAATTTTTTATTTAAATCTGTTCCTATTGTAGGACCATAATAATGCGGTCTAAATTGTAATATATAGTTAGATTTATCTGGTTTTTTAGGTAATTCTACTTTAACACCAATTTCTTTTTCATAATTTTTATTTATTTTATCAAAATAATCTAAACTTAACATTTTTTTACAGTTTGATTTTTAAAATTAAATATATTTTATTGTATTTCGTTTCATACTTTATTTTTTATTTTTAACTTTACAGCTAATATTATGTAATTTTTATTTAAATAATAAATTTTATAGTTAAGAATAATTTTATATTTTTAATTATTAAAGTTAAATATATATTTGAATAATAGATTTAATTTATTTAAATATAATGTTAAATATTTATTTTTTTTAAAAAAAATATTAAAAAAAATGTTGTCGAACGAAGTGAATAAATTATATCAATTAAGAAAACGAATTTATATTGGTAATATTAAATTAGATGAAATTAAGAAAATTTTATTAGATATTAAATTAAATGGAGAAGAACATGATTATGTAAATCAAATGGTTGATATTCTTGATAATTCAGAAATAGACGAAGAACAAAAAATAGATAAAATAAAAGAATATTTACTTAAATCTTAGTCGTTTGAAATTATTCTACAAATTGGATGGCTTGAAATGTTTATATATAATATATGCATATGTTATAAAATATACTTTATCTTAAATTACGAATGTAAAATATATGATATTTCATTATTTATGTTGTATTTTCTATATATGATAATATATATAAATATTCCATATATTAAATCTATCATTATATTTATATATTCTATAATTTATGACATTGTAATATCTCAAATGATTAAAATCTTTAAAGAGCTCAAAAATCAACAAGTAAATCTAGATTATTTTGAAATACTTATTATAGATGGTATAAAAGGTATGTCATATGAGATTAATCATGTAAATGATATAATATGCTGGATACGTATATGGATATTTGTTTATATAGCTCCTTTTTTCATAATATTACATCCATATCATTGGTTAATAATTATTATATGTATTGTATTATATTTCAAATTTATTAATAAATATATAATCATTTCAAGTCTTACATTAATTGATACAATATACATACATAATTTATTAATATATAGTTTTTAAATATTGGTTAAATTTTTTAAAAATTTTTATTTAAAAGATAGTTAAATAACATAATATCGAGATTATTATATAAAACGTTTGCATTGCCTTGATATGAAATTCTACTCGAATAACTTATTTTACATATATTTTTTATTACGTCAAATTTTATAAAAGATATATTGTTATTATTTAATTCTTTATACAGTTCATATATTTTTTGATATTTATATAAACAATCAGTAAATAATGTTAAATGTTGTATATTATTTATAATTATTATGTGGCCATTATTTGAATTAAAATCTTTAATATTTATTTTATATTCTATGTTGTTATATATAATAAAACATATTAAATATCTATTATGTAATAACTGAAATTTAATTAAACGAAAATTCAAACCCTTCTCAAAATACTTTCTAAAGCTTTTAATAATAAGTGTAACAAGTTCACGTATAATATAAAAATATATATTTACAATATTTTTATCATCATTTTCAAAATAATTATAAGTAATACTTTTGATGAGCAATTCAACTTTTTCAATATATCGAGAATGTACTCCACATATATATTTACAATCTTTTAATCTTTTATATATTGCAAAATTTTTGCATCTATTGCCCTTATTTTTACCACTTTTATTATTATCTTCACATTTGATATCTTGATAATAGACTATTTTTTTGTTTTTATTTGATATTAAAATTTTTATTTTTTTAATTGATATTAAATTTTTTATTTTATTTAATAATTTTCTTATTTATATATTAATAAAATCAGTATTAGTTTCAATAATCGGTTTTAAAATATCGTTTAAAGTTTCTTTACGCACATTTAAATATTCATCGTCTAAATAGTAATTTACAGTATTTATTAATTTAGTCATTTTTTCAGTTTTAAAAAATTAAAATTTTAAAGCATGATAAATGTTTTAAAAAAAATATTCATTTTTTTAATATAACTCAAATAAAATTTTTAAAAGATTTTGTAATAATCAACAATATTCATCTTTTTGATAATAAATTTGTGTTTAATTTACATATTTCGATATCTAAATCTAACAATATACTCAATTTGTTAATAATTTTATCTTTTTAACCATATGTTCGAATATAAAAAATATCATAATAGTGATAACCACTATTCCAATTATATATAAACTTGAAATATCTATTTCATTACATTTAATTTTATTTTTTATTATGTTCGATATAAACCTCATATCGAACATAATAAAATATATAATAAATTATCATCTTCAATATAATATTCTATCGACTTATCTCTAAACAATCTAGACAATTTTTTTCGTTTTTCTATTTGTGCGATAGTTTTACAATAACGATAATTATTTTTATATTCGAATCTAATATCGTTTTTATTATGCTCCTTTATTTTTATCACTTTTATATAAAAGCTTGACATTCGTTATCCTATAAAAAATTGCCATTTTTATTTTTCTTTGTGAAAATAAAATATTTTTAAAATTTTATTTAAGATTTCGTAGTTTTGTAATTTCACAAAGAAAAATAATATTAAATTTTGATATATAATTTTTAAAATTCTGTTTTGTATGTAAGATATCATTTAACATAAAAAATATCATCTATATTTTCGTGATAACATGTAGTAATTCAGTTATTATTTTTACAAAAACGAAATTTATTATTTGTAATACTGATAGATGTAAAGTCATTATTTTTCAATATATCATGTAATTTATCAAAATGTTCAATATTTACATTTATACGTTCAATAATTTCGTTATTTTGTTCATATTCAATAAAACTCATTTTACGATTTTTATTTAAAAAAAACAATAACTTTTTATAATTTAAATTAATTCTTATAGACATTACAGATAAATAAAAAGTTACTACATCTTTATATTCAATTTTAATATCTATTAAATCGAATATAATATCTTTTAAAATATTGAATGTTTTGAAAAATATAAATTTTATAAATATATAATCTTCCGTTTTGATATTTTGGTGTTTTATATATTCAAATAAACATTCTTCATTTGAATTATTATAGTGTATACCACAATAATATATGTTCTGAAGTTTGGTATTTAGCTTTATATTTACATCTTTTACCTTTGTTATTTCCACTTTTATATATAGCTTCACATTTAATTTCTTTCATATTTTTATCTATTTTTTAAAATTATATTTGCAATTTTATAAATAAAGAGAAATGGAAAATCAAACAAAATCAAAATAAATTATACATCGAAAATATTTTCACAAAAATTAGAAACAAAAGATTATAGAAAATATCTTTGCAAAAAATTAATAATCAAATGTAAAAATAATGGATATATTTACGAATATGATAATTATAATAAATCTTTATATGGTATAACATCAAAAATATATCAGGTTGTTAATTAAATATAAACAAAAACAAAAATGTTGTTGATGATGTTTTTGAAGAAAATGGGAATTGTAGATAAAATATATACAAATAATAATAATCTTGAATCTTCTTCTAAAGAATCTAACTATTTTTAAAAATTTTGTTTATTATTTGCAAAATATACAACTATAACTATAAATATAATCAATATAATGATAAATATAATACCACCTATTATAAATACATTTTTAGTTTTTTTTGATGGAAATATAGGTGCAATAGGAATATCGATTGGAGAATCTGGAATTAATAATGGAGCTAAGCTTGGATTTAGGGGTTGTAAACTAGGTTGTAAAGGTAAAGGTTTGGGTATAATAGGTTCTGGAATAGGTACAATATTTGCCAATAATCCAGATGGAGGTCTTATAGACATACATTGAAAAGAATTTGTTTTTATATTATATTCACAAAAACCTCCAAATGAACATCCAGATTTACAATTTCCAGAACATTGAATTCCTTTATTACAATATAAATATGAAATTCCAACTTCACAATCTCTAATATTTGTAAAAAAATTACATTTATCTAATCCAACAGAATTGCAATATTCTTCTAGACTTTCTTCTAATCCTAAACAGACTCTAATATCATTTGCCATTAAATCTCTCGTATCTCCAGAAAAATCTATATCACAATTATCTGGATCGGGAATTTCTACAGGATTTATAAATATTACAGAATTATTAAATGCTAATACTGGAATATGTTCTGTTCCATCATACACAAATTTCGTTGCAATTCCATTTTGTAATGTTGAAATATCAGGTTGAAATAAATATGCTCCTATATTAATTTTGCTTAAGATATTTCTATTACCATTAACAACAATTTTATTTATATCGAATAAATTTTTCGTATTATGTATTACATTTCCTTTATATATTACATTTGTAAATAATTGATTATTTTTAAGATTAAAGTTATTAAATGTTTTAAATTGTACAAATTGAAATGCTTGTACAATATCCGTTTGAGTATTTGGCAAATAACTTATAACTCCAAATTTAGTTCCAGGTTGTTTAACTTTTTGTTCTATTTTTTTATTTTTTAATTGAATTATAGGTTGATTAATTTCATCTAATATATAAGAATTTTCACTTATATTTGTTAACCTAAATTTTTGACTCATTACATTTCTTTTATCATCCTTATCTGATATTTGTGCAGATCCAGTTTTAACATCAATAATTCTTGTATTAGAATTTACTTTAACTGGTAACCAAGCTAATGTAAAATCGAAACCAAAAGGCATTGAAGTTAAGAACCAAACTATACCTGTCGAACTTACAGTTGCAATATATAATTCTTCAGTATCTAAATGTGTGGTTTTAATTAAACCTTTTATTTTTCCTTTATTGATATTTAATATTGACATTTTTTTTGAAAAAATATATTTGTTCAAATTTTCAATCATTTGAAATTAACAAATTTTGTATATATATATATTATTATAACAAAATTAATTAGTTTTTTTATAAAAAATGTCAGAATATGAAATTAGCAATTATGACAAGTTATACACTATATTTAATCCTGATATATTTTATATTTATTCACAACAAGACTTGATTAATAAGTTAGAATATTTATACGAATCGTGTATAGATATACCTAATATGCGTTATTACTATTCTGAAGAAGATATTGATTACTATGTTAAAAATAATATTATAACTCCTGAATTTTTATTTCAATTATCCGAGAGTCATATGTATCATAAATACCATTATCCTTTATATTATAATAAAATTTATAAAATGTTTGATGTGCCATTTTTGAAGGAATATTTAAAATATTATGCAGATATGAAACATTATACTTATTTCAGTATTGAAATTAAAGAAATAAAAAACTACGAAAAATCTTGTTTACTTTACAAATATTGTAACGATACAACTCACCATCTTACTAATTTAGAAATTGCAGTGTGTGAATATTATTGTTTTTAAAAAAGTTAATTATTAAATATAACAATTTTAGAAATATATTATATCAATATTCTGATACAAATATTAATATTAAATAGTTTTTAACATATGTTTATTAATTAAATACTTCTTCATATTCTTACATTGAAAATTCTTTTACTAATTTTATAATATATTCATGTAATATATCAGAAAACTTTTGATCGTATATATTTATTAAAATTTGATGTATATCTTCTTGTTGTATTTCAGATAATTTAAAATTCGTTCTTAATGTAATATATTTAGTATTTTCTAAAAAAATATCTTCGAATTCGATATATGTAATATCTTCATTATATACATATTCTTTCATATGATTTTTAATTATATTGTATATATCGTTTATTTTGATATTTAAATTTTTTGTTATTTTTGGATTTCCTCCATTTTTTATTAAACATTGATTATAATTAGAAGATTTCATTAAATCGGAAAAATCTAAATATTTTTTAAATTCTGATTCATATATTATGTAATATAAAATTTCATCATATGATTTATATAAATTATTTTCAATATATTCATATATAGATTCTATATAAGATGATCCGTAAGGCGAATAATAAGCATATTCGAACAGTTTATAAATATCATCACTTTTAGTATTTCGTGAATTATAAGGATTATATTTATATATTTTATTATTATAATTAAATGATATTTTAGACAAACCAAAATCTATTATTTTTACATTAAAATATGTTTTAAGATTTATTTTAACTAATTTTCCATTTAATAAAACTTTATACGATATTATTTTTTCTTTTTTTAATCTTCTAATTATAATATTATCTGAAGTTAAATCATTATGAATAAATTCAAAATGCTGGTTTACTGCATTTAAAGCTAACGTAACTTGTAATAATATATTTATAACATCCGTTATATCAAATTTTTCACCATCTAAAAATTCAGTAAATTGAATACCTTCAATATATTCCATAATTATCGAATAATTAGATTTATCAAAGGTTTTATAAAATTCGTTTAAATTATTAAGTGAATGTATAATATTTTCATTACTTAACATATAAGTATATACAAAATTAGGCACATAATCTCTTAATTCATTCAGTTTCATTCCGACTAAGTATTCTCCCAATATTTCATCTTCATCTCCAAATAAAAAATCTTTAGAAAGTATATTAAAAGGAATTTTAAATTCAAATGTATCATTTTCCTTAAATTTAAAAATTTTAATTAATGTTACATTTGGATCTGCCTTGAATTTATAATTTTCCAATTCTAAATATTTATTTAAATTTCTACTTTTAAAAATTTCATAAGTATAATATCTAATCATCTCCATAAAGTTTTTATCTTTATTACAAATATTAATATCATCTATATTAAAACTATAATTTTCCGTTTTATATATTTCTTTGGTTTTTTCTAATTTTTCATTTAAATAATCTAAAACAAAATCTTTTGATATTTCCATTTTTTTAACATTATTTTTTTAAAAAATATCATGTTTCATTAGAATTAAGAAATATATACTTTACGTAAATTTAAAAATTCTAAATTAGATAAAAAATAAAATCGATATTCTTTACAAATACATTTATAACATTCACAATTACATACACAATGAGAATCATAATTTATCAAACATCTACAATCATCCCCGCAATAACATTCGAATTCGTATTCGAAAAATTTTGGTCTTGAAAATTATAACAAATTAAAGTAAAATCAAAACCAAAAGGCACCGAAGTTAAGATCCAAACTATATATGTCGAACTTACAGTTGTAATATATAATTCTTCAGTATCTAAACTTTTTGTTTCAATCAAACCTTTATTAATATTTAATATTGACATTTTTTTTAATATTTATATTAGATTAAAAATTTTTTATATTTGTAAATTATCAAATTTTGGATTATATAATATAATATTAATATACATATATTTTAATTTAACAGAATAATATTTTTAAAAAAAATATAAATTAAAAAAATGTCTAAAGATAAGAAATCAATATTAGATATATTTGAACCTAAACAAGAAGAATTATCAGTAACAGTAAAAGGATTTAAAAGTACACCAACATTTAGTCCAATAGTCATTGTAATATTAGTAGTGGTTGTTTTAATTGTTTTAGTTATTATAATTGCAATTATTGCTGGTGCAATAAATAGAAATAGAAGAACATTTTAAAAAATGTTAAATTTTTATATTATATAACATATTAAAAAATTTTTGATTGTACGTTTGTTAAAATTTAAAACATATTTTAATTATTTTGTCATTTTTATTTTTTAAAATTTTTATATAATTATGTTAATTTTTTAAAAATATCACATTCTACAAAATTAAGAAACATAAGATGTAAATGAATTTAATAATTCTAAATTAGATAAAAAATAAAATTGATATTCTTTATAAATACGTTTATAACATTCACAATTACATTTACAATTAGAATTATAATCTAACAAACATCTACAACCATCTTCACAATAACATTCAAATTCATATTCAAAAAATTTTGGACATTTACAATCATTATTTATTTCAATATTTAATTTACCATCTTTTATATCAAGAATACTGCTAGTTAAATTAAATATTTTTTCTTTAAAATTACACAATAATTTTAAAATTTCATTGTTTTTAAATTTTAAATTTCCATATTTTTCATTTGTTTCAGTATTTGAAAATTCAAAAAAGATATATTTTAACCTTTCACCCACACCGGACGTTGTACGTATTTTTATATAAATCAAAAGATCTTCAATATCAAATTCCATACCATGATCAAAATATATAATATCTACAATTTCGTGAAAATCAAAACGATCAATAAAAGATTTAATAAATGGATGTTTTGAAATATTATGTTTTTTAATATAATCACTAGACATAATTCTTGTTAATATGTTAATAGCATCAACATATAATTCGTTATAGTCGATTTCCATTTTTAAATAAAAATTTAATTATTTTTTTTTAATTTTAATTTTGAATATAACAATATATTAGTTTATTAATATTTAATGTTGACATCTTTTTAAAAAAAATATATTAAATAATTTCAAGTCGTTGAAAAATAGAATCAATATTCTTTTTATATGCATTTCCATATTTCTTCTCAAAAATTGCTCTCTTTTCAAAAATAATATCTTTATTTTCTTTAGATAGAACGTTTTTTGTTCTTAAAATATCGTAATGTATTGGTGTAGATGTTTTAATATGTACACGAATAGTTTCATCATCATTTTCACTTACATTATTATTATATAAGTATTCGAATCCATCAAAAATATTATCTATATAATTTAAAATATCTTCTTCAATATTTCCAGTATAACCATTATCTATCATTTCTGGATTTTTGCCATTAATAATCAAATATTGATTGCAATTGAAAGATTTAGAAATTTCTAAATCTGAAAAATCTAAATATTTATTTATTGGAGATTTATATATAAAATAATATAGAAATTCGTCGTATGTTGGACTTTTATATATATTAGCAAGAGCCATCGATATTTCTAATGGCAACATTTGCGACATCATTATGTCCATATATTCAATATCATAATTTTGAGTTAATGTTTGATTAAATCCTATTCTCGATAAACCGAAATCTATTATTTTTACAGAATATTCTGTTTTAAGATTTATGTAAACTAACTTCCCATTTAATAAAACTTTATATCTTATTATTTTTTCTATTTCTAATTTTCGAACCATTATATTTCGTGAATGTAAATCTCCATGTACAAAAGGAAAATGTTGATTTACTGCATTTAAAGCTAATATTACTTGTAATATAATATTAATAACATCACATTCATTATATTTATTTTCTAATAAAAAATCATATAACGTTTCACCTTCTATTTTTTCCATTAATATCATAATATTTCTATGCTTAGATTTAAAATTTTTATTTATGTCTTGATACGATATTATTTCATCTTCAACAATCATCGAATAAGTAAATACAAAATTTGGTATTTCATCTCTTAATTCACTAAGTTTAGTTGATATAAAATATTCCATTAACGATTCCGTGTATAACTTATCATCGTCTATATATAAAAGTTCTTTTATAAAAAGTTCCAATGGTTCATTATATGAAAATTTTTCATTTTCTTTAAATATAAAATATGTTAGTACTACTGGAAAGAAGCCACTTTTTAAGTAATATTTTTCTAATTTTAAATATTTATTTAAATTCTTACTTTGAAATATTTCATAAACATAATAACCAATCATTTCCATAAAATTTTCATCTTTGTTACAAATATTAATATTGTCTATATTAAAACTATAATTTTTAGTTTCATATATTTTTTTAATTCTATCTAATCTTTCATCGAAATAATTCAAAATATATTTTTTTGTTATTTCCATTTTTTTTGTCAATGTTTAATTTAATTAAATTATTATTGTAAAAAAAATATGTTTTGTTTACATTAACTCTCGAACATATAAAACAATAAATTCTATTTCTATCTTTGTAATTATGTAAAATCCTTCTATTTTATTATTTTTAATGTCAAGAGAACAAAAAAGATCATTTATTTTATTACATAAATCAAATAAATATTTATCTTTAATCGAAAAACTGCCACTTCCTAAACCGAATTCGTTTTCTATTCC
>SDBT01010646.1_pt1 | contig 14836 bp, 26 predicted proteins | sample 2277101 | NCBI WGS metagenome assembly SDBT01 (sample SAMN10404973, study PRJNA504765) | marine sediment metagenome | isolation source: marine sediment core GS10_PC15, 103 cmbsf | place: Arctic Ocean: Southern Knipovich Ridge | collected 2010
GTGGCCGATGTGCTTTCCTTCGCCGGGCTGCCCGACCTTGCCAATGTTTGCGCGAAAGACTGTTGGTCCCGCCATCACTCCTCCTTAACCGCTTGATAGTTGTTCCCGTTATCATTCGCCATCCAAAAGTTCAGACAAGAAAATTTCATCTTCAGAATGTCTTGGCCATTATCATCACATTGCTTCAGCATGGCGGCAACAGCTTTATTTGCAACTTCGCTACTTCGCCGGGAAGGCGGTTTCAACAGTTTGTTAGGGCCCGATATATACTTTAAAGTATCTTTTTTATCCGACCATCCTGTATCCTTCCCATTGAAATAGGAATCAAAGGTGTAACGCACAGTTACCCATTCCATGAGGGCCCAGGGGTCCCTGGCTCCGCGCAGCAAGTCATGCATCCACATTGCCAGCCATTTCCGTTTCTGCTCATCGTCGCAATGCGAGAAAGGGTCGGGGTATTTCGCGCTGTCAAAAAAACCCTCTGGCGTATATGTGTAATGCTGAATTGGTGATGTGTTCTTGACGATTTCATAGGCGGTTTTCAAGTTGCTGATATTCAGCAATTCCAAGTCCTCTCGCCTGTCCCAAAGCTGCATATAATTTCGGGCTGTCTGATCTGTAAATGGTAGATTCTCCTCTATCCAAGGGAGCCATTTTCCGTGTTTCAATTCAGCCTTCTGCTCGGTCAGCAACTGTCCTATCTCTACAGCCTTGCCCAGGGCGATAGTGAAGTGGGATGCTACTTCAAGGTGGAGTCTCTCTATCCTCTCGACTCTCGAAGGAGGGTCGTTTGTTAAAGGATTTTGATTTTTGCTCGCTGTTACTTTTTTCAACAGCTGGGCAATATCAATTCCAGATTGGTCAAATTCCAAACTGTTTTGAATTTGGACTACCGCTTTATCTTTGTTCACCTTATCCTCCGCCATTCTCGATATGGTCGGTGACCATGGCCACCAGCTCCTCGTTAATCTCCTTGGACTCAGCCTCTTTTTCAGCAACGATGGTCCGGTCGATATATCGGTCAACCTGGGGCATAATTATCCCCCTTGCCTGATCATCGCTCAAAGCTTCCCACTGGAAGCCTTTCGGCTTGCCCTCCTTGTCCCAATTCTGGGTCAGTTGATATTTATTCGCCTGTTCATCGGTCAATCCACAAAGCTCGAAATCAAAATCAATGTCCGTCCACAATCTAGCATCTCGCTCCGCTGTCTTTGCGATCTGCTTGCCCTTCTTGTCACAGTCACCGAAATAGAGGATGGTCACCGGTTTCTCGAAATGTTTCGCCATTCCCTCAATGTCCTTCGCCATCTTCCATTTATAATCGAGAGAGGGGTCGCCACCGAAAGCTCTGAGCGGGATCCCGGCGGTGTAGTACTCCATCTGCGAAATCATTGCCCTTGCTTCGAACCATATCTCGACATAGAACTCCTGCTCGGGAAAGTGAGTTAGCTCTGTATCTATAGAAGGCTCTCTGCCGATGCCCGCTCTATCCCAAAAGCCGAGACCTCGGTAGATCGGGAACCGTGTATCATCTTCTAAGGTGTTCGGTGCCCAGCCATTCCAGAATGCCCGCCTTGCCTTGGTCGTTATTTTTTTGAAGCACTTGTATCCCTTCACCTTATCTGGGTAAAGGCCATCTTGGTACATGCGATAGAACAGCCAGCGGAGCGAGACATGGTAGGGGACGCTTTTAATATGTTCCATCGCTCTGTCGAGGATTTCTATACTTTCAGTTTCTGGGTTATAAGCGTCCGTTTTATCTTTCATATTTATCCTGACCGGTTAATAGATTTATCGTCTATATTGTTTAACCGCTCGGCTTCCTGCCGGCCTTCCTTCGTCAGTTCGAATTGCTTCAGCTGGCTGTTGGGCCTGTCCATCAGGCCAAGCGCTTTAAGCCGGGTGATCGACCTCCACAGACTCGCTCTGGCGCTGTTCACTTCCGCCTCGGTGGAAATGCCATACAGCTGACTCAGGGCTGTCCTGGTCGAAATGCCCTCCTGCGCCGCGACCAGCAGTTGTTCCATGCGTTGCGATAATCTCATAGCGTTTCCTATCCACGGTCTTGGTTTCATTTCAAGCGCTGGCCTATCGTGCATGCTGTCTCCCAGTCGAATTTCAGTTCTCGTTGCTGTCGATTCGCCATTTTGTGACAGGGCTTGCAGCACCAAATAATCCCCAAGGGCGTGCCAACATGATCGTAATGGTGGGCCACCGTCTGGATATGCCTGCCGCAAATTTGGCAAAGCCGCGACCGCTCGATCTTTTGATCTCGAATCAGGTTGTTTATTCTGCTGCGAGACTGCCTCTTGATTTTCTCTATGTCGAAAAGCTCGCCGGTCACTCATTTGCGTGATCAACCGCCATGCGCCCCCTCCAAAAGTTTGCTTTCATTCTCCGCTCTCCTTCCACAGTCGATGCAGCCGATTATGCAGCTCGATCAGACAATTCGGGTCGAAGCCATCGGAGAATCCTATCTCATCCCGGTTCTCTAAAAATATCCTTTTCATTTCCTTGCCCGGGGCGCTCTTCGCTATAAAATCGATAGTGAAAATCACGCCCAGGTCCAGGTACTTCAATTCCTGGCGACTCACAGGCAGCTGCACCTGTCTCGCCTCCTTCGCCTGTCTCGTCTCCTTCGCCCTGGCTTTCTCGAAGGCCTCTCCGGCCATGTGTTCCAGCTCATCGGTGGTCAAAATGGTTCCTCTGTCACCGAGGACACCAGTTGTTCGGCCTCCGTCTCTCTCTCCGATTTCCAGCGCTCTGTTCTATCTTCGTGGTCATAATAAAGCTCTAAAGCTCTGGCTAATTCCGGGGAGTGTTTCTTGGCACAGGCAGGACAAACAATACCGACCGGGCTGAAGATCTCTAACGGCACCCTGCTTCCTCCTGCCCTACGTCCTGCTTGTCCGCCGCAACTGCCACATGGTTCGCTCGATACCGATGTGTTGTTGTATTCAATTTTCATTTCGCTTCCTCCGTTTGATAGATTCCATTGCTATCGATAGCGCCCGTCGGTATTGCTTATATCTCTCGATACCTTTTTACGAGCTTCATTTACCACAATCGGCCGGCCGTCGACTTCGCGACCGTTGAGAATGTCGATTGCCTTCTGCGCCTCATCCGGCGTCGACATGTCCATGAATGCAAATCCTCGCGACACCGTCGTATTGTGATCGATAATAATGTCGACCTTCGTCACTTCGCCGCATTCGCTAAACAGATCCCTCAAAGTCTGTTCCTCGGTCATAAAATTCAGATTCCCGATGTACAACCTCATCCTGTTTTCTCCTGTTTCAGCATTTCGATATACCATTTTTCGGCCTTGCATTTTTCCCTGACTGGCCTGCTATTTTCTTCGTACTCTTTGCCCCAGGCAGCCTTTTGCAGTGCATACTCCCCGGGCTTTTCCAGCATCAATTTAAAGCTCGGCATTCCTGGCGGTTTCGCCGTCTGAATTTCGACACGCGCATGGAGCAGCTTCTCCGGATCGCCGAAGTCACTCACATCGGTTCCGCATTTTTGGCACATTCCGCCTTGCTCTTCGACACCGCATGCTGGACATGTCATTTTCGGTGCTACCGCCACTTTGACCGGCGGCAACCATTTATCAAGATTCTTGATGAAACTGCCTATCGGATGCTCATGCTCGACCTGCCAATTATCGTCGGAAGCCATAAACCGCCGATAGCCCTCTGTCACTCTCTCAGCGCCGACAGCGTCGATTGTCGCAGCATTCTTTTTCAGTGTATCTGCCAGATCGCTGAGTCCGGCGTATCGCTCTTTCCGGATTTCTGAAAATTTTGAAAAAGGAGAAGAAGCCGCAGGCTCTTTCCTGGGGGTCGCTTCTTCTTCTCTTTTTCTTTTCTTTTTCTTATAGATGGGCTTGAGGGTTTCCCTCGAGCCAGCTTGAGGGTTTACTACAAGCTGGCTTGAGGGTTTACTACAAGCTGACAGCTTTTCTTCCTGCTCGTCGATATAGGTATCCACAAGCAAATCATATTTTTCGGTGTTGATTTTGTAATAAATCTTATATCCTTGGCCCTTCTTCTCCTGAAGAATGCCCTTTTCACCGAGGTGCTTCCGAGCCAATTCCTGCTCCCAGCGGGTTAAGGCGGTGGATTTTTCCATCTCGGCTGTGGTTCGAAAAAACCAGTCTACTTTCTTGTGATATTTGTCTTCAAAGGTTCTGACATGGTACCAGAGTTGGCCGAGGAAGATTGCTTCCTTCACCGAACCAAGCAATCTTGCCATGTCCGGCGAGTAAGTCATTTTTAAGGAAAAATGTGTTTCGTATTTCGACGCTTCCATTATGCCCTTCCCTCCCATGGTGGGCAAAATCGAGGCGAGTTAGGCTTGCTAAAAGTATGGAAACCGAGTACCTTGAAGGTAGCCTTTGATTTCCATTTAGCCCGCTCTAATTCAGCGGGCTTTTTTCATGCCCCGATTTTACGTATTCCTCCTCAATAGTTTTCCCAAAATTTATCGAGTTTCTTGCTTATACCATCGACCGAAATATAAACAGCATACGAGCCGTTGTTCTTGGCGAGTGCTTGCACCGAATCAGCCAGAGTCAGTTGCTCATTTCTGATAATGATGTGTTGGGGCATTCTGTGAATACCATCCTTAGCGACTGCCCATACCTCAGCAGCCAGCCGCTTGACTGCCGGAGTTTTCACTCCGGCCCGGTACAGATCCCTGACCACCATTATGGTGAGCATCCAATCATCGTCAAAATACCGGGCATCACCATGCTCATTTTTCGGCCATGGGAAGACGCCTATCCTGACCCAGCGGGACAGTTCAAAGGGCTTAATGTCCAGAAATTCGTAGGTGCGTCCGCCCGCTCTCGCCTGCCTTTTTTCCTTTACCATGATATGAACCTATACACTTTCCGCACAATTGTAAACCTTTTTCTGCGGTATTTTCAATAGCCCCCAGGGACCCCGATTTAAACTGCCTCCCTATCAGTAGGAACAGCCCATTTTGGCGCTTTGCAGGGATAAACGTTAAACCATCCGGCAAGCCCCTGGAAGGCCTTGCCTTACAACGCGTTTATCGAGCCCCTGGATCTCGCTTATTTTTCTATATATTATCTTAAGCGATTCACTGATCATCGAGATATTCGACCAGGACAAAGCGAATCCCTGCGCCGAGAGCCAGCCCTTTCCTCTTGAAATGCTTCCGCAGTCTCTCCTTTAATACACTGGGCAGCCTGAGCGAGAATAGCTCCAGCTCGCCGAGATCTTCCGCGGCATCGATCTTCTTGGTGATGTTCCTCTCCTGCATATCCTTCTCGACGGTCTTCAGAATATTTGACTTGCGTTTATGCATACTTCCGGCCTCCCTCGATAGAGCTGGCAATCCTCTCGATCTCCGGCACCGATTTGCTCGATGGGGAATAATCGAAAATAGACTGGTGGTAAATCTGGCTTTCTGCGATTTTGGCATCCTGCCTGACCGTGAAGATCGAATAGGCCATTTGCTCGAATTGCTCGCAAATTGCCTGATGCCTCCTGAAGGATCTGTTGACCATATTCGCTACGATTTTCCGGTGCTTCACCTTCCGCTCATAATCTTCGTTGATCTTCCGTAGCTCATTCCTGAAGATCTCGATGCCATCGAGAGAGAAGAACTCCGGCGTCAGAGGGGTTATCACCTCGTCCATTGCCAGAATCACGTACTTTTCCAAAAGCCCCATGCCAGGACCGAGGTCGACGATGGCGAAATCGAATCCCTCGCCCTCTATCTGCCGGCACAGCTTTTCGAAAATATGGGGTTTCGAAATCATCCGCATATCTGAAAATGCCTGAAGATTTCCATCGAGCGAGAAGGTTGGCAGGATATAGAGATTCTTGCCCAGCTCGGCCACCGCATCGAGCAACGAGCAGTCTTCCATCAATAGATCTGCCAGTTCATGCTCCGGTGTTTCCTTCAGAAGCCAGCTTGATAGATTTCCCTGCGGATCCGCATCGACTATCAAGGTTTTCCTCTTCCTCGATAGAGCGTGGGCCACGTTCCCGGCCAGAGTGGTCTTCCCTGTGCCTCCCTTTTGAATGGCGAAGGCGATGCTTTTCATACTTCCCTCCTATATCTTTTGTACTACAATCGATCTCGATGCGATAGTGTAAAGCATTCTGAAAGGTATAGCAATAAGTTTTCAGAAATGTTATCTTTTGGGCATGCCTTTCAACCTGGACGAGATCCGGCTGTTCCCCTTATCGACCAGGCCGAAGCTGACAGAAAAGAAGTGCAGGGACACGGTCCGATGTCCGAAATGCCATTTAGCATTCGAGCCCACAGAATTGCAAATCGAGTGACTTTTCTCCGATCTTCTGAAGAGAAAAGCAGCTCCAGGGGTCGCCTCTGGGTGACCCGCCCTGTGTAGGGAAGCCGTCTATTTGGCACTTTAAAGGCACCGTCTATACCCGAAGTCATTTCTTCAAAAAAAGAGGCTGAGGATCGATTTCAGGGTTTCAGGGCATGAAAAAAAAGCCCGCTCAAATTAGCGGGCCCATTCATTACGATTCCCCGGGTTGATTTTAGGCACAGAACGTGCCTGCCGAGGACGATTTAATAATAGCATTTTTCGACCGATTATTGCAGTCCCCTCCTGGGCGGTGGGTTAGCGCATAACTCACCGCCCGTTTTTTATTGACCGCACATGATAAGTATCGAAAAAAAAAGCGCCGGCCCGAGGGCCAGCGCAAGGTTTTTCACCGCACATTAACATCTCACGCGATACTCAGCAGGATCTGCGCGAAGCACGGGCAAAAAGTTAAAGCCGACTTTCAGAATATTGATATTGGCTTACCGGATTGGGTCGGCTCTTTCATGCTAAACCTAGAAGCTTCTTGAGCAGTACATAAACGTCGCTTTTATCACCTTCTTTGCGAATCCCGGCGCCGATAACGTGTACCTCAATTTGCGTTCTATTTACCTGATAAACAACCCTATACCTACCGGCTACGTGAAGGCTTCTATAAGTGCTCAAATTACCAACCAAAGGGAGACCCTGGGTTTCTGGATCGCTCTCTAGCTGCCTGATCCTTCTCACTATAACCTTTTTCTCAGGGTTCTTGATTTTTTCAATCATGTCTCGGGCTACCGGTGTAACCCTGACAGTGAACGTTAAGCCCATTCCTTTTCAAGTTCTTCAAGAGGAATAAGCTCCCCATCCTTCACCTGCTGTATGCTCTTGTGCAGCTCCTTCGCAAGCTCAGGATCGGAAAGTATGGCGAGCGTTTCGAAGATAGATTCGTACATCTCGTAATTCATCAGCGCAAGAATGGGCTTCCCCCTATTAGTAATAGTAACCGTTTCCTTTAGGCCGCTGTGAATCGAGGTCAGCTTTTTTCTCGTTTCCGTAACACCCATAGTAAGCATCTTCATCGCCCTCCTGATTTGCCGATCCTTCCTGTACAGATCAGTGTACACTCAATGTGATTATCGTAATAATACAGCATATTGTAAAGCAATACTGAGTATTATTTTAGATGTTTTTAGCATACCATTCCCGGGCTAATAGTTCTCTGTTTCCAGCCCGCAGCGGAGTCGAACCGCCGCGAGGCCACCTATTGGCCGGGCTTAACTGCTCCTGACTTCAGATATAGGCCGCGGCTCCCAGTACAGGTCTCTTTCGATGCCCAGGCCCATCACCTTGACTCCCTCCATCTCTTCCAAGCTGAAGTTGCCCAGCTCTGTCTCGAAGCCCTTCACCAGCCCGAAAAAAAGCTTGTCCTCGGGATCATACTCCAAAGCCCACCAGTCCCAGCTGCTCATCGGATGAAAGTAATGGGCATGGACTATCGGGTCGGCCACCTCTTCCTGGGAATACAGCCGGGGCATTTTCCTCTCCAGCTCCTTCGTCATCAATTTCACGCTCTCCTCCCTTAAATAACAGCGCCAGCCAGATAGCCGACAGCCGATTCCGTATGGCAGATATAATGCTTGGCCGTGGTTGCCAGATTGGCATGCCGAAGGAAATGCTGAATGCTGACCGGGCTCATCTTCAACTTGTCGAGCAGCGTTCCGCAAGTCCTTCTCATCAAGTGCGGGCTCCAGGTGATCTCTCTCTTGATCAGCCCTGCCGCTTTGACCTTCTCGCCCATTTCGCGGACTCGATTATAAAGCGTGACCGGATTCATTCTCAGCGGTGGGTCATGGTGGTTCGAGGACATGGTGAAAAACAAAGGTTCCTCGGACTTTGGCTCTCGATGGAAGTGCGCTCTGAAATAGGTGTGAATGGCCTCTACCACGCCGCTGAGAGCGATCTCCTGCCGGAAGGGTTTGCTCCCTTTTCCGATGCCGATGCAGTACCATATTCCTTCGTCTGGGTCTTCCTCGAGGTCCTGCCAGCTGAGTCCACAAAGCTCTGCCGCCCTCAGCCCGGTGGCGATCAGCATCCGCATCATGGCAAAGTTCTCAAGCCCCTTCACGGACTCATCTCGTTTGATGAAATTCAAGAAAGTATTAAGCTCTTTTTTGTACAACGCCTTGCCCAGTTTGCTCGTCCCGGTCTGTCCGAGTTTCTTCTTCAGCTTATCGCTCATGCCTCGAAATGGACTCTGGAACAGCGGCACGAGTTCCTCTATTCCCTTGAAAAAATTCTTCAAGCCTGCCATGCGGACGCAGGCTGTTTTCATGCTAACGTGCTTGGCAAGATACTCGTGGAATTTCTCGATGTGGCCCTTGCTGATCTGAAGGGGGCTGAGTCCGTCCGTGAATTGGTAGAGCTGCTTTACAGCGGTCAGGTACGTCCTATACGTCCCTGGGGCCAATCCCTGTCCTCGCAAAAGATGAATTTCTACATCCTCGAATGTCTTAATTTTGCCGAACACGGAAAGGGCCTTTTTCAGGCCCTCCTCCAATCCAGGAAAATTAGACAACGTTTCCGACGGGATTATCAGAGCGGTTGCTGTCTTTTGCATCGGTTTCCTCCTTCGATTTCTTCGGCCCGAATTCGACATGCTCGCCTATGATGCTCACCTTCGAACGGTCATCGCCAGCCTGATCGACCCAGCGATCTTGTACGAGTCTTCCGACGATACGAACACTTCGCCCTCTTTCGAGATACTCGGTGCAAGCCACTGCCTGATGTCCGCGTACCGTGATTTCAAAGTCATGATACTCGGCACGGTACCCTTCACAATTTCTGAAGGATCGCTCGCTCCGGACCGTCATGCTGCACCTGGGCTTCCCGTCGGCGGTATAGGTCAGATGCGGATCTCGGACGATTTCTCCTTCGATGAGAACGGAATTGAGATGGTTCATTTTGCCATCCTGTTTGGGGGGCGCTTGGCTGTGAGGGTCTGGAGGATTCAGTTCATTTTTCATTCCCAGTGCTCCATCAAAGCGCTGCTCCATCAAAGCAAAATGCCGGGGAAGGGGTGATGGCCCCTGTCCTTCAGAGAGCTACTCTGAAGTAATCCACCGGCAAGCCCAGTCTACCGCTTGCCGTTATTCTTTTCAATTCCTCCTTCTTGATAGTTTGGGGCGCATAGTAAAGTACGCGATATTGCAGGTCAAGCGTCTCGGGCCTCCTATCATTTCTTCCTCCTCTTTTTCGGCACCGGGCCAGGGCCTCTCGCGCTATGCTCCCTGATTATTTTCAAATCCTTGTCGGCGAAGATCCAGTCCCGCCCGACTTTCTGGCCGGCGCCATACCGCTGAGCGAATTTCCTCATTGACTCATGGGATAGGCCCAGGATTTTCGCTGCCTCCCTACTGCTGTACAATTTCACGTCTCCTCCTCGTTTGATACTTGATCGAGTTTCATTGAGCGGTCTGTGAAAAAGGATCGGGGCTGTGTGGATAAGCTACACTTTCCGCTACACTCCACACAATAGAAAGTCATTTTGACCCCGATCCTATTTAGGTCTGTCTCTTCAGTGCCGGGGGACCATGTCCGGCAGACGGCTCCCTGGGGCGGAAACCGTTTCGACTATCACGGCATCAACTCGATCTTCTCGACCTCGACCTCGCTCAGCTTCGCGATGATTCGAGCGAACGTCTGAGCCTTCTTCTTGCAATCTCCGTACAATCCGATGTACTCTGCATTCTCTGTTTCTCCGTTCGAGAATTTCACTTTGAACCAGTAAGCCCCATGGCCGTGGGGCTTGGTTCCCTGTGACCATTCGAATTTCTCGGTGAGAATCCTCATTTCTTCCTCCTGACAATTCGGAATTCTTCCAGCAGTTTCACCTTGATGCTGATGGCCGTGTCGAAATCGCCATACTCGGATGCCTCAGCCTTCTTCAGCCCTTCCGTGATTAGAGCAGTGATCAGTTTGTTTTCCTCGACCCGCTTCTCTCTTTTCTCGGTTGCCTTTGTCATCGGTTTCTCCTTGTGACCTGTCTCTTCAGAGCAGGGCGGTCATTCCCTGCTGACCGGCCCCGTGGCCGGTTTCGACTATTCGTTGTAGCTGAAAATGCGATCTTCTGGGTGTTCGCCATAGAAGCCGGAATCTTGATCAGGGCGGGCCTTCCCTCTCTCGGCGATCAGCAATTCCGTCCCGGCATGGCAACAGAAACTCTGACCAAATCCACCGTTCGCCTTCGGACACCGAACCCAGCAATCGGAGTTGATCGAGCCGACCATATAAACACCAAAACAAGTTTTGATGTAAACCTTGCCGCTGTTCAATTCGGCAGTAGTAACGTCGCGCAGCATTTTAGAAGTCATTTGACTCCTCCTTGAAAAAGTTTTTCGAGATGGAGCAGATTGAGTTTGACTCGACGCCTGACGCGATCTGTTCCGTGGTGGTCTTCAGTACTCAGCCATCCTGTTGTCGATCATGCCCCGTTGATATTTTTTGATGTCGTGCTTGGGGGCTTCCTGGTGTTCAGCTTGTCAGATTTGATTTCCTGAAGGTTCTCGATTCCGTGCCAGGCTACCGGGTTACAAACCTTTACGCCCGCCCACCGAACCGAACCATATTTCAAAGATCAGCCTACGCTGTTGATAGTACCGTATGCGAGACAGCAATACAAGTCTATGAGAAAAAAAGTTTTCGTAATTGGAAAGAATTTTCAGGAATTACGTAAACAAAAGTTACCCGTTTTTAGATATGCCGTCCGAGGCCCGTTCTCGACCGTGTACGGCCGTAATCCTTCCCTGACCACGCGATTATCGAGCTTTGCTCCTCTGAGGCTTCGCACAGCGGCACTTTGCCGGGGTAGGTGACGTGATCTTACCATGACGATTTGGAAGTAGAGAAAAACGACCCCGGCAGGTGCGAAACGGATCCGAGGAGCCGAATCCTGGGTGCCCGGCGAAAGATCCAAAAACACCGAACACCGTTAACCTGCCAAGGCCGCTTAATGAAATAAACGAAATAAAAACCCAGGGAGGAGACCAGTCGCCCCTGGGAAGGCAGCGCCTTTTTAACCCACCAAAAGCCCCGACCAACAGGTGCGAAAGGCTATGGACAAGCCCCGCTCGTTAGAGCGACCCGTCAGCCAGGGCGTTTCTTATGCTTTCGGTATCCTTGATGCACCCTACCAAAACATCGATAGGACGGGGACTTCTGCTGTCCTTGACGGCATCCAGGAAAGCGTCTTCGTCCGGATTAAGCTCCGCTTTCCTGGTCGGCACTTCGCTTTTGCTGCCCCGGACGGCGGAGAGGAAAGCGTCTTCACTCAGCGGATTGCCTTCCCTCGCTGTTGCTCTTTGCTCTCTCTCAGGATGGGCGATTGTGATGATTTTCTTTATTATTTTCCTCATCCCGCCCCCCTGCGGTATAATTTCTGACGGCGGATGTGGCCGCCCTCCACTTCCATAAAGCTTCCATCCTTGCCGGGACCGTACCGAATAACCGTTCCGTAATCATCGGTGACGGGCGGGCCGAATTTCCAAGCAATGTATTTTTGAGCGATTGCGACGTGAGCTAGGATCCCGGCTTCCCGCTGGGCTGCCGCCACCTTTTTCAGCGGCTTGTCTTTTTGCACGAGTTCTTCGAGTCGATCCATTACATGCATCGCCCTCGGATTTCGATCATCTTTCATAACTTCCAGCTCGGCCTGCATTTCAACGATTTTTGTCATAAGCATCCTGCTGTCGAATTCGGCCTGGCACTGGCCAGACTCAGTCCTCTTTTTAACCAGGCCTACGTCAATCTGAAAGACCTTGCAGCCGTAAAGGCTAGCACCGAGTTCTCGCGGAGTTGCGCCGCCCATGAGCGACAGCTTCTGCTCGATTTTCAAAACCTGCTTTTCGGTCAGGCTGAATTTTTCCTGGGCTTCCTTTGTAGGTGCCGGTGCTTTCGTATCTATCTTCGCCTGGGCTTCGATGGCCTCCGAGCTGCGGGCCAGGATGGCCTCAATCTGCTCGTCTTTCTTAACCATTATGTCGCTCATTCTCACTTCCTTCGCTGCCGCTTGGCAGTCGGTTTGTTTTCAGTCGGTTTGTTTTCACTCGATTCTATTAAGCTCTCTGCCAGCTTTGACGCTCCTTTCAGCGTCATTACCATTTTTCTGAGCAGGACTCTGCGTACCTCCAGGTCCGGGTATTGCTGTAGTAATATCTCCCGGTTCATCAGCAAATAGCAATAATGAAAAACGAGAGCCGCGTGTTCAATTATTAGATTCTTCACCTTCTATCCTCTCCTCTTCCCACGACGGTCTGCCCGTTTCTTTCACTTTGGCAAATCTCCGCCTCTTCTCTGCTTGCATTTTATCTGCCATGTCGATGTTGTCGACCTGTGACAGCCCTTTGACCTCGGCTTTGACTTCAGAACGCTGCACTTCGCTCCAATATTTCCGGTCGGTTATGGCCAAATATTTTAACGCCATGCCTGCATCCTCCTGATGCAGTTTCGCGGTGACAACGCTCACCGCGGCCAGATATGCCAAAGTCCTTGCCGTCTTGATTATGCGAAAAAAGCGAAAGTCAAATGTTCGGGTTTTTCCCGCCTCCGCATCTTCCCGCCCCTTCTTGAAGTGCATTTCGAGACACCGTTCCGTACATGGAACCAAGGGTGCCAGAATCCTGTAATTCCTGATCGGCAGGGCCTCGTACTGCGTTGCCACCTTCAGGATAGCTCTGATCTTGTTCTTGTTGGCCGGCGCTGCCTTCCTCCTCTTCCGGACCGTTTTAGACTTCGTACTCTTATCCTTAGCCACGTCAGGTTCCTTTGATCGGAATGCTCAATATTGGATTTAGGTGGTAGCCGGGGTCTTTCGTTCTTGTCTTGGTGATGTGGGTTCGATCTGAGGTGCGGACGATCTTGCTGCCCCACTTCTTTTTAAGGAGGGCCATCTGTCTTTTTTCCTCAGCCAGATTTCGGTACTCTGCCACGCCTCCGGTCTGCTCTATTTGCCTTGTCGCATAATAGGCCTTGTTGACCCTGAGGGTTTTCCGGTATCGGTTCAACTGCTGAAGGGACATATCGTAATCTTCCTTCAAAGAAAGCCGCTCATCATACCGGAGAGGGCAGCCTTTCATAATTCCCTGGAAGGGAGATCCGATATACGCCACGAATGAAAAAGGACACATCTCGCGGTAACACTGCTGATCGGTGTTCACGTTCACGCCCCACAGCTTGACTCCGAGCTCCTTCGCCATGCGGGTATATTTCTCCAGCCATGCCCAGAGCATCTCTCCTTTCAAAAGCAGGGGTTCCTTCTCCTCGAAAATGTACAGCCCTTGCAAATCGTCATCGACGGTTACCACGCAATCGTACTGATCGAGGAAGGTGTCGAGGATCCAGTTCCGCACTCTGCTGATATTCCCTTGGACCGCATCGGGGCAGATCGAAAAGGTGACGTCTGGATTCCTCTTCCTGTATTCCTCCTCCTGGCCCTGGCATACCACGACAGTGATTTCTGGGATGTAAGCCGGGGTCTCCAACATGTCCGGCCTCTTGAAAGAGGGTGCCGCCAGCATGATTTTCATTTCCGTATCCTCTCGATAATGGGCCTGCCCTTCAGGACTCGGCCGATGCCAACCTGTTTCAGCTTTAGATGTTTCGACCGGACCGGCTTCAAATCAAGCACGGTCTGGCACTGCAACCAGTCCATGTCATTATCGAAATACAAGACAACGTAATTGTGGCTTTCCATCAGCTCCTGGGAGAATTCGACTTCCGGTTCTTCCCTCTTCACCGAGAGCAGCGTGTCGAATCTGATGTCCGGGATCTTCGCCAGATCTCGTATCTCATCGAGGCTGATCGCGCTGTCGAGCAGAAATTGCTCGAATCCCTTACGGTCGACCTTGCCTATTTTGCTGACGCCGATCGCGACCAGCTTAATCTTCGCCTCCTTCAGATTCTTGGCCTTGATTGTGGCCGCCGGCAGGGGCGGTATCTTCCAGCCTTCCTCCTTTAATTCGAGCAGGGCGATCTTCCGACTATGGCCGTTCAAGATATGTCGGATTCCTTTCCTGTCCTTCCAGATCGAGATGGGTTCAGAAAATCCCAGCTTGAGGATGCTATTCTTCAGATAGCGAATATCGCTGCGCTTGATGTGTTTGGTCTTCGCTTGAAGCTCCTTGATCTCTTCCACCTTCACGGTTTCAGCGCCGGCGCACTCGATGCGGATCGCTTTCTTTTCCATCAATAATAGCCCTCGATGTTATCAGGATTCTCCCACGGGTGTATTTGCCGAAGTCCCAGTTTATTTCGACAGCGGTAGCAGTAGGCATCATAGCTCGGCTTTTTTCCGATGCAGCTACATTCGCAGATTCTTTTATGGCATTCTTTGCAGTACCATATTCCGTGGCCGATGTGCTTTCCTTCGCCGGGCTGCCCGACCTTGCCAATGTTTGCGCGAAAGACTGTTGGTCCCGCCATCACTCCTCCTTAACCGCTTGATAGTTGTTCCCGTTATCATTCGCCATC
>SDBT01010647.1_pt1 | contig 14836 bp, 12 predicted proteins | sample 2277101 | NCBI WGS metagenome assembly SDBT01 (sample SAMN10404973, study PRJNA504765) | marine sediment metagenome | isolation source: marine sediment core GS10_PC15, 103 cmbsf | place: Arctic Ocean: Southern Knipovich Ridge | collected 2010
TGAGGCAAGATCTTTATCAACGACTGCCTCTAATCCGTCAAGACCCCAACCCTCTTTTTCAACCACCGGCATACCTCCACCTCCAGAAGCAATTACAATAACCCCATCATCAAGCATCTGTCCAATAATGTTACTTTCAACGATCCGTTTTGGGTCAGGTGATGGAACAACCATCCGCCATCCTCTTGGTTGCTGAACCATATTTATACCATCTTTTTCCATCTGTTTTGCTTCTTCCTCAGTATAATATGGACCAATAGGCTTAGTAGGGTTTAATAAAGATGGATCATCTTCATCAACAACAACTTGTGTGATTAGTGCAATAACTGGTTTTTCTACGTGTTCCCTTTTTAAGGTGTTGGATAAGCATTGCTGTATCATATAGCCAAGAAGGCCTTCGCTTTCTGCAACACAGATTCCAAGAGGCATCGCTGGTGTGATATCCTTTGCCTCTTTATTCTGTAATAGTATCGCACCTACCTGAGGGCCATTTCCATGAGTAATAACAACATCCCATCCGTTTTTTATCATTTGAACAATGGATCTTGTACTTTTTCTTGTGTTTTCAAATTGTTCATGAATTGTTCCTTTTTGCCCATTTTTGATTAATGCATTGCCGCCAATTGCAATTACTGCTCGTTTCTTCATAATAGAGTCCTGAAAATATGTTCTTGCTATAAAAAATTCATGGTAGAAGTAGATATATACAATAATATAGTTGTGAGAAGCGAAAGAATGTTTAATATCAACAGAGAACAACTCGTAAACAGGCTTCTCAAAGAAAGATATATTAAAAGTGATACGGTAAAAAAAGCATTTCTAAAGATTCCACGAGAAGAATTTATACCAGAATATCTAAAAATGCAGGCATATATCGACAGGCCACTTGAAATCGGCAACAATCAGACAATTTCTGCACCACATATGGTTGCAATAATGTGTGAAGCACTAGACATTTTTGAGGGCCAGAAAATATTGGAGATAGGAACTGGATCAGGATACCACGCAGCAATAGTCTCACAACTCGTAGGAGAAGAAGGTCATGTATACACTATTGAACGATTTGAAAAACTTGCAAAAAATGCTGAAGAAAACCTTAAAAATACAGGAATTACAAATGTCACTGTAGAAGTTGGAGATGGATCAGAAGGTCTAAAAAAATATGAACCATACAACCGCATTTATGTTACCTGTGCAGCGCCAAAAGTGCCAAATCCACTAATTGATCAACTGAAAGATTTTGGAAAACTATTGATTCCTGTTGGAAGCATGTATTGCGAATTGCAATTATTAGAAAAAAAAGGAAAAGAAGTTATTTCAAAGGATCTTGGAGGATGCGTGTTTGTTCCTCTAGTTGGAAAGTATGGCCACTAATTTTACAGTTTATATTTTATATCTCGTAGGAACTTCTTTCTCCAAGCAATATCGTCTCTGTCTTCAATGCCTTTGGGAATGAATCCATCGATTACTCCAAGAATTCCTCTCCCTGTTTCATTACCAATTTTTGATTCAGCAATAACGATTTTTGTAGGATTCGCCGTTGCGCAATAGATTGAACACACTTCAGGAATGTTTTTTATTGCATTAAGAACGTTGAGTGGAAAACAATCCTTCATAAAAACAATAAAGCTGTGTCCTGCACCTATGTTTTCTGCGTTTTTTTCTGCAAGTTTCTTTAATTTTTTATCGTTTCCTTCACTTCTGATTTTACATGCTCCGCTTGCTTCACAAAACGCAACGCCAAATGTTCCAGATGAAACGGAGTTTACCATCGCCTCATAAATATCTTCTACTGATTTGATGAAATGAGTTTGGCCTAAAATAAAATTGATATCATCAGGTTTTTCTATCTCCACAATTTTTAGTTCCATATCTTTCATGATTTCTCCCCCGCTTAAACATAAATAAGTAATGAGAAAAGTATGATATATAATGTTTTGTTTTACAAATTAGAATGATATATTAAACAGATATATCTAAAAAATGAAAAATTATTTTTACAGTATTCTAGCTCTTAGTCTCGCTCTCAATCTCTGTCTTATTTTACCTATTGGACTAACGTGTTGGGATTCATCTCCAGATGTAAGATCAATAAAGATAAGGTAGTCAAGTCTATCCCTATCTATCAGTGTTCCATTTTCATTGTAGGCATAAATGGTTATTTGAAAAAGACCTGACGAGATTTCATAGTCAGCAGAAAAACCATCTGAACTATTATCATCGTCTTGATTTATTTGATCTTCCCAGAGGAGGTCGATTAGCTCAAATGTTACAGAATCCACTGCATCTGTAGCCATTGCTTCTACAAATAAACCCTTATCACTTAATACAGCAGCAACTCCAAATGTCTCAAGAAGATAGATATAGGCATAGGAGTCGTTTGTAAAAAAGGTACGTAAATAGATGTATCCTAGTTGTATGTTAGATATATCAATTTGTGGTGCTATTGATATGTTATGTGGTTCTGACCATTCACTTTCATTTCCTGTTGCATCTTTGACTTTAACTTTTATTTGATATTCTCCTTCATTGATCCAACTGTAATTTGTTGTCATATTTTCACCTGATTCATAGGGTCCAAGCCATTCGCTAGAATTTCCATCTCCCCAATTCCATAAATAATACAATTGATCTTCTTCAGGATCGCTTGCTACTGCTGTGAAATCGAGATCTATTTCTAATCCTGCAGCTATTGGTCCAGAAATGATTGGTGGATCTGGTATGCCATCCAAAACCCATCCATTCCTATTAATAAATGGATATTGATCTTGATTATCAAAACAACCAGGAATCAGATATAACGAATCGACAAAACCGTCACTGTTATTATCATATGCACCTTCAGATGGTTCGTCAAAATTGTTCCAATAGTTACCACCATATGGATATACACTATACCAGATACTGCCACATTCATCATAAGCATTTATTGTGTTATCGATGAAGTTGTTTTGATGAATGAAATTTCCACCACAAGCAAATTCACCAACTAATATTTCTATACCATAATCGTTGTCTATTATATCGTTTTTTATAATAATATTATCATTGGCATACCAATATAATTTAATCCCTGCCTCATCGTTATTATTGATAATGTTTTCAGATATTCTGTTCTCTGATACAAAATTTGCTATCTGAAGGCCATTCTTTCCATTGTTTTCAATACTATTTGAAATAACGTTATTATTATTTGATGCCATTTGTATAAATATTCCGTTTCTCGTGTTATCTCTTATTTGATTATCTGACATTTCATTGTTTGATGCTCTATCTATATAGATTCCATGGTTATTATGAAAAATATTGTTCTCTGAAATTGTGTTATTCATAGATTGAATGGATATTCCAGCATCCTCCCATACGTTTCCACTGTTACGAATGGATAAATGTTTTAGTGTTACTTCATCAGCATTTTCAGATATATAGATAACATTTGCAGTTCCATTCCCATCAATTATTGTATTGTTTCTATCTTCACCAATCAGATCAATTGATTTATCAATTTGTACATTTTCTTCATATACTCCGTTATATACATAAACTGTTCCAAATTCATCTACAAATGTGATTCCATCTTGAATAGTATCAAAGTGGTCCACCTGCCAACCTGGAGTAGATTCAGTATAGTCATCATCGACATAGACTATATCATAAAATAGCGATTTTGAGTAGTCAGCTTCTATTCCAGGTATGCTAGAAGTCATCATTAGGAGAATAACTACTACACCCACAAGTTTTCGTATCATATGATCCCCCAATTTTATATGCAAGATATTTACATTTTTTGAATTAGTTTTTTATTACAAACATTACATATATATATTTTTCTATTTAAACGTTCCGTAAAGAAAAAAAATAAACTATAATTATCATTCTACTAGTTATGTACAGAAAATATCAAACTATATAGGGTGTCTAGAATAACAGCCAAACGATCATTTTGAATAATGTTTACTCCAACGAACCCTTCGAGGAACACGTTTTAAGTTGAGCATATTTTTCTGACATTTGTTTTTACAAAAATGAAGAACAGTACCATCTTTTTTCACGAATATCTTCCCTGTTCCCGGTTCTATATCGTTTCCGCAAAACGAACAATTCCTTCTCTCTACCATGAAACATTACCTCTACCGTGGCCCACCAAGTCTTTTTGCTTCTCTTTGGGTTTCACTGAGCATTAAAACATCGCCAAGTCTAATAGGACCGATTACATTCCGTGTGATAATCTTCCCTTTGTCTCGTCCATCTAAAACCCGAATTTTCACTTGAGATGCTTCACCAGCCATCCCTGTTCTATCAATAATTTCTACTACCTCACAAGGAGTTCCTTCTATCATAAGTCTAACCTTGTTTCTTTAAAGCAGCTATTTTTTTCACAATATCATCAACAGATTCTTTGTCTTTTCCCGGCGAAATTATTGCTATTGCAGTTGTAGGAACACCAAGGCCTGCTGCGTTGCCTAATTCTTCTTTACTTGGAACATACGTGTAGGGAATTTTCTTTTCTTCGCAAAGTATCGGCATATGAGCAAGGATTTCTTCAGGGGAAACATCCTCTGCCATGACAACAATTTTTGCCTGACCTCGCTCAACATGTTTGGTTGCCTCATTTGCACCTTTTCCTATCTTTCCATTATCTCGAGCCTTTTCCACAAGTTCATAGGCTAAATCTTGCAGTTCTTTTGACACTTGAAACCGTACATACATTGCCATATTTTTAGCCTCCATTTAGAGCTTTCATCGATTCCATTCCTTAGGAAACGTAAAAGCTGGAATGCTAGGCCCATATAAAAACCTTTTTCAGGAACAAAAGAAGATTTTCTCCTACATAAATGGTAAAGGACTTCTTTCAACTTCTAATCTATCAGCTGTTGGGTATTCTTCCACCATAAAACATTTACACCCTTTTCTAACTAGATCTTCTGCGATTTTTTCGAGAATCCACAAGCCAATTTCAATCCTGTCTTTTTCTTTATCGATAAATAAAAATTTTTCAGGAATATCATATTCTCTCTTCAAAAAGAGAAACAATTGACGTAAGGATGCATCTGATTTATATATCGCACCTTTAAGAATAGTACCTTCTTCGGTGATGACTTCATATTCTTTTACGATATTTTTTGCTCGTCTCTTTATTCTATTTTTAAGCTGAACACCGTCCTTAAAAGAAACCGAGCAATAATGAACACCAATATCAAAATCTTCTTGTTGAATCATTTTTAAAACGCTATATGCAGTTTCTTGACTCCCTCGAACAGCTGCTGAAATATCATCTTTTATAACATATCCTTTCTTATGAAATGCTTCAGCGTTTCTCTCAGAAAATTCAAGCTCGTTGAGGTTAACCCAGTTTAATTTTTGATCATTTGCCCATTGTATGAGAGAAAATATTTCCTTTTCCCTGTTTGGAATAACCGGGATTTCAATTGCGACATCTATCGATGTATCTACCGTGTTTTTAATTGATTGTCTAATCGGACTTTTATCCATATTATACCAGTATTCAGGCATGGGGTGAAATCGTATTTCATCAAGCCCTGCAGAAACAATCTGTGGTATTTTATCTGCATTTTTCAACCCAGAGGTATAGAGATGAATATGAAATTCAGATCCAAAAGTATCCTTTAAAAGTGAGATGTATGTTTTGGTTCGTTTCCAAACAACAAGTGGGTCTCCTCCAGTAATTCCTGCACCAGCTGCATTGATGTATTCCGCTTCACGAGTCAATTTTTTTGTATCGTTTTCACTTTCTAGTTCCCATTCATCGGCAAAAATACGGTCTTTTCCCCCCTTTTTAAAACTTATTGGGCAGTAAAAACATTTCGTAGAACACAATCCTGTTATCAGAACAACCATCTTTGAGCCTTGTGCACACATTTTACATGCCGGCGATAAAGCATCAATGTAGCAACTGTCATTTAACCAGGATGTAACTTCTTTCATCTTAAAGCAGTATTAGTTCAGAATATTAAAATAAGTATGTCTAAAAGAGCTTTACAAAACAAACGGGAAAGAGGTATATCAACAAACTTCGTCATTAAAAAATCATTATTTTTATATTTTTTATTATAATTATAATAACAAATTATAAGTAATAATTAATTGTTTTACTTTTTATGAAAATCAAGGACATCCCATGGTATAATAGGCCTGGCGTTAGACTCAAGAAAAAAGGCGCCTCTAATCTTTCTGATGCCGAATTATTGGCTATTGTTCTTGGAAGAGGAATCAAAGAAGAAAACGCAATTGATCTGTCAAACAGGGTGCTAGGAAGCTATAATTTTCATAAACTAAGTGATCTTTCCCTTCCTGAACTTGAAGAAGAGTTTAAAAATCAAGTAAAAGCAATGAAAATCACTGCAATGTTTGAAATCTTCAAAAGAACTAACAGACTTCATAAAAAAGGATTTAACAAAAAAATAGGAAACGCAGAGGACGTCTTCAACTACTTTGTCGACGAACTACGGGACAAAAAGAAAGAACATTTCTATGCTTTGCTATTAGATACAAAAAACAGAATCATTGCAGAAGAGTTGATCTCTATAGGAATCCTGGATGCATCGCTTATTCACCCAAGAGAAGTATTCAAATCAGCGATAAAAGCAAGCTCTAACTCTATCATTCTTGTCCATAATCATCCAAGTGGAGACTGCAACCCAAGCAAAGAAGATAAAGAAGTGACAAAAATCCTTGAAAACTCAGGGGATCTTTTGGGAATAAACGTATTAGATCACATCATCATTGGCAAAGATAAATACTACAGTTTTAAAGAAAACGAGTAAACCCCTATTATCGTCATATACAATATGTAAAAGTGGGCTCGGAGAGATTTGAACTCTCGACCTCCCGGTTATCAGCCGGGTGCTCCAACCAACCTAAGCTACGGGCCCGATAGAAGGGGTTAATACACTTTTCCTATAAAAAACTATATTACAAAGTAATAAGGCCAGCTGATATCTGTAAGATCTCATTTATGTCTACGTTCAATCATTCCCATTAAAAGTATACAAGTTATTAATACGCGCCTATCAAAATTTTGCGGTACCATTTGACAATTCATCTCCCAGATATCCCCTATAATTTTAAAGTCTTGATCAATATTTGCCAATACCTGTCCATCCATTTCAAGAACCATTTTTTCAGGTACAAGAGCTCCTCCAGGCATGAATTTTCTGGCAAGTGCCCGACCTGTTGATGACTCCACTATTCGCCCAACAAGCTGATCAGAAGTAGTATAAATCTCCCACGTATCTTTTACAAAGGCAGAAATAATATTTCTTTTAACGTATCCAAGTTTAGTATTTGTAGCAGAGTCAATTACTGCAAATTTACCCCACGCATCCATTATTTGTTCCTGTTTGATGCAGAATAATTCTTGACTCTCATTTTCGTCAGAATATATTCGTATATCTTCCTTTAATTTGAAAAGTTTCTGTTTACAAAAACCAAGAATTGCTCCACTCTGATCTTCCAGCCAATATTTATTACCAATAGTAAGTGTTTTTTTTCTAATGCGGTAAAAACCTTGATGCCAAATATCTGATGCACCATATGATTGTGTCTGCTGTTGCGGTTCGAAAATAGGTGTCATCGTTTGTTTTTCAACATTTTCGGCACATCTAGGACAGAATTTTCCGCCTATTACTAGTTTAGTTCCACACTTAGGACAGTATTGGGACATTTTTTCCTCCAATTAAATCAATAGGGATGCAATGGGCATCCCTTTATAAACTTGTTTTCCAAGGGATATAAAAAAACAATTCATTTGTTAATCGACATCTTAATACGTAATTAATTAATTGCAGGTCGGAATGGATATCGAACGCACTATCAAAGAGTTATCTCAAAACGAGAAAAAAGTATTGCTATCTCTTAAAAAGCTTCATGGAACTGGCTCACCAGAAAACATTTTTAAAAATGGTGATTTTGATCAAGAAGTTGAAGTTGCACATGCTGCTTCATGGCTTCAGTCGAAAAAATTGGTAACGATTGAGGGTCATATTTCTACTGTGTATTCTCTGGGTAAAGAAGGAAAGCGTTTTTTAGAAAAGGGACTTCCTGAAAAACGAGCATTACAAACCATATTTGAAAAGAAAGGAAGCATCTCTCTAAAAGATCTTTCAGGGTTTCTTGAGAAAAATGAGATTCCTATTGCTATTGGTTGGTTGAAGAAGAATGGTTGGGCAACAATAAGAAAGGAGAAAGAAACTGTTTTAGAGATAACTGAGAAAGGGAAAAAAGCATGTTCTGAAGTATGTGAGGATGAAAAAATACTCCAACAACTTAATAAAAAGGGCAGTATAGAATTTAATAAAGATAAGATAAAATCATTACTTTCCAGAAAGAATGTCGTGAAAGAAAAGGATATCATTTCAAGCACTGTATCTCTAACTGATGATGGTAAAAAGGTACTTGAACATGGGTTTGAACTAGTTGATGAGATATCGCAAATCAACTCATCCATTATTAATGAATATTATCCTGGGGGTTCTGCATGGAATAAACCAATAGATAAGGTACCATTCCAAATTAGACCATATGATATTCATGCTTTTGCACCTGCTATGTATGGTGGCAAACCTCATCCTTTGGTTGATTTGATATCTAAGATTAGGCAGATTTTTCTTGAGATGGGTTTTCAGGAGATTCAGGGTGATTTTGTTGAGTCTTGTTTTTGGAATATGGATGTCTTGTTTATTCCACAGGATCATCCCGCTAGAGAAATGCAAGATACCCTTTACTGTAAAACGCCGTCTAAGATAAAAATTGATGAAGAAGAGTTAGTTGAAGAAATTGCAAAGGTACATGAAAACGGGGGCAGTACTTCCTCCACGGGTTGGGGATATGAATTTTCTAAATCTGAAGGTGAGCGGACGTTACTTCGAACCCATACAACAGTAAATACTATTCGATATCTCTACAATAACCCAAAACCTCCGTCTAAGGTTTTCTCAATTGGAAGGGTGTTTCGAAAGGAAAGTATTGATGCAACACATCTTCCTGAGTTTTATCAAATCGAGGGTATTGTTCATGAAGAGAATACGAACTTTCGACAACTCATAGGTGTGCTAAAAGAGTTTTATAAACGGATGGGTTTTGAAAAAATTCGTTTTCGACCAGGGTATTTTCCGTATACTGAACCAAGCATGGAAGTTGAGGTGTTTTGGAATGGCGAATGGATGGAACTTGGCGGGAGTGGTATCTTCAGACCTGAGGTGACAGAGCCCGTTGGTATTAAAAATCCTGTTCTCGCATGGGGTTTGGGCCTTGAGAGACTTGCGATGCTTAAGTTTGAGGTTAATGATATCCGTAGTCTATATATTAGTGATCTTGAATGGTTGCGTAAAAAGGCTTTGTTTTGATAAATTATTTTTTCTAATTTAATACAATTTTTGTACCAAAAGTTAGAAATATTCTTATACACAATATTTATTAATAATTATATATTTATGTTAATATACAGAAACGGTAACAAATGTAAACAAACATTTATATATTAACAAGATAGATATTATTTATCGAGGTTGTGAATACATGCATTCAAACAGAGCACTAAGAGCATCCCTACTATCCTTCCTATTAGTCTTAGGCTCATTAACTGCTTTTACCGCTCCAACAGCAAGTGCAGAATCGACTGGTGAAAGAACAGATTTATATTTTACCGAATATTCGACAATTTTTTCAGAAGTATTATCCTTTATTTTCCCTGATGAATTTGACTCAGGTGGAGATGATTATTATGGTGATGACAGCTTTTTTCCCAATATAACTTCCCAAATGGATACCATCCGACCAACCCAGGAAAAAGATTCAATTTGGCTTCCAAACTTATTTATTGACAATGAAAGTAGACTGATACTTCCAGATCCAAATTTGGAGAAATATTTAGAATTAATCCTTATGTGGGTAGTATACAATAACCCAGATTTAGTCAAAAATTTTACACAAGGAGATCCTATACTTGAATCAATTTTAAATGATATTGATTTTGAATTAGTGAATCCTTTCCGAGTTAACGAAGATTTTACCTACGAAGGCAATGAAACTGTTGAATTGACTGGAAAAATTATTTTTGATCTCTACCTCAAATCAAAATCAAGAATCCTAAAAAAAGATAATATAAAAGTGACAATTTCAAAAGCTACATCAATACTAGGATTAGACGTATTTTCAGAAGAAATAAAAAATGAAACTGCCATAATCAAAACCTCCTTACTTCCCAATAGAATCAAAAAGCAACAAATTGAAATTGATTTAGAAAACCAAACAGTAACCATTGAACCTGGAGATACATTACGATTTTCAGTAGAATTAATCCCAGATGAAAGATTTGTAGGAAGAATATTAAAAATAGCTGAGAATGTTTTTGATCTTGGTGGCGGAAAATACCTGAGAAAACGAGCAGAAGTTCTGAGTGACAAATTACTACCAATTAGAAGAAAAATTGGTGAAAATATATCAATGTTACTTGATATGACAAATATTTCTCTTGATGGAGAAACAAATATCTCATTGTTAGATTTCATCTCAGTTACAGATCTGGCAGAACTCACCGATGCCATTCGAGGATCGGCATTTATCTTTGCATCAAATTCCCATCCATCCAGAGTTATATTACCTGTTGATTTAACAAGTGGAAACGAAAATAGAAAAGTGTTTTATCTCCATAGCGAAAATGTTATGGATACATCACAGCCTTCAGGCACTGAAGCAAATGTAGCACTAACAAGTACGGCTACAATATGGAATGGACAAACACTTGGAAATAGAAATAGAATAATAGATGATGTTTCCGTGAATTTATTTATCAGAAATCTGAGAACAAAAAAACCAGTAGTTGTCACTTTATTTGATGATACCACAGAAATTAAAACATCAGAACCGCAAGATGTTGGGTTTGATATTTCTGCAAATGATCCTATCACGTTTACTTTTAACGATTTAGATTATGAGTTATTTTATGATCATCGACTCAATCTTGGTGTTTCTCTTGCAAATGGAACCTCAGCAGGTCTCTTACGAAAAACACAGCTTTTATATGATTCTGAAAATCATCCTTCATCAATAACGGTAACATTTTCCGAAACAGACAATATTCAATGTACAATCACATCAGATCCCGAAGAAGAAAAAATAATACCTGGAGGGGAATTACAATACACATTATATATAGAAAGTGTCTATGATGATGACATTGATTTGGATATAACTGATGAGAAAAATGGAGAGTGGAGTTATTCAGTAGTTGATGATGTACCAATTTCAATAAAAGCTGGAGAAACAGAAGAGATAAACATAATAGTTACCTCTGATAATAATAAAAATGAAGCATATGGAGATATGATTGATCTCACTTTTATTGTTAGTGGGAAGACCGGTATTGCACAAAATAGAACCACTGTTGAAGTATCAGAAGATGCAATAGAATATGATGTAGGAATCATTGGACAGGATGAGAGTAAAAATATTAAAAAAGGTAAAAACGGTATTTTCTACTTTATTATAGAAAATAAAAACACCGGCGCAGAAGATGACGTTGATAGCTACACGATAACAGCTGATTCAAAAAACAACTGGGAAGTTGACTCTACCGACGTAATTAAAGATCTAATAAAAGGAGAATCTACAGATCTCGAAGACATTCTAGTAGTAGTAACAGTGCCAAAGAACACAACGTTTAATTCTGACGTTATTACTGTTACCGTCACTTCAGATAGCGATCCTGAGGCTTTTGCAGTCATAAATGTAACGGTAAATATTATAGAATCCAGCGTTTTTGAAAGTATCACCAAATTTTTTGAAAAAGCAGCAAATAAACTAGGATTTGATGATATATTTGGTTCAAAATATGCACCGCTTGCCCTAGTATTTATACTTGCTATAATACTTATTCTAATCATAATAATACTTATTTTAATTCTAAAAAGAAAAACAGTCCAGATCATATGTACTGAACGTATCGAAGAAATTGACCCCGACGGTGAGGCGGTATTTGAAATCACTTTAAAAAATCCCACAAGAAAAACTAAGATCTATGAAATAACCTCAAAGGTGAATCCACCATCAAAAAAATGGCAGACTGCAACAGATCGAGAAAAAATAACAATTGCATCTCACAAATCAGAATCAATACTTCTTGTGGCAAAACCTGTAGAGACGATAGAAACCAATGATTGGACTGAAGTGAGCTTAAACGTTAAGGTTTCTGGTAAAAAGAAATCAGAACAAATAATAACTATGGTTATGGTAAAAGAAGGAAAAACCATTCTCAGAATTAAAGATGTATTTAGTTGGCCAAGGGAATTTAAAAAAGGCAATAGAATAATAACTTCTTTTAAGCTAGAGAATAAGGGGGGTATCTCAGCACGAAACGTTAAAGTTGTTTTATTTATAAATGGAAAGCAAAAGAATAAAGTAGAGGTAACTATTCCCAGTGGAGGATATGCGGACGTTAAGATTCCGTGGATTGCCTTAAAAGGTAAAAATGAGTTGCAGTTAAAAGCAATTGAATAGTAAAATATATATTAGTTAAATTATTAGGCGTTTGAAGGTTGTGTCTCTAGTGGTTGAAGATATATCGACAAAAAAGATGGAACAGGAGCAACTAAAAAATTCAGAAAAGAAATATCAGAGTCTCATAGAGAAAAGAAACGAGCTTAACGACATAGCAAAACTCATTCGTGAAGAACGTGATATGCTCAACGATAAACGTAAAGAATTCAAAGAAACCATGGAGAAGGATAAAAAGAAGCGTGATGAACTTGTTTCTAAGATGAAACTTCATAAACAACGAAGGACAGAGTTACAACAGAAGGCAAAGGAACTCATTAAGGCAAAACAAAAGAAACGAGGAGATGTTAAAAGAAACCTACCATTACGAGTTGAGGAACTCAAAGCTGATATTCAGATTCTTGAATATAAACAAGAAACAACTCCTATGAATACTAGAAAGGAAAATAAGCTCATCGACCTTATTAAGAGTAAGAAAAGAGAACATAAAGAATGTATAAAACATCTGGAAAAGCAACAGTTGATTGAAACAGATATTACCGATACTGATGAAGCGATCACTGAGCTTTTCAAAAAAGCTGATGAGGAACATGAAAAGGTTCAGAAATATTATAAGGAAAGCCAGAAGAAACATGAAGAGTATATGAAATTTGTTCAAGAAATCGCAGCATCTATTAATGAGGCAAATAAAAAGCATAAAAAATATATTGAGATACGAGAGGAATCACAAAGACATCATGAAAAAGCTATGGAGATGCTTTCTAAAATAATGGCTGTGAAAAACGAACGAAGGAAACGTTGGAAGGAATCTAAAGAAATCCTTAAAAACCAAAATATAAAAACTCAAAAGATCCTCCTTGATAAAGAGAAACTTGAAGAGCTCGCTGCTGGTTCAGTTGATGACTTGAAAAAGGGGAAAAAGATATCGCTTTCAGGATAAGAAATCGTCGGCAATAAACGAATTTTTAATCGGCAATTTTAAGTATTAAATCTTGTTTTGCCCCCAATGTGACCACTATGGAAAACATTGGGATAGTTAGCTATGGAGCAAATATACCTCGATTCAGAATAAAAACTGGAGAAATAGCTTCAGTATGGGGTAAAGACGGTGAAGCAATAAGCAAAGGGCTTGGAATAAATGAAAAATCAGTTCCATCAATAGATCAAGATACCGCAACAATAAGTGTTGAAGCCGCTCGGGCTGCATTAAGGCGTTGTACTATAGATCCTCAAGACATCGGTGCAATATATATTGGTAGTGAATCACATCCTTATGCTGTAAAACCAACAGGAACTATTGTTGGAGATGCAATTGGTGCGACACCGGATCTTATGGTTGCAGATTTTGAGTTTGCTTGTAAAGCAGGAACTGCAGCGATACAGACCTGTACTGCATTTGTAAAAGCAGACATGATAAAGTATGGACTAGCGATAGGTGCAGACACGTCACAGGCTGCCCCGGGAGATGCCTTAGAATATTCAGCATCTGCAGGAGGAGCTGCATTTATTATTGGAAAAAAGAATGTTATCGCAACAATTAATCATACGTGTTCTTTTACAACAGATACTCCTGATTTCTGGCGGAGAGCGGAAAGAAAATACCCATCCCATGGTGGTAGATTTACAGGGGCACCTGCCTATTTTAAACATGTAACAAGCTGTGCAACAAACTGTATGAAAATAGCAGGAACAACACCTGAAGATTATGATTATGCCGTGTTTCATCAACCAAACGGTAAATTCCCCATTAATGTTGCAAGAAAACTTGGGTTCAGCTTTGATCAGATAAAACAAGGACTTGTTGTTCCATTTATAGGTAACACATATTCAGGATCATCACCTATTGGATTAGCTTCAGTTCTAGATGTTGCAAAACCAGGTGATCGTATCTTTCTTACCAGCTATGGTTCTGGAGCGGGAAGTGACGGATTTGATATTACAGTAACCGAAAAAATTAAGGAACTTACAATAAGTAACGCTCCAACAATTGCTCAGATGGTTGAAAATAAAGAATATATTGATTATGGAACATATGCAAAAATTACTGATCTTTTATATTGGGAGTGATGAAAAATGAGAGATGTCGCAGTTATCGGAGTAGGAATAACAAAATTTGGAGAACTTTGGGAGAAATCATTTCGACAGTTGACCGCAGAAGCAGGATCAAAAGCAATTCTTGATGCAGGAATCGAAGGAAAAGAAATCGATGCGCTCTATGTTGGGACAATGAGTGCAGGTCGATTTGTCGGACAAGAACATGTCGGAGCACTTGTTGCAGATACTTCAGGGTTCGCCTTTGAACATATCCCTGAGATCACTCTGA
>SDBT01010648.1_pt1 | contig 14836 bp, 21 predicted proteins | sample 2277101 | NCBI WGS metagenome assembly SDBT01 (sample SAMN10404973, study PRJNA504765) | marine sediment metagenome | isolation source: marine sediment core GS10_PC15, 103 cmbsf | place: Arctic Ocean: Southern Knipovich Ridge | collected 2010
AAACAAATAAAAGAAAGTTTAGAAGAAAAATAAAATAAAACTGGAGAGGAATAAGGTTCTGATGAACATGATAGATGGGCTCGTTGGATGAAACATTTGTTTTCAAAAGGTAAAAAGAATGACGATGGATCTTTTGTTATAGACAAAAAATCTGTAGAAAGATGGGAACGTCAAATGAAAACTAAATACAAGGATTTATCTAAATCTGAAAAAGACAGTGACCGGGATGAAGCCGATAAAACAATAAATATCATAGAAAAATAGATGCTACCAATGAAAGAAAATTTAAAAATAAAAGTAGTTAAGGAAGAGCTTTCCCCTGCAGCCGCAGTTTATGGATTCGCAGGTTGGCTAACAGGAAGAAAAAATGCTGTAACTCTATCAGACCATGATGATGCAGGAATAGCAGCTGAATTGGTCGGCGCGTTCTTAGATAAAAATAATTTACCTGATCCCGAAGGTCATTGGGAAAGAGAATTGGAAATGCCAGAGGAAAATGAATATGATTTTCCATCTGAAAAAATAGTTAGCGAATCCCTGAATGAAAACCAAGAATGGGCTGAAAGTTATAAAGATATTGAAAAAAAAATTCAAAATTCCAAAAAGCTTCCTAGAGAAATGAAGGAAGAAATTATCAAAAGAATAATTAAAAGCGAATACGGAACAAGGTATAGCAAAAAAGGGGTTGTAACGAATCTTAAGGGAAGTCCTGGAAAGGGATGTAGCTTAGGAGCAGATAAAGATGGCTGGTTTGTATTTACTCACCGAGCAAGGTCCAAAAGTAAACCTTCCATAGACAAAATTCCCAAGAAAGATATTAAATTTATAGAAAGCACGGGGTGAAAGCACAAAATACTAAGATGAAATTAGTTAGAGAAAATATTGAATTTAAACGAGGTCTAGATCCAAAAGCATCCTTAGGAATTGGAATTAAATCCTTGAATAATGATCTGAGTAAATTGGGTTTTAATATATCTAAGGATTTCCCATTTTTAAAATTTGAGAAATACTATAATTTAAATTCTGAAGATAAAAAGGGACATATGTTATTTTCTTACTCTATGGATCAGGATTATTTCGTTGAAAGATTAAAGAAATGGATTGAAAAAAACACGAATTTTATAGCCGATATAGATTATGATCCTAGGATTGATGGAAATCAGGTACGAATAGATTTATTTCGGAAGGAAGAAAAGGTATTTGAAAATATAGAATTTAAAAGGGGAATAAAGCCTAAAGAAAGTTTAGGGCTAGGATATGCGGGTCAAATCCAAGATATTTGGAAGAGAGCTTATGAATTACCCGGAAATAAAGATCAAGCTATTAAATTTTTAGCGCCAGCTTTGTCATCTATGTCCAATAAAATGGGATTAGATCAAAAAAGATTTAATTGGGGCGGATTTGGTGATACTACAAGCCCATACCAAAATAAAGAAGATTTAGGATATATTGAAATAAAAAGTGAAAAAAAGCCGAAAAATTTTAATAAATCCTCATGGTTAGACTTAATCATCAAGAAAAATGGAGATATCTATGCAGCTAAGCAAACTATGGGATCGGTTATAGATCCTAATGATGATTCCAATTACTATAAACGATTAGGTAATATAGAGACTGAGTCAATTGTAGTGATGGAAAATATAGATAAGGAATTAAATGTATTAAGATCATTACGAGAGAACTTAAACTTCAAAAGAAGACAAGATCCTAAATCATCTCTGGGTTTAGGCGAGGATGCTAAGTGGAAAAAGAAATTCAATGATCATATGGATCGAGTAGGCAATCAATTAGTAGCTCATCCAGGAGTAATAAAGATGCTAAAACAGCTAGTTGTTAAATCTCGCAAATTACATAAGCATCTGGTAGATGATTTTATTGGATGGTCAGGTGGAACTTCAGGAAGTTGGGATAAGGATGATAAAATGAGTAGAACAACTTCGGCTGTTAATTTCGGGCATCGCCAGTCAGCTTATGGAATGGGTGATCATATCTATATAGAATTATTGGAAAATGGCGTGATGCACGGTCAAAGACCCAAATATGCCGGAGGAGCAAGAGAACTATTGGGTTCCTGGAATGAAAGCCCGCTAGAATTAGCAAATAAAACAGCAGAATTTCTTAATAAATCATATGAATTATCAAAGGAAAGAAAAAGCAAAAGAAAAACAAATGAATCTTTTGAATTCAAGAGAGGAATTGAACCTAAAGATGCTTTAGGAATAAGAAACATATATCTTCCTCCATATAATTTTGATGCTATGCCTGATGGATTGTATAAAATGTTTACATCCCTGTCCAAAGGAGGAAAAGCTTACAAAATAGTTAAATTATATACGTCAGATGATGTGAAATCCATAAGGGAAAAATCTGAATGGGAATTATCGGATGTTAAAAAACCAGAAAGAATCAAATATTATTTATTTGGCAAGGCTATTGATTATGGAAACTTCGAAAAAATGGAAAGAATAAGGGGAGAAATCCAATGGAGAAAGTAAGAGTATATAAAATAAAAATGTAATTATGAAGGCTAAATTTGTAAGCGAAGCTTTTGGAGCAAAAGACCGAGTTCGAATGGAAGATATTCGAACTAAATCTGCAGGAGATCATGATAAAGAACTATCTTTAGCGAGAACTCAAGCTAAAATTATTAAAAATGCAGCAAAAGCTAAGGCGAGATCTGAAGCAGCAGAGGAAGTTTTCGGCTCCGGCAGTGATATAGCCGAAATTTTTAATGATAGAGCAGTAGAATTAGGTGGAAATTATGTTAGATCACAACCATCTAAAGGACATATTTCCCCAATAGGACCAGGCGGAGTAAGACCAACAGTAGCTAAGAAATCTCAACCTCCAATTTCTGATTATGTTCTACCTTCAGACGATCCCGGATTTATGAGGGGTAAGAAATTCACAATGGCTAAAAAATTAGGAATAGGAAGCTTTTCAGAAGATCCAAGTAAAGAATTAGGAAGAGGTCCAAAGAGACTTGGTTCTGGGTATATTCTTTCTGTTGGAAGAGTAAATCTAAAAACCGGATATGCTAAAGAAATTGATAGCACTCTAGTAGATTTCTGGGGTCCTGATACAACTTTAGAAGTTTGGCAAAACATAGAATATGGAAAGCAAGGAAATTATAAACTTGTAGCTACATCAGGAAAGCCTAGCGGAATTCCTGGAGATAATAGAAATATGGTCGGGGACCAAACCGGTAGAAATCTAGGGCACCATGAATTAAAAGATTTTGTTCCTGCAGAACACATCAGTGCACTATCAAGAAAATATAAGAATATGACCGGATACACATATAAGTAAAAGAATGGAAAAGATGAAATTAGTGTTTGAATCATTATCAAAATCAAGATCAGATAAAATATATCAAGATTCATTAGGGGATTCTTATTGGAAATTTCGAGATAAGTTTCCTAATTATAATTCTCCTGATTCAGAGGATAATAAAAAAGCAGTAAATTACATTCTTGATGGTATCAAGAAAAAATATGAGGTATCAGATCCTGAAATAATAAGAGATCTAAAAAATAAAATACATTCCGGAATTACGTAAGAAATGAAAAAATTAGTAACAGAATCACTCGTAGACTTCCTAAATGAGGAGGAAACCATAGCTTCAGCAAAAGACCTTAAAGTTATCATTAAGAATGGCAAAAAGTGTTTTGCCATAATGAGTGCATATCAAAAAGATTCTACTAATGAGGAAAATGGCAAAAATACAAAAAAATTACATAAAATATTAAAGAAAATAAGTCCTAAAGTTATTTCAGTCACAGGAGAGTGGGACGATAACATTCCTGAGAAAAGTTTCTTTGCTTTGAAACCCGAAAAAGATGATTGTAAAGTATTCAGAAACAAAATCAAAAAGGTAGCTACTCATTTCAAACAAGAATCATATTTATATTCCCTTAAAGGAGATATTGTACTCTTTTATATTAACGGAAAGGTTGATGATATTGGGGATGAATTAAAGGTTAAAAATAAATACGTGGGGTTTAAATTTGAAAATGAGAGCTAAAAAAGTCTTTGAAAATATAGATTTTAAAAGGGGAATGGAACCTCGGAAATCCTTGGGGATTGGGTCTGGAGAAAAAATTCCATGGGAGGATTTTGATATTATGAAAGCAGATCCAGGATATTATTTATTATGTTTTCTTAGAATGGGGTATAAAAATTGGAATAAGAAATATAGGGTTTTAGAAATTAAGGATGAAATGAATCATATAGGGGTTTCTTGGCCAGAAAATACACCTAAAAAAGCTTTAATGAATTCAACCCATTCAGGATATGATTTTAAAACCAGTTTTGGTCAGGGTTTACGAGGAGTATGGATTCAGAAATTAAGACCCGATGAATATTACCCTAGTGAAATTACTTTTAAGCATGAGAGCTAAAAAAGTCTTTGAAAATATAGATTTTAAAAGGGGAATGGAACCTAGGGATTCACTAGATATAGGGGAAAATTCGGTAGCCATGATTCATGAAAGGCTTAAAGAGATAACTCAATTGATTGAAAGTACTTTAAAAGCCAACGCATATGGAGAAGTCAAGAAAAATATATTCGGCAAGAATAGCTTTGAAAGTGTAATTGAGCAACAATATAGATTTAAAGGAATAATTAATGAGGGTGCATATTTTTATATAGGGAATTCATATAATCCAAGGGAGGGATGGTATTTATTACAGGGAAGTACTTTTATAATAACTGACATATTAGATTATTCGGAGTTTATACCAAAACTTCAAATCTTTATGAATAGATATAAGCAAATTTAAATGAGAGCTAAAAGATTATTTGAAAATCCTGATACATGCTGTCGTTCCGGAAGGTACGATACTTATAGTGAATGTGAGGATTCATATGAGTATGCTCTAAAATACTATGATGATGATTCTCATGCATTTGGATATTATTCAGATATGATGGTTTTTGGACCTGAAGGAGTTTTTCATCCGGTATTAGCTGTAGGAGGAAGACAAGATTTTAAATACGCGGGAAGAATATGGATAAAACAAAAACTCATATCTTTCTGGGATTATCCACCACCAAATAAAATCCTTCAAACTCTAAAAGATTTAGAAGAAGCATTTGCCAATGCAACTTGTTTATATTTGGACCAAATAAAAGAGCCTAATTCTCTTGTAGGTTCAGAGGGGGATCAAGATTTCTATTTCAACGAACCTAAAGAAATTAACATACTAAAGGATCGGGATTATAGAATTGAAGTAATGAAAGGAACTCCAGATCAAAAGAAATTTGGCAAGAAAGATTGGCCTTCTGAAGTTGGGGATACAGAATTTATTACATTAAATAATTATGCTCTAAGAAAAAATGTTCATGATAGACCTAAAGGAGAATTAGGTATGGAACATGGAATTTCTCCATTGAAAAAAAAGAAACAAAAGGTTCCGGCAGGAACTGGTTCTAGAAGATATGGAGCAAAGAAACCACTAGAACAAAGACAAAGGGAAATGACTTCTGAAAGCTTAGGTTTTAAGAGAGGAATTGAACCCAAAGAAGCTTTGGAAATTGGATCAATCTCCCAGAAAAAAGCCTGGATGACTCCAGAACAAAGAGAAGATTATGATATTACGGAATTTGTAAGAGAAAAAATTATCGATGGTCTCAAAGATACTGAATATGAAGCATTTATAAATATTGGGAATTTTGGACCCGGTCATATAGAAATTGATTTTCAAGAAGAAGAATATATGATTTGGATAGATGATACTGAAAGCGTAAGAAGCGCAGGAAATGTATGGATGTATCCCATGGGATTGGAGGGAGAGGACCCTGAACTTAGACCTGATTGGCTATTGGGAAATTATAAAACTAGACCAGATAAAATTGCTTCTATATTAATACAAGTCTATGGAAAGTTATCAACTGAACCAGAAGTTATGAGAGAAGGCATAGATTTCAAAAGGGGACAAGATCCTTCTAGAGCACTTTCTATTGGAATGGATGATGAGGCTTGGATAGAAGAAACTGTTAGGAGATTAAAGGAAGATTTAAATATCAATGTTTATCGAGATGATTATGTTCATGAAGAATCTGGAATGATGGGATCTGATCTTTTCTTCTATGATAAAGGATTAACTTTGGAATATTTTGATCATGCTTGGTATCTACACTTAAGCCCAAAAGGAAGTAGTACTATCCATTTAAGCCCTATGCCAGTGTTGAAATCTGATAATTTGGATGAAGCTATTATAAAGACTAAAAAATTCATGGAAATATATAAATCAGAAGAAAATAATAAGGAGCTGATACAAAAAATGCAAAAGCAGAGGTGGGATTATGATAGTCAAAACTTACCTCCTACCTAAGATTATGAGAGCAAAAACGACAACCGATTTTAAAAGAGGACAAGAACCCAAAAGGTCTTTGGGGATTGGAATATCTCCTAAAGATTGGGCTAAAAGAGTATCTATAGAATTAATGAAATATGGAATTAAATCTAATATAGAAGATGATGATGAGATATACCTTATTTTTGGTGATTCATTTTCTAAAATAAGCGAATTACAACAAAATGAAATATATATTTCATTTTGGGAAGAAGAATGGAACTTAGTATCCGGCGGAATGCAAAAAACCATATTGGTAGTAACGGATAAAAATATTGAAGAATTAATTTCAGAAATTGTCCGTTTTGAGTATGATGATGACCGAGATATGTTTATAAGTATAGGTAAAATTTTAAATAAAGAAAATGAATGAGAGCTAAAACCCTTAATTTTGAAAGAGGAAAAGAACCTCGCAAAGCTCTAGATATAGGAATGACCCCTCGTAGAGAAGCAGATTGGCTAGTGAAAACTCTAGATCCATTTATTGGGGGTGAAGCTTTTATTTATTCTGATCTTGAAGATTCTGAATTGCCGGCAGGTGCTTTTTATTCAGATGGCAAATGGAATTTTACATATGATGAAAATGAAAATTGGTGGGCGCTAACACCCCCGAATTGGGATAATCCCCAACATTTTTTCGATACTACCAGTGAATTACTAAACTTTTTTCTAGATTATCAAATGGATAATTATAAAATATGGCTCAAGAAAGCTAAAAAAGAAGTAAAGAGAATCCAAGACATGATATCGGATCAAGAAAAAGAAGAAGAAAATCTAGATAAATAATATCCACCCATTTTTTTAATACTGGATATATAAATAAAATTCAGGTATGATAAGGGATATTTATACAAGGGATCCAGCAGACCCCAATTATGTGTTCGGCGAATATGAACACCAAGACCCCATAGAAAGTATTATCACCAAGGTAAAAATGATCCTAGGCACTACCCAAGGACAAGTTTTTGGTGATATGAACTTTGGAGTAGGCCTTGAGGACTTACTATTTGAAACCCGCCTGAATAAATTCGAACTAGAAGAGCAAATTACTAAGCAAATATATCAATATGTTTCTGAGGCAGCTGATTATAAAATCAAATCAGATGTAAAATTTGGAAGATCCCAAACGGGATATGATTATGCTGTGATTGATATTTATATCGAAGAATCGCGCGTTATAGGAATATTAGTGAAATAATGAAAAAACATAATATAGTTTATATAACAGAAAATTTAATTATCATGGAGAAAAATGTAAGATGAAGAATGAAAGCTAAAAAAGTATTTGAAAATATAGATTTTAAACGGGGACAAGAGCCTAAAAAGAGCTTAAGACTAGGGAAACATCGGCTACCTCAAGAAGAATGGGAAAGAAAAACTATCGGAAATTTTGAAATAGAACTTTCCCCTAGTGGATCCTATATTGTTTACAATTTTCATGGCGGACCTAATTTAGTTTCGAAGGATCCAGACTATATTTTAGATATGCTGAAAAAATATCCATACGGAAAAAAAGAATGAAAGCTAAAAAAGTATTTGAAAATATAGATTTTAAACGGGGAATGGTTCCAAAAAAAGCTTTAAATTTAGGATCCAGTCAAAGATTGTTAGATGCTGTGGAAGAAGAGCTTAAATGTAATGCTGTCAATCCTTTCGTAGATATTTCTAGTAGAGATCTTAAAGAAATAAGAACTAATTTAAAATTAGGCGCTGACCCGCACGGGCTAGAATATTTATCGGATGAAATTGAATTTCTCAAAAATAAATATAAATTAGAAGAATCTATAGAATTTAAAAGGGGAATAGATCCTAGAGAAAGCTTAGATATCGGCAGGCACCATAAAATTGAAAAAATATATAATGAAACCAAATCTCCTTTTACTGAGGGGGGGTCATATTCCGCAGATAGTTATACAGATAAAGGATGGAGAGATATTATTGAATGGATGGTAATTCGGGATTTTACAACAGAGGAGATAGATTTAATACTCCGGAGCAAATTGATGAGATGGGCGGCATACCGTGCAGCAGGAAAAAATGATTTGAATGCATTTTTAAATTATGGTATAAATCAATATTTAGATTTTTTATGGGAATATATTCCCGATCCCAACAGAAAAAATAGAATAAAAATAGAATAAAATTAGATTAAAAATATGGACATTATAAGAACGGCAAGAATTCGTTTAGCAGAACTTTTTCAGGATTCTATCAATTTCATTTCAGCCAGTTATAAAGAAGTAGGAAAACACTTCACTATGGCTTCTCCCATGGGTCAACTTCTCCAGGTTACTCTTGGATTAGGTAGATCCATCATTTATTACATTGAAGATTCCATAACTGAATTGAATATTAATACAGCTTCCCGACCTGATAGTGTTAGAGGGCTAGCAATGCTAACTGGCCATAATCCTTCAAGAGGAATGGGAGCTCGTGGAAATCTAAGATTAACTTTCAATGGAGAAAAACCTGATATTTATGGAAATACAGTAATCGTTCCAAATCATATGGAATTGGTCTCTACTATTAATGGATTAACTTATACAGTTGTTCTACCTGGTAATGAAGTAAGATTGGATTTAACAAGCATTAATAACTATGTAGATGTAAACATCATCCAAGGAAAGTTAGAAATGCAGCAAGTAACAGGAACTGGAGATCCATTACAATCTTTTAATTTCCAAAGTAAAAAAGGTTCATCAATTGATAATTTTTATGTGAATGTTTATGTGAATGGTAAAAGGTGGATTGTTAAAGATTCTATATTGGATATGGTATACAGAGAACAATCATGCATTATTAAAACAGGACAGACAGGTGGGATAGATTTATTCTTTGGCAATGGATTTAATGGTGAAGCTCCAGAGGTTGGTGCAACCATTTTAACTGAATATTTACTAACAGACGGAGAACAAGGAAACTTAAATCAACCAAGCAATCCTTCAGCTAAAAATTGGAAATTTCAATCATCAGGATTTGGACTCAATACAGAAGAAATTGACCTTAACAAAATACTTAATGTAAGTATCCAAAACGAGATAATTTTGGGAGCAGCTGAAGAAGCTATTTTCTTAACAAGATTATTAGCCCCAAGAACTTCTAGAAGTTACGTTTTAGCAAATGTGGACAATTACATTCAATTCCTACAGAAGCTTAATATCTTTACAATTGTCGATGCCATTCCAGGATTTGCTACATTTGAGGATAGATATGCTTTGGATAAGTTCACCCAAGCAAAAAATACATTTGAGAATGTCGATGAAGAATATAGAAAGATGCTTGCAACTATCGGAAAAGATTCTGATGTATCTCGAGCTAAAAAATTAGAATGGGACAATGCTCAAAACCAAGTTTATTACTGGCAAGAGATTTTAAATAAGGAGAAGCAAGATGATAACACAGTTTATCTTTTCTTAGTTCCCGATGTTAACAAAAGAATTTCAGCAGCACAAAATTATTATACATGTCCTTTAAGTTCATTTATCTTGCAGAATAATGAAAAGACCGCTATTCTAAATCTTATTGAGGAAAGCGGACAAAGAGTTATTACAGTAGATAATGCCATTTTATCTCTTCAGTATCCTAAATTTGTAATGAACATGGCATTGATTATATTTGAAGGGCATGAATATGATGACGTTAGGGAAAGTATTATTTCCAAGACGAGTGATTATTTCTTGAAGAATACCAGGAGAGACAGAATTCCAGTTTCAGATTTAATCCGTGTGATAGAAGGGGTAGAAGGCGTTGACTCTGTCTCTATTTGGTTTGATGCAAATGTTAAGAATTTCGATATTTACCAAGATGGAACTTATGGGTTGGATTCTTATGGCGATATAATTCTCCAAAGATTTGTTGATGATGCATTTGGAAATAAAGTTCCTGTAAAGGACATTTATCCATTAATTAGAGGAGGATTTGAAAGTTATAGAGGAGTTGAATATGATGATTCAACCGATAAGAATAAGTTATCAACTGTTAACATACAAGTTAGGGGGATTACTCCAGTGGATTTGAACAGCAAAAAAAATGAAGTTGTATTGACTAACTTATAATGAGAATTGTCAGAGAAAATATTGAATTTAAACGAGGAATAGATTCTAGATCTTCATTGAATATTGGAGCTAATAGAATTCATTATCCTCCATTTGATACAATCACTGAAGGGGTATATTTAATAGAATGGATCTCTATAACTGCAAAAATCCCCGGGCATAGCCTAGTGTATATTGATGACGAATTGATGTTTCATCCATTGACTGAATTCGATCCGAATATTGATCTAGATGATTATGAAAATAATTGGAGAAGTAAACTTGATTTGGATCTAAATATCGGTTCCCCATTAAAGGATTGGATTGACTCCATTTCAATGAGAAGGATGGGGTCCTTACCAGTAAATGAAAACATAGATTTTAAAAGGGGACAAGATCCTAAAAAAGCTTTGAGACTTGGTCCGAAAATCAAGGATATTCAAGAAATAAGTGATAAAATGATAGAAGATTTTCCAGATCTTCAATTTAGAAGTTTGACAGGGAATATAGAAACTTATTTTAAAGTTGGCACAATAGAATTTGAGGATACAAAAAAGGTTTTTAAAGGAAGTTATAGAGCAACTGATGCAAAACATGGAAAAACATATGAGCAAATAGGAAAAGAATTTGAAAGCTGGATTGAGGATTTTACACCCTATAAAGCTGAAGTTTATCCCTACTGGAATAATGGAAAAAAAAGATTTGTTATAAGTATTTTAAGATGATGATAATTAGAGAAAATATTGATTTTAAACGGGGTTTAGAACCCAGAAAATCTCTGAAAATAGGCATAAAAGAAGCCAATGAGAACTATGATACATTAAGAAAAAATTTAATATTGAATTTTCCTGAACTAAATTTCAGAAGAATGGATGGATACATAGATTCATATCACAAATTCACTACGATAACTTTTGAAGATAATCGATCTTATTTATATCTGGGAATTAGTGAACCTGAGGTCTCTGAAAAATTTCGTGTCTGGTTCGAAAAAAATACTAATTACCCAGATATTAATATAAAACTCGAATGGAGAAATCACAAAAGAAATATTGATATTGATGTATTTCGAGATCATATCATTGAAGAAAGCATCTCAGATTTTAAAAGGGGAATGACCCCCGCAAAATCGCTGGGAATTGGTGAAGCGGGAATTTATCATAGAACTGATTGGGACTGGGTAGACAAGGGAGAAGAGGTTATGGATATTATTAAATATAAGAATTTTTTGATTAAGGTTTGTAAAGTTCCATTTTCTGTTGTAACAAAAGATAGATTAGCTGATATATTAAAAGGAGAGGAAGAATGGCTAGAACCGGATCCAGATGAGGATTATTACACGATTATTCCGGATACAGGAGAGCCATTTACGCAAGAACCTCATATAGTTACAGGAAATGAGATATCTAAGGGAATACAAGATACAAAAGATTTTTTAAATGAAGAATATGGGTAATATAGTTAGAGAAAATATCAAATTTAAACGAGGTAGAGATGTAAAACAATCTCTGGGTATTGGCATTGAAGATAGTTTGGATGATCTTTTTGATGAGTGGTACTTAGAGGGAATACATCCTTTTCAACAAGAAAGATTAGATAATGGGGCTTTGCAATTTTATCTTTTTATAGAACAAAAACCCTTCATGTTGAAAAGAGCTAAGGATATAATAAAAGATTGGGCAGATAAACATGGTTATCAATTTGATTGGCGCGTTGGGACTACAAGACTTCCAAAAAATATTCCATGGAATAAACATCTTGAAGGAAAGATGGGAAATTTAGTAGATATAACATTTACAAATAAATAAAAACGATGGCAGAAGATATTCAAAAGGCAAACATAATTAAATCTCAATTAGGGAGAATTAAAACAAGAGCTCCCTATTACGATCAAATCAATCACATAAATGATAATTTGAAAAATTTAGGGTATGATTATAGAGGTCAACTCTATAGAAAGACTACATCTCCTGAGTTATGGGGCAACCCATTACAAATTCCATTTATTGGAAGATTGGAAGCTATGATGACCACTGTTTTAGAAGAAGCGAAAAATATCAAGAAGACTTTTTCAATAGCACATTCAAAAGAAACATTAAACATACGGTAAAAAAGAAATGAAAATAGTTAGAGGAAATATTGATTTTAAGCGAGGATTAGACTCAAAAAAAGCATTAGGGATAGGAAGACCTAATCTCAATATAGGGGATAAAATTTCATGGGATAGAAAATATTTTCATACTACAAATCATCCTTTAGGAAGTAAATGGGTAACCGATGAATTTGAAGGCACAGTTACATCCATAACAGATGAAGGGCCCGAAGTTCGTCATTATGACTGGAGTAGTGGCGCAATGAAAGATTCCATAGTTCCTTGGGATACCATTAAAGAGGTAAATGAAAATAGTATACTGGAAAATATCGATTTCAAGCGAGGATTATCACCAAAAAGAGCTTTGCTAATAGGCAGAAGAGAAAAAATGGCCGAACCTGAATATTTAATGACTGCAATGACCGAAGATCTAGATCCAATTCAAAGTTATGAGATAATAAGCGGAGGAGATACAATAAATACGATAATTGCTAGCATTCAATATAAAGAAGAAATTAAAAATATAGAATTATCTCCATTAATTTATAATTGGCTTTACGAAAATACAGATATATGGTCATTAAATGAGATATCTAATCCTACTGTCGCGGGTAGCGGTCATACAAAATGGTGGGGAATTATCACCCTATCAAAAGCTGAGAAGTATAGATAAAATGGATATTGTTAGAGAAAATATTGATTTTAAAAGAGGACAATCTCCAAAGAAGTCTATGAATATTGGAAAATATAGAAGGATAGAAAATCCAACCGCAGATGATATTTTTAATTTAGAAGAAGGAGATTATTTAGTGGAAAGCGATGATTATCCACCGTATAGCATTATCACAATTGAGAAGTCATATAGTGATTATCATAAGGGAGTTTATTTTAATATGTACCAATATAAATGGAAAGATGACGCTTCTGAAGTCAATAAGGATCAATTAATTGATACTTCGGATAATAAAGAAGATATTGATGCTTATATACGTATTTATGGGATAATTTCCATACAAAGAATAAATAAAGAATAAATAAAGAAAACAATTGAATGGATATTCATAATTGGAAAATATTTAACAAACGAGGTAGCTTCATCAATTGGTATAGAGATAGCTATTTGAATTTACAGTTTGTAACAGATACTACGAATGCAATTGGAGGCGAAGCTTTTTGTTTAACTGATCCTAGCGGGATTATCAATGAGGTAATTGTAGCTAAGCCCGGATGGAACTACAACCCGGCTAACACCACTGCTATTTTACAATATACTTTTGCGGTGGGAAATGCAAGTTATGCTTTATCTCCAGCCGAAGCATCTATCAATTTCCAAGATGTATCTATATTCTCTCCAGATCCAACAAACACATATGGAATTGGCAGTGTTAATATGGATTTGAGTACCAATTTCATTTATCCAGCAGTTTCTTATTCAGGAGCTTTCTTCTTAGATCCCGTTGCAGTAGGGTTGGTTGAAACTGAACACCTTACAATACTCCAAGAAACTTCAACAGGAAATTATATCAGACCTTATGATCCAACTAGTCAGCTAGTATTTAGATTTATAGAAAGTGATGAACAAATAAAGCTATTTGAAGTTAACAATGATGAACAAATTATTGAATGGACGGATGAAATAGTTTTTGATACTAGTGTTTATGTTGGTAGAATGCCAATCACAATTAATATTGGTTTCAAATCCGAGGATGAAGGTGTATATGAAAGAAGATTAAGAGTATATGAAAGAAGAGATGGTCAAGATAACATATTAGCGGAATTTGTAGTTAATGCTCAAAGTATAGGTCAAGAAGAAAGATTTGATACTTTACTTCAAGACTTAGCTCCGATGCTTAATGCGAAGAATATTCCTCATATGTTTAAAGAAGCGAATATCAATGAAGAACTCCCAGATTGGCAATTACTGAATTATAAATCTAAACATGCTGTTTTAGAATATAGCCAAATCACCCCTTACATTGGTTCTTATAAAGCATTAATCAATTCCATTAAGTGGTTAGGATATGAAGATATCAAGGTCAAGGAATGGTTTAGGGATGTTAAAGAAGATAAGAAATTAGGGCTTTATGTTCCTTATGATGCGGAAGAAAGAACAAAGACCATTTTATATTTTACGGCAGAAGAAAGAAGAAATCTTAAAAAGCTAAATGAGCTTAGCTTAATTTATTGTATCAATCGAGATACAGGAGAAATAGATGAATGGGGAAATCCAGAGACTGTAAATTGCTATGAGTATAATTTAAATGAAATTCTTACTAAATTATTCTCTTTAAAGAAATGGCTAGAGAAAAATATAATTGGTGTTCATGCAAGTATAGTTGATTTAACTGGAGAA
>SDBT01010649.1_pt1 | contig 14835 bp, 23 predicted proteins | sample 2277101 | NCBI WGS metagenome assembly SDBT01 (sample SAMN10404973, study PRJNA504765) | marine sediment metagenome | isolation source: marine sediment core GS10_PC15, 103 cmbsf | place: Arctic Ocean: Southern Knipovich Ridge | collected 2010
CTTGAAGTTATATCCAATGCCATCGTGAATATCTACGCCTGGGTGTGTTCTGTGAAAGTCTTTGAATTTCCTTACCTTTTCGTAAATCACTCTATTATTCGTAACTATCGCTCCACCTTGACCCGTCGTGATTATCTTGTGCGGAGTGAATGAGAATACGCCCACGTCACCGAACGTTCCGAGATGTTTATCATTCCACTTCGAGCCGAAAGCTTGACAACCATCTTCTATGAGAAATATCCCACTATCTTTACAGAAATCAACTATCTCTTTCATGTTTCCAGAGCGCCCATTGATAGGAACATATATCATCGCTTCTGTACTTATCGTTACCTCTGCCCTATCTAAATCAAGGCAAAGGTTGTTCTTATCAACATCACAGAGTACCACATCTGCACCTGTCCACTTCACAGCGTTTGGTGTGGCAATCATCGTATAATCAGGAACAATAACAGAATCTCCCTGACCTATTCCCAGCGCCAATAATGCAAGATAAAGAGCCACTGTCCCACTCGTGACGACTACGCAATACTTGACGCCTAGAAAGTCAGCTATCATCTGCTCGAATTCCTCGGTCTTCTTATGCTCCGTGAGCCAGCCATCTCCTTGCAGATATTCCGTCATTGCCTTGACTTCATTCTCGGTTATCAATGGTTCGATCTGATTTATATATTTCATTCATTCCTCCCTTAATTTTTCCCAAAATAAACGGCCATAAATATTCCAATAAAAATCACTACGCTAATCATCAAAAGACCAAGTCCTTGATTAGTTTCCATCAACAAATATCCACAAACAAGAATTGCAATTCCCGTTACAATCGCAAAAGTAATTCCCAGCGCCTCTAAAATTTGCATTAATATTTTTTTCATTTCATTGCCTCCATGTTTAATGAGATTAAGATACCATTCTCTTTATCCATATGCGGATAATAAGCTTGTGAGTAGTCGTCATATTTTGGGTAGTCCTTGAATTCAACACGCCAATCCCATCGCCGAATCTTAAAGAATCCCGCCTTTGTGAACACAGAGCGAAGAGAATTACAGTCATAAATCGCCTTGTGGTAAATCGTCTTGTCTCTACCACGAATCTTCCATACTCCAAGAAGCGGACCACTGACACGACCCGTGTCTCTGGTGAGTTCGTAGACCTTAACTAACGCCACGAAATCCGGAACAGCAACCCTCAAGATACCACCTTTCTTTAAGAGCTTGCGCCAACGTTTAAATATAGACACAATCTCTTCTCTATCAAAGTAATCGATCACATGAGAAGCATAAATTAAATCTACACTTGAATTCTCGAAGCCAATCAATTTCCGGATGTCTTGCTTATCATTAATATGTTTATATTTAGCTAGGTCAATATTACAATAATCAGGGAGATAACGCTTCCCACAGCCGAGATGCAGCTTTATTTTGTTCATCCGAATAGCTCCATTTGCCCCGTCTTTGATAGATGAACTTCGGCGACCTTCTTCCAGCGTTCGAACAATGGGATGGCTTTCTTTTTAAGATATTCCCTAAACTCCTCGACCTCTGACGTTCTAATCGGCCAGAAGATTCCCTTGTTACACGCTACGACGGGAAGTTGAGAGTAGATATTTCGGAGCTGTCGGTCTGTGAGCGCACCATTATACCAGTGACAATAATCCAAGAGCTTCTTCCTAGTAATTGCTTCCTCTTTTCCAGCGTGATGATACTTTAATTTAGTTAAGATGATTTCAGATAATTCCATTGCTCCTCCCTTTCCGGAATATCTCCGGTAAACTCATAATTTATCGAATTGCCTCCACCACAATCAATACTAAAGTCATGGCCCCCATACGGGTCGAAATCATGAATCTCGCTAAGTGATACCCAACACTCCCAAGTATTGATGTAGATAAGTTTCATTTACTCCTCCTTATGCGACACTGTTATTTACTCTTTTTGATTAAGGTCAGATATTCACCTAATTCCTCAAGATTTGGCTCGAACATATCTCTCTCTATTAGGGAGTATCTACTAGCATCTAATTTGTGCATGATGCAGAAATTCCTTAAAGTCCACCCACTCTTTATTCTTATCTCCCTTAAAATTGAGCCGATTGTAACTTTCTCTAACTTAACCATCCTTTCCTCCTATGTTAGTTGACATAATCACTTATGCGACACTAAAGAATCTTTCGATTTTCTAGGTTCTCGCTAAACTTCCTTAACCATTCCCCAATAAGTTCATCTGCAAATTTCATTACCCACTTCACATCGCCCTCTATGGTTCGGCTATCATGCCAGTTAGAATCCCAATGCTTAATGTTTGCGAGAAAATTCCGCTATTTCTTCCTTAATCTTATTGTCAATTTCATCTAACCAGTCTGAGGCGTGTGCTTTCATCGCCTTATCAATCTCGGGTTGGTATTTCTCTTGGATCTGTTTCATCTTCACAGCCCGGGCTTTAGAATGACCATCTTCTTCTTTTAGGGGAATACGAGTAGATTCACCTACTTTCCTTTCTACATTTAATTCTTTTTGAAATTTATTAGCAATACTAAACCAGTTTCTTATTTGTAGATGTAAGTTAGATGATGCTTTGATTGGATGATCTTTCCACCAAGAACATTTCTTTTTTATTTCTTCCACATAATCAACGTCTGGATATTCAAGGGATAATTCCTTTAAAAATCCCAAAAGAGAACCAACCTTCTTTTCTCCAATATTTACTACATCAGCCAATAAGGAAGATATTTCGTCTTGTTCTTCCATTGTGATATTCGTATGTGCTTTTGTTTGAGTGAAGGTTTTTGTCTTCTCTTCTTCTAAATCTATATCTATATCTCTATCTCTATCTAGTGCGTTACTAGAGTTACAACTAGAGTTACTACTTTTTTCGTCACTTTCATCATCCCTATATGGCCTCTGCCTCTGATATTCAGATTGATATTTCTTCCAATTAACGATCTTAATGACGTTGTTTTTATCAATCATTATCTTATTAAACTTAATCATTTTCTTTTTCCCTGACCTAAATTCGCTAATTTCTAAGCCCAAAAGCTCGGAAATCGTTGCTTCGGAAAAACCAACTAACTTACCACTTGTATCTTTCCTGAGAAAAACCTTCCCATCCTCATTACTATCGCCAGCCATTAAAAGAAGTCCAATCCATGCCCATCTTTCCGATGCCGAAAGCTCTGAAATCATCGTTCCTCTTAAACATTGGTCAACATAAATCTTTATCCAGTTACGTCTCATGATTTATCACCCCTAAAAGAAAAAAGCCCTCGCTTCCGCCTTGATGCACCAGAATCTCCCGAATGGGAGGTAATGATAGGCGTACCACGAGGGCTCTTATTATTTATTTTCATTGTCCTGGTGCATCATCATAAATCATACAAGATGGCTTACAAAAAGTCAAGAGAAATTTAAGCGTCTTCCGGTTTGCCTTGTGTTATCGTTTCTACTTTAACACCTATTGGTCGAGATGCAACCGAGCCCCTATAATAACTTTTCGGGATTAGCTTCCTATCAATGATTCTCCACATATAGACCGGGTAAACTTCAATCCCTGGAATCTGCGTTTTATCTTTTAATTGACTAACGACTCGGTTGATTTTATCGGTATCTACAATCTGCTTGAGGCTCAGTCCCTCTACTTGGGGCGTCACTTTATCTTCTACATATGCAGGAAGCGGGATCTCGGCTTCAAGTGAACGAGCCTCTTTTTCCTTACCCGAATCTTCGAGTATTTTCGCCTCTGCTAGAATCCACTCCTCTTCCCTCTGTCGCTCCTCTTCTTTTTTTCTTGCTTTTTCTTCGGCTTCTCTCTGTCTCTCGGCTAATAATTCCAAATAAGCACCGACGTTGAGCCTCATTCTCTGATCGGCTTCTTTTAGAGGATCATCATATTTTTTCTTCTCTGCTTTAGCGTGGCGGATAATGGGGTCAAACGATTCCGCTATCGCTTTTCTCATTGACTTCACGTCTACAATAAATTCTTTCCCAAACGTAAGTGTTTCGGCGTTAAAAACATTTAGCCCCCTGGCTTGTTCTGGCATTGTAAGTGCCTTTGTTTTAAGTTGTTCTAAGTCTGTCATCCTGTTTTCTCCTTTTATAAACTTTTAGATTCCATAAATCTTTGTCTTTGAATTTTCCTTGCCTTTACCCATTCTGCGACTGCTTCCTGATAATATTTATTTTTGGCAAGCTCTTCGTTGTGCGTAGTCCCGGCAGTTTCTACATGAGAGATAAGATTGTAAACGTGTCCCGCTTTCTCAGCGTTGATTATACCATGAGCGAGATCGAAGAGAATAGAATCGTGTATCTTTAATTTTATATATTGGCCACGTTCTCTTTTCGTGTAGCTCATTTCTTAAACTCAACAACCCGGGGAGATTCGCTGTCTAGCGTACCCATGACTCCCTTGAAATATTCCATCGCCTCTTTCGTCTGGGCCCTTGTGAGTTTCAACCCCTCTGATTCTCCGAACATCTTATGGAGTTGATCTACTATCTGAGAGGGCGTGAAATGATATTTATCTACTAATTGGATCTCTAGTTTAGTCAATTCCATCAATTCGCTCTGCAACGGCATCTCCGGTTTAGAGTCAACGACGACTTTTGGTTCAGTTGAGTCAGGGGGTGCCTCTGTGATGGACTGTGTCTCAAATTCTGCTTCTTTCTCGACTTCTTCTGTAGAGAATCCAGTTGATTCTATTTCTTTTGCTTCGGCAAGAGCTGTTTTCGCTATGATTTCCTCTTTATCTTTTTCGCTCAAAATTCCAGTTTCTTTTTTCGGGGGATTTTCAACAGCAATAGTTTCTTGTTTTGATTGTTCGACTGGAGGAACAATTACATCATCTGCTATCACTGACTTGAGTTTTGATGCCTTATATTCCTCCACCATCGCGTCATAGAGCTTAGGAACCATATCTGGTGGTAGTTGATTGGCCTTTTCATAACCATGTTCACCAAGAATCTTATAATAGGACTCTTTGCCTAGTTTCTCCTTGGCTTCTTTAAATCGATCAAGTGCCTCATATTTAGTGTGTATAACGGTTTTATTACCAACCTTGATGGCGATAGTACGAAAATCATTCTTCCTGTCGGGTGGTCCACTCGGCTCTTGTGTCAATCCATTAGTAGCACTATTCTTTGTTTGCTTCTTTTTCCCGCTTGTAGTCAATCCGGAATAAACGTCCCAACATATACCGAGCATCGACGCAGCTTTCTTTATCCCATCACTCTCTGCGCTCTTTAGGTCGTCAGCAAAGTCAACCATCTTCTTGTCTTGCTTCATTCTCTTGATATCGCTTCCGCCCCACGCAGTCTTTGTCACAACCTTTCCATCAGCAAATCGAACAGTTATCCGTACCTTCATGGCAATCTGGCCCTCATCTTTATCTACTATCTGCTCGATGATCTCACTGTCCCAATCGAATTTAAAGATAGCATTTAATAATCCCATAACATAATTAGTCTCGACATAATCAAGCAGGAGATTTCCCCGCCCCTTTCGCTGCATGATATACTTCTGAGGTGTCGGCACAGACAACATCTTAACTTGATCGGCAACCGATTTTGCCAACGCCATCTTATCTTCCCCGACATAAATCTCGAGCGCTTCGGGTTTCTTTGTTTCTTTTTTCTTTTTTTCTTCAGTCATGATTTACCTTCATTGTACTCATCAACGCAATTAGCCTAATTGCACACTCTTTATATTTATCATTCCACCACGCACATTGTTCTTTTTTGCATTTCAAGATATCAACTTGCTCGGGACTATTAAATGACATAGGACATAATTTTTCTTCAGCCATCACTCCACCTCCACGAACTTCACCTTGACTATTTTATGTCCCTCTTTTATCCATTCTCTCCAATTTGGGACTTCTCTTTTAACGTCTTTCTTATTCAATCCTATTGTCCACAGCAAAAGAGAACCCCATTTATTCTTCATTATCCATCCATCATGTTTAGCCATAATTCTCCTCCTTTTCTTCTAAAATCGTCTTAGCCTCGTCGTCATCGTCGATGCTCAGATTAGTCAACACATCAACTAATCCTTGCTTATCTAAGAGGACGACAGCTCCGAGTGTTCTTTTCTTATACTTGACAAAGTTTGAAGATTGACTTACATTAATCATGACTTCTCCTTTTAATGAGATAGAGCCCGCCGACTCAATTCCTCCTTTCACCTTGCCGGACGGGCTCTGTTAGTAAAACAGTTTTCGCCTTTATCTTTTCATCCATCCTCCTTAATATAGATTTTAGGCTTTTCACTTTATCCACTTATTGAAACTTTATCCTTATCTATGGATTTTTGCCATTTCCTTAATAAGAAATCTCGACATTCTTCATCTGTCTTGAACATAAAATTTGACTTGAATGAATTGCAAATATTACAACTTGCTGCCCAATTTTCATTCCTATTTGTTTGTTCATAACTAAAGGGAATTTTATGATCCCAATGGATTCTCAAATATTTAACTTTATTATTTTTCCAATAAATACTATTAAATTTATTAGCACACCAATAACATTTATTATCTTGAACTTTCAATAATTCTTTTTGGATATACCTTGGAGGACTTTTTCTTATTCCTGGTGGTGGGACAATAACCTTAAATGTTTCTGCCTTATTATCCTCATTGCAATATCCACACACATCACATTGAAACAAAAGACTGTTATTTAATAAAGAATTTCTACAAGATGGGCAAGTGTGTTTATTGAATTTAATCTTACCGAAAATTGCTTTAATCACTCTTGAATACCTAACTTATCTTTAATCTGTTTTAATTCTTCTGGAGAAATATGAGGATGGTCTTTTCTCCATTTTGTTACTCTACATTTTCCATCATTCGGACAATGCCAATGCCAGCTTCGTGTGGCCATGAATGGTTTGTCACAATTTTTACAATTTCTTTCTATGGGTTTAAATTTAATCAAATGTATTCTCCTTAATGTTTACTACTTACTTCAAGTATGTAATGCATTTGTACTCGTCTATAAGGTAATATGGGCCCATCCTGGGTTCGTGTCAAGTCCTTATTTGACCCGATCAAGGAATTTTTTGATTGCTTGTCTTACTATTGAAACTTGTGTCCGACATTCTTTCTCGGCAATCTTATTGATCTTGGTAAGCCAGGATTCAGGAATTCTAACAAATAACACTTTAGTTTTTTCTTTCATCTATTATCTCCTTATAAGACAATATAAGCTATTTGTTAGCAAAAGTCAAGAAAAATATTTAAAGATAACTAAAGAAAAGGCTTGACATTTGCATACAAAAGCATATATTATATAGTAGAGAGAACAATGAAAGATAAAAAGGAGAAAATAATGGAAAGAATAAGCCTCACATGTAAGGACTCTGGCAAGTTCTTTCATGATTGCGAAGACTGTGAACATTATGATAGTTGTGATTATTTTGATAAGAACAAAAGAGACGCTACGCTGATTGTCGTGTCCCCACAGAAGCTTCGAGCAATGAAGATGGGACTTACCGAACGCACAAAGGTTAGGCAACGCCGAGAGCAACAAAGGCGAACTCAGTATTTTAAGTGAAAAGTAAAATGAAACAATGTACTAAATGTAAGCGATTATTATCACTTGATTGTTTTAATAAAGATAAATGTATGAGTGATGGTCTTCATTGTTCGTGTAAGGAATGTACGAAGCGATATTATCAAGACAATAAAGAAGGTTTAAAGGAATATTCGAGGCAGTATCATCAAAACAATAAAGAAAGCATAAAGGAATGTACGAAGCAATATCATCAAGATCATAAAGAGCAAGAAAGAGTATACTGGAAAAAGAGACATAGAGAAAATCCAAAATTTAGACTTAATGCTTGTATGAGTTCGGGAATCGGAAGAAGTCTTAGATATCGAAATATCTCAAAGAACGGAAGGCACTGGGAATCTTTAGTTGACTTCAATCTTGAAGAACTCATTATCCATCTTGAAGGTTTATTTCAATTAGAAATGACATGGAAGAATCAAGGTAAATGGCACTTAGACCATATCAAGCCGATAAGCCTCTTTAATTTTGAAAGTATTAATGACCCAGAATTCAAAGAATGTTGGAACTTAGATAATCTTCAACCTCTTTGGGCTGAGGATAATATAAGAAAATCTAATAAATATGGAGGATTAAATGAATCTAAGAAAGTTGATGGTTTTGACCATCGTAATTTTGGGAATTTCCATTCTGGCAAGAGCTGAACTGCCGAAAGTCGAATGGGAATATATCAAAGGTGGCACGGGGATGGGAGAAGTTCGGGATGCGTCATTTAATGAGGTATGGAATAGAATCCAGGATATTTTATTTTTCGAGAAATTCAAACCCAAGGGTGCTGTTTGGAAACATGTTTTTGACCCCATCGTTGTTGAAAAAGATTCGGGACTAATCAGCGTATGGGGTTGGTGCAAGAGTAGTCGTTTATATACATTCAAAATTACCGTTAGGGAAAAAGATGGACAGGTTATCGTGAAGACGCAATGTAATTCTTCATGGAAGAAAAGAGTCATCCAAAAGTTTTATCAGTTATTAGAAGAGGGTCTTTAAGGAGACGAATATGTCAAAAAAAAATCTAACAAAGAAAGAAGTCAAAAAGTTCTCTACCAAAGAACTCAACTATCGCTATTGTCGTTTAATAAAGAAAGGCGAAACACTTCCGGTAAGTGAGATTACGATGGCTGACGCGAAAGAGATTCTATGGATCGAAGACGAGTTGAAAGAGAGAGTCATACGTGGCGTCGGCCATGATTTCTACCCACCAGATCGTGTTGAGAAAAAAGAAACCATGAAAACAATCCTACACAACAAGCAAGCACCACCACTCGGGCTCAAGATCCCATTCAAGGTCGTCGTGTTTAATTCTATCGGCACGAAAACCAAGGGATTCAGTGTAAGTGCGGATTCAAAGAATGAAGCTAACATCTTAGCTCGCAAAGAAATTCGTAAGCTTAATATACCGAGAGCTACTTACAAGATATTATAAGGAGATGACATGAAGATAAGGAAACTTAATTGGGAGAATGTTTTTTATTGGACAATTGTTCCGCTATCTTTGTGGGGAATTATTTTCTGGTTTTGTAAATTGATACAGAAAGCTTATTTCTCTGGTTGAGTTTTAATCACTTCTTTTTCTCTGCATCATGCGGATCTAAGATATCCCACGCTTGTCCAACTGTGATCGGAGGATATGTACTTCCAACCAAGTCCTTTAAAAGCACAATATCTTCTACGGATAGATCAACAAGCCCCGTTGATTTATGAATCCTCATAGCGAGTTCATAGCGATCAACCTTTTCTTGTCCCGTCAGTTCCTTTGGTTTAGTAGACCGATCAAGCCTGGTAAGCACCAAGACATTAACACAAGCCATTCTCATGGTAAATGGGGGGGCTTTTTTTGTGACGACCATCTTACCATCGACTTCTTCTCTTTCATCGGCTCCGTCACGGATGATATTTCCATCTAAATCAACGAATTTGTAATTAAAATCTATTTTCATTATCCTTCACCTCTACTTTATTATATGAAATTAATCGTCATTGTCAAATATTACTCTTGTGATAAATGGTCATGGATCGCTTTGATCTCATTAAATCTTCCCTGAATCTTTGTTATCGACCAATCGGGATCTTCGTCTATGATCTTTTTCAATTCACTTTTCCTAGTTGCATCATCTAAAACATGAGTCTTGAAGATAGCCAATTGTTTTGCGAGGTTAAGGAATTCATTGAGTCGGAGATCGGCTAATTTAAGTAATCTAAGTAATCGATCCCTGTCCTCCCATGCTTGACGGTCTGCCATGTTAACCTCCTAGATTATAATGAACAGATACCATTCCTTTCAGAATAGCATTTTCTATGTATAATTTTTTAAAATCGGCAATAAGCCCAGTCATGCATCGATGAAGTTCGTTAGGAAAAGCGTGAGATTTTTGGGTCTATTATCCAATTTATTTCCATTAATATGATGAACCGTTTCCCACCCAAATAAGGGTCGTCCCATTTCTTTCATCATAATCCATCGATGTTCATAGGTTGAGAAATTCTTAAAAACAACTACCTTATATCCATTTTTATCTGATGTTGCAGAGTTTGGTTTAATAGTTTTAAAATTCTCCAAAAAATATGCCTTGTCCCTTATCCTTAATTGCCTGCAAACTTCTCGATGTCTTTGTCTTAATTGTCTATTATAACAATTTACACACAATCCGCGAGCGTGATGCTCTGTTATTGTGCCACATTCGGAACATTTACCTATTTTTCTTATTGCTTTCCCCATTTATTCCTCCTTTAGTTATTTTTCAATAATGTTATCTCTTGTTCAAGAGTTTCGATTTTTTTATTCATTTGTCGAATTACACCGTATAGGAGCATGTTTTTCTTTTTCGTAGATACAAAACCACCTTCATTCACTATCCCCAATTGAACTGCTTCTGTATCTTTTCTATTAGCTTTCTTAATTTTACCAGTACATACATCTTCAAGTTCTGCTATTAACTTAACGTCATCATGGTCTTGAAAACCAGCGGGTGCAGCACCAGCGTAGAACATATCACCATCCGCATCAAAGACGAACACCGTAGAGTTGGCCCCACCTTTCCTGATTCTTAATATATTATCATTTGCTCCAGCAGGGGCAGCAGTAGTTCCGTTTTTTATTTGTGCCTCTAAAGTAAGGGGAGCTAAAGCCGTAGCGTCTTTACTTTCATTCGCATTAGTGTAGTAACCACGAATTTGAATACTGAGGGTATCTTCAGTGAACCCCTGTATATCAAGTCCACCAGAAGCGGCAATATATTTTTGAAAGCGTGCGTAAGTATCTGTTTCTGCATAATCGGTTATTCCATGAGCCACATCACTTGACGCGAAGGCAAGTATTTCATTATCAGCAGCTCCCTGATTAAGCGTTAAGCCAGTGGTCATCTTTGTGTTCGTGCGATTAGTTGATGCAAGCGCATCTCCTATGAAAACCTGACCAGCAGCTATGGTAAGTAAGCTGTCGATTCCAGCAGAAAGACCTATTCCAGTGAAGCCAGAAGAACCTACAAAGGTAGCAATTCGATTATTTTTGCCATCATATATACCTAAGTTTTTAAACTGAGTTGTTCCACCATCTTTCCCCTCGTAATTTATTAAAATAGCTCCACCTTCATTATCAGAGTTGTCCCATATATGGTCGTCGAGTATACTTATTTCGCCAAGTTGTAGTGTACCGTCAGCCAGAAAGCGTCCAGCTTCGGCGTTTCCTGGGTCGAAAATTATATCTGAATCAGCATCAATGTGTAGTACACTTCCCTCATTTTTTATAAAGGCTACTTGATTTCCTGCTAAATCTTTAAAATGTATAGTTCCTGTTGCAGCATGACCAAGCATGATGTCGCCATAGACGTCTAGCTTTGCACCAGGAATGCCTCCGATACCAACTTGAGTGTCGGCATCAAACATCGCTAACAACATAGCCCCATATATAGTCCAGTTGCCATCGACATCAAAATAAGGACGCCCAGGAGTGGCATCTGTTACTGTGATTTCGTTAGTAACGCTAATGAAGCTGCACCCTGGGTATTTGGCGTCAGAACTATTAACGAGTTCAATAGCATTGGTCGCCTGATTGTTTCCGTTTAGACGACAATCCCTAAGCGTAGTCCATACGGCAGGAGCAGGAGTCGCCGTCCCATCTACCACCATAGAAGTTACAGAACCAGCACCAGCTACCTCTATCCAAGTATTAATAAATTTGGTGTCTTGAGCATTTCGTATAAGTATTATATCTGTGGGAGTAGCACCAAAACAATAAAGTTCACTACCAATAAAATGTATCGAGTTACATCTATCATTTGCTACGGCATTATCTGGTCCGACTAAAACCGCCCTTGTCGTCCCTCCTACTCGAGCATTATAAATCACGATATGCCTATTGTCGGTTCCGAATTCAATTCCAGTTTCTATCCCATTAAAAGCTATTATGTCTCTCCAAATAAGGGATTGAATATTATCACCAGTTATTATTCCTATTGGACAATTTGCGATAGCTACATCATAGAGATTTGCCGAGGCAATAGTTCCATCTGCATATTCAATACCTGCTGTAACGGCAGCTTCACCATCCCCGTCGAGCATTATACTTTCAACTCTACAGCCTTTCTCACCTGCCGGAATGTTGATTTCTATTAATGGTCCCGCAAAACCAGCCAATGCCAACAAAGTACAAGAACCCTGCGATTGCATCCCACCATAATCACTTCCGAATCTTGTTCCCTGAATATCAATCGTGATGGTAGAGCCAATACCCCAGACGTGACCAGGAGGGAAATACACCCATCCGCCCATACCACCACCAGCAGCAACGGGAAGATCATCTAGTGCAGCTCTAATAGCTGGTTCATCATCTGCAACACCATTGCCGACTGCTCCATAATCCATAACATTATATCTGCTATCTAATGGTCGTGCTACTCCACCCTCTGCTCTATAATGTAGTTGAGCATAACCCGCTGATCTATCTTCTGACCATAATTGAAGCATGTCAGCAGGAGAAGTTGTTGGCGCAGTACCAGAACCAATGCCCAAAACTTGCACGGCTGCTGTTCCCCAAGCAGTTACACCCAATCCCACATTGCGATTAGAACCTTGAAATAAAGCAATCGTATTTCCTTTACCATCACGGATAGAGAGGTTTTTAAATTGAGTTACTCCTCCATCTTTCCCCACATCATTTATAACGATAGCTCCACCTTCATTGTCAGAGTTATCCCATATCTGGTCATTAATTAGGCTTATTTCACCAAGTTGTAATGTGCCATCAGATAAAAATTTGGCGGCCAGGGCATTATTTGGGTGAATCTCAATATCCGAATCTGCGTAAACTTTTAAAATTGTGTCTGCAATCTGTAAATAAGCACGTTCTGCCCCTGCAGCGTTATACCAAGATATTTTTCCATCATCGGCGTGTGCGACTCTTACGTTGCCATAAACATCTAGTTTCGCACTAGGAACGCCACCGATACCCATCATATCAGCGCCAGAATCCCAGAAAAGCTCGGGGTTATCTTCGGTTAGAACACCTGCAGCATCTGCAAATGGAATAGAACCGAGCGTTAATCCACCAACCTCAGCAGCAATATGTGAATGTGCAGCAGGAGAAAATATGCCAGATTGGATTTTATAAAACTCTTCCCAGCTAACCCACTTCTCTTTTATCTTCATGTTCGCTCACATTTGTAAGTCGTGTGATAATCATCTATCTTCACATCCCTAATTATCCCCGTTAATGTTACATTCAGTATCGGGCTAAGTCGTTCTTCCCATTGAATATTATCACCAAGTTCAAGTGGGATAGGCTTGAAGGGCATCTTGAGAGTCGCATACCATTTCGGGTCTTTATATTCAGCAAGTAACGAAGTACACATAGCGTCTATGACAACCTGTGATTGAAAGAGGTGATTATCTATCGTCAATGTCCTTTCACCGTAAGCCGTGATTGAACCAGCGTCACTATCTTCTCCCTTTAGATCGCTTGGCATCGTTTCCTCTTTGCCTACGGTATCTGATTGTCGTAAGCCGGTTATGACTATTCTATTCCTAATTTCATTCTTGTCTTGATACGTCGAAGACGAAGATATTTGCTTTGGATCTGTGAATGTAAAATCTGCTCCAGCTGCTCCTGCCGCTGCTTTAAAAACGGGAGTATTATCATAACTGAAATAGAATCTATAATTACAGAGTTCACAAATTTTATTGATAGCTTTTAGACAGTTTGTTCCGGCTCGAAACCACGTCATATCTATCGTGACTCCAGTGCCGTCGAAGTCCATAGCTGCTAGTGCAGCCCCTTGATTTATATATAATCCAGCAAGAACGAGAAGGTCTGCTACGACCTCCTCTGCTACTTGTTGTGTGAAATAAGAGACGACAAGATTGGCGACACCATTTGCTACCACTTTGTTAATATTAAAATAAACGATCTTTGCTGGATGAGAGGGTGGGTCAGGGCCAGCCTCGGCATCTTCTGTGTATCTCCATTCATCATCACCCGTACCATGCCAGACAGGAACTCCATCTAGTGTGACGTAATAAGGGCCAGTTGAGGCTCCGGGTAATGCGTAATATCTATCCCAATATGATTTCCATTCATAGATAGAAATTTCATCTATTCTATAATCTGCTGGATTTTGAGGAAGAAAAACAATCTGGAATTGCAATGCTTCAGTATCAAGTGCGGTAAAATAGAAAGTTTCCGTCGTCCATGTATCAAGTGGATAAAACACCTTAGCAAAACAATCTCCCGACGTTTGAATAATACGATAACGAACACCAGTTGTTCCAGTTTCACCAACACCACGATGTTTGAATACGACTCGATATTCCTTCCCTGCCGTCGCTGCTCCTACATCAACATTCGTAATAGTTCTTGGTAAAGCACCAATCGCACTTGCTTTGCCGACGAACGCTGAACCACCACCAACATCAGCAAGTGAAACGAAAGTGACGTTTGCCGTAGCCCAGTTTGCGACATTATCTGCTTCTGCTCCACCGATTTCCATCGCATCATTTTCAGCGTAGAGTTCAGAGCCGATCAATCCATCAGAGGCTATCGAATTGAACGTGGCCGTAGTTCCCCAGTAATTATTCGGTCTCCTTAATTCCGTATCACGAAGCCTCTTCATGTAATCGAGTCCGCTAATAGATACCCTATAATCAGGAGCACTGAATTTAGGCGTGTCCATATAGCCAACTAATCGCTGCCAATAATAGTCTACGTCGTCGTATGTCGCACCGATAGATAACCGAACCAATTTCTCGGTTTGGAGATAATCCTTATTTGTTTATCCTTGCGAACTG
>SDBT01010650.1_pt1 | contig 14835 bp, 12 predicted proteins | sample 2277101 | NCBI WGS metagenome assembly SDBT01 (sample SAMN10404973, study PRJNA504765) | marine sediment metagenome | isolation source: marine sediment core GS10_PC15, 103 cmbsf | place: Arctic Ocean: Southern Knipovich Ridge | collected 2010
TCCACGAGTGCGGAAAATTCGCCTAATGAATGACCTGCTACAAAATCCGGTTTAATCTCTTTTTCTGCTAAAAGAGTTTTCATGGCAACAATGCTGTGAAACAAAATGGCAGGTTGGGTGAATTTTGTTTCTTTCAATTTATCTTCTGGACCTTCTTTCATAATTTTGAAAAGATTGGTTTTATTTTTTTCATCGAAATTATTCAGAATTGTTTCATATTCAGGATTTTGCTCGATAAAATCAATTGCCATGCCAATATACTGAGCGCCTTGACCAGGAAAAATAAATGCAGTTTTAGCCATAAATTCCTCTCTTTTATAATCTAATTAATAAACTTCCGGAGGTTAATCCAGCACCAAAGGAAGCCATTAAAATCAGGTCTCCTTTTCTGATTTTGCCTTCTCTAATTGCTTCATCAAGAGCAATTGGTATTGTCGCTGAAGATGTATTACCATATTTTTCAATGTTAACAATAACCTTGTTAATATCGATTCTCATCTTTCTTCCGAGAGCATCAATAATTCTCATATTTGCCTGATGAGTAATTAACCAGTCGATAGAAGTAACATCCAGGTTGTTTCTTTTCATGACGATATCACACATTGAATACATTGATTTCACAGCAAATTTAAATATTTTATTTCCTTCCATATAAAGTGTATGCAGATTTTTTTCTACAGATTCTTTGCAAGCAGGCATTCTGGAGCCACCAGCTTCTTGAATGAGAAGCTCATTATGAGTTCCATCTGCAGTAATTTCAGAATCTATAATTCTGGAAATATCGGTTGGTTCTTTTCGAGAGATAATGGTTGCACCTGCACCATCTCCAAATAAAATGCAGGTATTACGATCACTGTAATTCGTGATTTTTGTCAGGATCTCAACTCCAATAACCAGGACATTTTTAGCGACTCCGTTTTCCACAAATTGTTTGGCAATATTGGTAGCATAAATCCAACCCGGACAACCTGCAGAGATATCAAAGGCAGGAAAGTTTTTTAATCCTAATTTTTTTTGCAGAATGCAAGCTGTAGAAGGAAAAGCATGATCACCGGAAATTGTGCCCACGATTATCATATCAAGGTCTTTGGGTTTCAAATCAGCAGCTTCCAGGGCTTTTAAAGCAGCATTATATGCTAAATCTGAAGCTGCTTCATCTTTACTGGCAACATGCCTGACAGACATCCCGGTTCGAGTGCGTATCCATTCATCGGAAGTATCAACCATTTTTGCCAGGTCGAAATTTGTAAGAAGTTTTTCCGGAACAAAATGACCCGTACCTGAAATCTTTGCATTATATTTTGCTATCATAATTACAACCTCTCATAATATTTTTTGGTGTGCTCAATGAAACCTGATTCTGCAATATTTACTGCAAATCTTATAGCATTCTTAATTGCTTTGGCATTTGCTCTGCCATGAGAAATAACAGAAATTCCATTTAAGCCGACAAGCAACGCTCCACCATATTCCGTATGATCCATTTTTTTTTTCAGATAGGAATAAACAGGATAAGAAAGAAGAGCTCCGATTTTTGCCACCCAATCCTTCTTCATCTGTTCTTTCATCATATCAAAAATTGCAAAGGCAACACCTTCAACAGTTTTCAGCATCACATTTCCCACAAATCCATCGCATACAATAACTTCGAATTTACCACTCAATATCCCTTCTCCTTCTATGTTACCTACAAAATTTATGTCAGTATATTCTGATAATTTTGGAAAAGCCTTTTTTACAAGTTCGTTACCTTTTGCACTTTCCTCACCGATATTTAACAAAGCAACTCTGGGATTTTCATTCTTAAAAAAAAACTGAGCATATAAACTGCCAAGTTTGGCAAATTGAACAAGATTTTCTGAAGAACAATCTACATTTGCTCCCACATCAAGAATGATGGTTGGTTTTTTTTTTGTTGGTAAAGCCATTGCAAGTGCAGGTCTCAGAACATTTTTTATTCTTCCGTAACCCAATAAAGAAGCTGCCATCACAGCTCCTGTATTGCCGGCACTTACCAATCCGTTTGCTAAGCCATTTTTTTGTAAGGCAACTGCTTTTACAATGGAAGAATTACGCTTTTGTTTGGCTACGGTGGAGGGAGAATCCTCCATTGTGATAACTTCTGGAGCATGAACTATTTCGATTCGTTTTTTTTCAAAAAAGAATTTTTCCAGCTCTTTTTTCAGAATTTCTTCTTTTCCAACCAGGAAAACTTTTTCACAGAGGTTTTCCCTAATTGCAAGAATTGCACCTTCCACTTCCGGGAAAGGTGCATTATCACTGCCAAAACCGTCTAAAGCGATACGCATAAAATATTATTCCTGATATAGGAATTCTACTCGTTTATTTCCTTAATTTTTCGTCCATTATAATATCCGCATTTCGCACAAATATTGTGCGGTTTAACCGGTTCACCACAATTTGAGCAAACAGCTATTGTAGGCATTTCAGCTTTATAATGTGTTCTTCTTTTATCCCTACGAGATTTTGAGACCTTTCTTTTTGGAACTGCCATAATGTTTCACTTAACTCCTTTTGTATGAATAAATTAACATTAATTTCTAAAATCAAAAGTCAATCTATTTTCAATGTTTTATGTGTCAAGATTTTTGGAACTGATCAGCCACGAAGGCTACCCCGATACAGTTTACCCCGCCTGCCCTGTTAAATTTTCTTCTATTTAATTGGGGTAGGATATTTTTATCCAACTTGGATCGATTATCATTACGGGGCAGGCGAATGGACACGAAGAAAAAAAAAATTGCGTACCTTGAAAAGGTTTAAGAGACACTTCTTCTTGCTGAACCTTTTCAACGGTTCAAACACCAGATTACCAATGTAAACCTATTTTTCAGACTCGACTTGAAAGGAATGAAATGACTTCGAGTTGAGAATGAAAAAGCGACCTAACCATTGAAAAGGTCTACTTGAGAGAGTTCCTCATCCTACCTTCCGAACGGTCAACTCTATCATTATTTCTTTCAGACCTTCGGAACGGTGAAAATGTGTTCTTCGACCTAACCATTGAAAAGGTCTATTTGAGAGAGTTCCTCTGTATGTAAACCATTTTCAAGGGTCTTGGATAAACCGTAAATCAGTTCCATTTCTCTGAAATATTTCTCATCAAATTCAGATTTTGATGCAGAAAATGAATAACTTTTAAGTATTTTTTGAACGACTGATTTTCCAATATTTTCATCATCACAAAATACTTTTCCTATCTCAGAATTCTGCGAAACAAAATCTCCGATTTTCTTGGGAAGAAAAGCTCCGGCTGCATAGTTCAGATTGGATTCAATCGTTTTTCGACCTGCTCCAATATTAATTAAAGCATACCCGATTTTTTGTGTATCAATAGATTTTATCCAACCTTTTTTAACGGAAAAAATTGGGATTTGAAATTTTGCCTGCGGAAGTAAAGAAGTATCTTCGCAAATCCTGGAGTCGCCATGCTGAGCTTGAATGAATCTCTTGAAACATTCCAAAGCAGTACCGTTCTCAAGAACATTATTTATCATTTTATTTGCTTGATTTCGATTTTTTGCTTTTTCAGAAAGTAAAAGCATTTCTACTGCAAGAGCCTTGGTTATAAGATGGATATCGTGTATTCTTTTACCTTTTAAATATTCAATGCACTCTTTGATTTCAAGAGCATTTCCCACATATTCTCCGAGAGGAGAATTCATATTAGAAAAAACCACAGAAACTTTCTGACCTAGATTTTTTCCTGTTTGCATCAATAATTGTCCGAGTTTCTCAGCTTTTTCCATTTTTTTGATAAATGCTCCTGTTCCAACTTTAAGGTCTACGACAAGATTTTTTGCACCTTCAGCAATTTTCTTACTCATTATACTTGCTGTTATCAAAGGTAAACTGTCGATAGTTCCGGTTACATCACGAAGTGCATAGATTCTACGGTCTGCGGGGACTAATTCATCTGATTGACCGATAATGCTGAAACCGACTTCTTTAACGATTTTTTTGAATTCCTTATTAGACAAATCTGTACAAAATCCAGGAATGGATTCCAGTTTGTCTAAAGTTCCACCAGTATGTCCCAATCCTTTGCCGGAAATCATGGGAACTTTGCAACCACAAGCAGCAACAATTGGAGCGAGAACTAAACTGATTTTATCTCCAACTCCACCGGTAGAATGTTTATCTACAGTTTTCATTTCAACTGGAAATGAGATTCTTTTACCGGAGTCGATATAAATCTCAGTTAGTGTTTGAATCTCCACAGGATTCATATTGCTGAAATAAATTGCCATCAGAAAAGCTGACATCTGGTATTCAGGAATTTCATTTTTCAAATATGATTCTATGAAAAATCTTATTTCATCCCGAGAAAGTTCTTTGCCTTCTCTCTTTTTTATGATGATCTCAACAGGATTCATTACTTTTCCTTTTTCTTTTTTATCCACGAATTACACAAATTAACACGAAAATTTTATCGACTCGAAAGCTTGCGTCGAGTTGAGGTAATCTCTATTGCTTACTTTCTCGAGTCGTCGTCTTTTCATTTCTTACGACTCGATAATGAATAAGCTACTTACCACCAAATCTGTTTCCCATTTTCATAAGTAAAAATTCGTTCTTCTTTTCTTGAATCTTTCTTAACCAGCCAATACAAACAGTTTGAAGGAACCTCTTCAAATATTAATGGTTCGTCAGTACAGGTTTTTTCTCCCAAAGATATCCATTCATCATTCCAATAGAAAAGTTCGTATTCAGCGTCTTTATCTAAGAAAATAATTTCTTTATTCTCAGTTGCCTGTTTTATGATCTTTTTTGTAACTGAGATTAATTTGAGATTTTGAGTTGTTTCACCTTTATTTATTTTTCTTAGAGTTCCATCATTTTCCAAAATGAAGGCAGCACCTGCCGGGATAAGCTCTTTATTCTTATAAAACATAGGAAGATAAGCAATATCAATACCCATTTTATCAAAGGTAACATTATTTAGAGAATCAATTTTTCCCCAATGAATAGCTTTCCATTCACCTGCATTGAAAACGCAAAGATAAGCAAATCTCGTACTATCAGGAATTTCACAATTGATTTTTAAACAAACATCCGAAATTTCTGTGTAGGTTGAAGTCACATCGAGATAATTTTTACCGGCAAGCCAGGGAGGAGCTTTTTCTCCCTCATTAAGTAAGAAGGCAAGATTCTCTTTTTGTTCGGAAAAAGTTTTGCGATAAGCTTTTGCTAATTTATTATGCAGTGAATAATCACCCGGATTTGCTTCAGCTCCCATAAACGGAACAGCTTTTCCACCTGGAATAATGATCGTATTCCAGGCATGATTATTTCCCGTATCTGCCCAATGAGGAGTATAATCGCTGGTAATAGGAAGAGCATTTGCCCGAAATGCATATATTGTGAAATTTGTCATATCTTCACAGCGACCAAGTTCATTTTGAAGCATTTCAGATAATCCCTGATCAGTGGGATGACAATAAAATCTGGCATCAAAACCGAATAAGCTTTTTACATCTTCATTTATCAGTCTGGCTGCTTCGATTGGGTCGCTTGGATCATTCATTTCTTCAGATAGATTTTCATATCTTTCCAGGAAAAACGGACGCCAGCTTTCCAGCGGTTCACTGCTTCCCCGGTAAGGCAAAATGTATTCACGAAACTCATCATAAGAAAAATTCTTAGCCCAGGATTTTTCCTGCCAAGCTGTAAATGCCAGTTCAATATTTTCGATCAGAAGCTCTGAAGTTATGGTTTTTATATCCTCGAATTTATTTTTACGTTTCCAATTCAATTCACCTTTTTTTTCTTCCAAACTATCGAGTGCAGAAATTATTTCATCATACTTTTTGTAATCCAAAATATTAAAGGGAATTTCCACTTTATTGGAATCGTAAAGAGCGAATTCCACGTAACAATGATTTTTCAGATTCTCCAAAATAAAATAGAGTGCATCCAATTGTAATGAATCATTTTTTGCCTGAAAATAGCAGATCGCTTTTTTAATTTCTTTTTTGTTTTTTTTAGCATCTTTTAAAGTTTGTGAAATGCTATCTGAATAATGAGTTGCAGAGCAGGATAATAGAATCAACAAAATACTAATCCAAAAAAAGTTTATTATTTTTTTCATGATTCTCCTTTTTTAATAATCTCAATGAGTTCTGCAAAATTGAGGAAAATTTCAGAAACCATTAAAATGGTTGAAATTTTCGTTTGGTTATGGTTTTGTAACCCACAACTAATCCGTCTGAGCCGGAGTGAACAGTTGTGGGTTAATTTAATATTTAGTATATCATTATCCGGCAGCTGCCGGATTAACTGTGGGATGAAATGAAACCAAACTCGCACTGAACCACTTTAGTGGTTTCAATACGAATTATGCAGAACCCTTAATAATCTCAAGAAATTTTTCTAACTGAGTTTTTGCTTGCCATTTCCAAAAAATCTTTCCATCTACAAATGGAATTTTTTCTTGCTCACATTTTTGAATAAGAGGAGTTTTTTTATCAGAGTATGGCAAGTCAATGATTTTCATGGGAAATTGAAGATTTGCAGATTCAAAGAAATGTTCGTTATTCATTCCGATAGGAGTGCAGTTGATTATCAAATCAAAAGTAAGATTTACAGCATGTTTCAAAGGAATGAATTCATTATTGTATTTTGAAGCAAGCAATTTTCCAATTTTCATATTCCGACCTGAAATCGTGATATTCTTAAATTTGGTAAGAGAGAAAAGAGCAGTTTCTGCAGTTGAACCACTGCCAAAAATCAGGATTTTATCTTTACTTTTTATTTTCAGGTATTGAATGGATTTTTGAAACGCAATCGCATCTGTGTTAAATATCTCATTTTTAGTTGGAAGATAGAGATTTACTGTAGGAAGTTGAGATTGTAATTTTTCTGCAATTATTGTTTTGAATGGCATTGTAAATGTAAGTCCGTAGAATTTGTATCTCTTTTTCGACCATTCAAACCAATCCCAAAAATCATCCAAATCTTCTACAACAAAAGGAAGATAAACTGCATTGAGATTATTTTTTCTGAAATATTGATTATAAAATTCCAAACCCAGAGATTTTTCAACCTGTTTTCCTCCGATTATTCCTCCCACCTTTGTATTTTTATTGATGTTTTTCAAATTGAATTTATCAGATTCAGTGATTGTTATTTGTCCCTTTGCAGTGGGAAATTCATACAATCCTACATAGGTTCCGATCGAACCTGAAAATGGGTATAACAAACGCGAGATTTTTCCCAGCTTTCCCATTCCAACTAATAAAACAGGTTTTTGTGAGCGGGAAATAAATAATTTTAATTTTGAGAAATCTGAATAATTATTAATGTTTACAGCAATTTTAAGAAATTTTGAAGGAACAGAATTTGAGAGATTAATGAAATATTCCAACTTTTTATAATTGATGTTTTCATTAAAATCATGAAATGAAAGTATTAAGTTTCTGCTATTAATTTTATTCGTGAAAATTTGTGCTAATTCGTGTTTAAGAAATTTTATTTCACAATCTACCAAACAATTATATTTTTGGATTAACATTTGATAATAATTTATTTTATCCTTAAAGGTTACCTCATTTTTACTATTTATTTCATCTGCTGATTTGATCTTTTTTTCGTCTGTGTTTGTCAGTGTGAGTTTGTGGCTGACATTTTTTTTATTCGTGATAATTCGTGTTAATTCGTGGATAAAAAAGCCAGTGTTTGTCAGCTTGCCGTGGCGTAGTGAAACGAAGACAGGTGCAAGTCTGTGGCGGATAAATTTTCCACCTTCAGAAGCATCTCGAATTGTAATTATAGTTTTTGAATCGATTAAATTTTGAGGAAATTTTTCAAAATTGGAATGAAAATCTAACCTGAATTCCAGCCATTCAAATTCGTCTCGGTATTCAGCAACTTGCTTTGTAATAAAATCTTTGTTTAAAAAAGGAATTGATAAAATAATCATAAACCTCACATTAATCCTTTCCTAACTCTATAAACCAAAACCAAAAAGAATTCACCACCGAGAACACCGGAAACACCGAAAAATAATATATCTAAAAAAGTTGTGTTGAGTAGAAACAATAATCATTGGTTTTTCTTACTTTCTGAAATTATTATTTTCCAGATTTTTTCAACAAAATCTTTATCCAGTTTCCAGATTTTTGCTTTCTTTTTAAGATTGTTTAGAAGTTCATTTTCACGTTCATAATTCTCAATTTCGATATTTCTTTCTTTTTTGAATTTCCCAATATATTCAGAAATTTCTTTTCTTCTGCAAAGAGCTATTAAAATATCCTCATCGATTTTATTGATTGCTTCGCGATAATCGTTCAAATAAAGATATTGATTTTCAATGAGCTTCTGATAACTGATGGCATCAGCAAGCACTAATTTCACCATTGCTTTTGCCACTGGAATAATTCTCGGGATTATGCAGGTATCGTGCCGTCCTTTTGATATGAATGAAACTTCATCACCGGTTTTCGAAATAGTTTTTTGAAGAATATTAATTGATGAGGTTGGTTTAACCACAAACCTAAAAACCAGATTTTGCCCTGTACTTATTCCACCTAAAATTCCACCGGAATGGTTACTCAGAAAACCATTTTTATTGATTTGATCGTTGGCTTCATTACCTTTGAGATTTGCCAGGTTGAATCCATCACCGAATTCGATCCCTTTTACAGAACCAATAGATAGAATTGCTTTGGCAATATTGGCATCGAGTTTTTCAAAAACCGGATCTCCCAAACCAGCAGGAAGATTTTCGATTTTGATTTCCACGATCCCACCCACAGAATCTCCTTTTTTTTGAATAGAATCTAAGTAATTTTGTAGTTCTTCAAAGTTAGATTTATCATGCCAATAAAGATCATTCTGAAAATTCAAATCATATTTTTTTACAATAAATTTTCCAATTTGGACTGGATAACAATTTATATTAATATCTTTTAATAAATCTTCGACTAAACCGGATGCTGCAACTCTGGAAATAGTTTCCCTACCGGAAGCCCTTCCTCCACCGCGATAATCATAAATTTTGAATTTCTTGAAATATGTGTAATCTGCATGTCCGGGACGGAAAAGATTCTTCAAATGTTCGTAATCTTCGGAGCGAATGTCTTTGTTGTAAACCACCAAACAGATTGGCATTCCGGTGGTTTTTCCTTCAAAAACTCCTGAAAGAATTACGATTTTATCTTCTTCTTTTCGAGAGGATGTAAATTGCTTTTTCCCGGGTTTCCTGGAATCGAGGGCTTTTTGGATTTCGTTTAATGGAAACTCAATTCCGGGTTTAACATCCTCTATAACAATTCCGATTGCTGGTCCGTGGCTTTCACCAAAAGTTGTGATACCAAAATATCTGCCAAAACTGTTCGATTTCATCTTTTCTCAACTCTTTTTAAACTTACCAAATTTTTTAAATTTGTGAAGTTTTATATTTATTTTTTTCTTTATGATTTAAAGCTAATTTCAAGCTTTTCATATAAATTTTCGATGTCAATGATTTTCAGATAAAAAATTATTTAGTCACTAAGAACACCCCGATACAGTTTACCCCGCCTGCCCTGTTAAATTTTCTTCTATTTAATTGGGGTTGGATTTTTTTATCCAACTGGGGTCGATCCTCCTTACGGGGCAGGCAAATGAACACGAAAAAAAATTCATAGAAAACCGAAAATAAACTTTTCGATATTGGATTACCTTGAAAACGGTTTACAAACAGAGGAATTCTCTCAAGTAGACCTTTTCAATGGTTAGATTGCTTTTTCATTCTCAAATCGAAGTCATTTCATTCCTTTCAAGTCGAGTCAGAAAAATAGATTTACATTACAAATCCGGTGTCTCAACCGTTGAAAAGGTTCAGCAGGAAGACGAATCTCTTAAACTTTTTCAAGGTGATTTTTTAAAGCGGCAGATTCGGTTTTTAAAAGATTATTTGACAATTACAATACATAGTTTCTACTCGACACATGTTCTTATGAAGGAGAAATAAAAAATTCATGAACAGAATTTTGTACATACAAAATGTCGAAGAAGCTGCTCAAGAGTTGAATAAAATAAATGTCTCATCTCAAGGTGTAAAAGTGATGGCTGCCAAAGCGATTGGTTTAGCTATCAAATTGGAGAATGTAAAATTGGGAGCAGCAAATATTTTGAAACAAGAAATGCTTTCCATCGGGGGAGATGCTTCTGTAGCACGTGGAGTTGTGGAAGGAAAAGAAAAAATCAGTGATGTGATTCTTCTGGGAAATGCTGATAAAATAAAAAGATTGATTAAAAAATTAGAATTTCAAACCATCTTTAGTCTTTCAGGAATAAAAGCAGATCTTGAAAAAATGTTAAAGCAGGTTTTGGAAAAATCTCCTCGAACATTAAACTGCAACGGAAAAGAAATATTGCTTGATAAAACAAGGATTATTGGTGTTCTAAATGTTACGCCCGACAGTTTTTCCGATGGGAATGAATTTATTAATCCGGAAAAAGCAGTTGAACACGCTTTAAAGATGATTGATGAAGGAGCAGATATCATCGATATTGGTGGTGAATCAACTAGACCCGGCGCAGAAGAAATTGATGTGCAAACAGAAATTCAACGAGTAATTCCGATGATAGAAAAATTATCCGGGAAAGTTCCAATCTCAATAGATACATATAAAGCAGAAGTTGCTGAAGCTGCCATTCAGGCTGGAGCTTCTATTGTGAATGATATCTGTGCATTACGATTTGATAATTCTATGATTAATGTCTTGAAAAAATATACCAATGTACCAGTAGTTTTAATGCATATGCAGGGAACTCCTCGAATCATGCAGAAAAATCCTTTTTATGAAGATACGATCAGCGAGATTTTGTCTTTCCTAAGAGAGAGGATAGATTTTTGTATTTCAAATGGAATTTCAAAGGAAAGGATTCTGATCGATCCGGGAATTGGTTTTGGTAAAAGGCATTCTGATAATCTGCTCATTCTTAAGAAACTAATGGAATTTCATTGTCTGGATGTTCCCATTGTGTTAGGGGCTTCGAGAAAAAGTTTTATTGGAAGAATTTATGATTCAAATCCCAAAGAAAGGATAGCTGGAAGTTTAGCTGCAACTGCTCTTGCTTTCCAGCATAATATCCATTTTGTGAGAGTTCATGATGTAAAAGAACATAAACAACTTTTACAAACTTTAGAGAAAATAGGTGAAACAATATGAGTTTTTTAATTCCCAAAATTACAGATGTAATCGATATTTTGATGGTTTCTTTTTTATTGTATCGCTTAATATTTCTTCTTAAAAAAACAGGTGGTTTTCAGGTGATTCTTGGTTTTGGACTGGTTTTACTTTTATATTTTACTGCTTCAGTTTTGAATTTATCTATGATGACATCATTTTTGAAACTTTTAAAAGATTACTGGGTAATAGCTTTTATCATAATATTTCATCCTGAAATCCGGAATTTGTTTTCCAAGTTACTCAGAAATCGCGATCTGATGTCAGTCTTTAAAGATACAAAAAAGAAAATCTATACACTTCTTCTTAATACAGTTTCAATTATGTCTTTCCGAAAAATCGGAGCGTTGATCGTGATTGAAAATAATGGAAAACTGGATGATTACATTGAAAGTGGAGAGACAATCGATGCCCGGATTTCCACCAAATTGCTACTCACGATTTTTAATAATAAAACGATTCTTCATGATGGAGCCGTTATCATAAGAAAAGAGAGAATTCTGGCAGTAAAAGTTGTTTTGCCACTTTCGGAAAATATCGAATATACTCAGAAATTTGGTACTCGCCATCTGGCAGCAATTGGGATTACAGAAAAATCCGATGCATTTGCAATTGTTGTTTCTGAAGAAACTGGAAAAATTTCTGTTGCAAAAAATGGTGTTATTTCTACCAATCTAACAATCGATGAACTATCTCAAAGAATAAAAGATGAAACAATCTGATAGACCTTTTCTGATTGCTGTTACCGGTGGAATTGCTTCGGGAAAAACTTTGGTTTCAAAATGGTTTGAAGAAAAAGAATTTAAAGTTATTTATGCTGATATGATTGGTCATAAATTCCTGGATGATGAAGATATCATAATAAAGCTTACGGAAAAATTCGGTGAAGAAATTTTAGATAATAAAAAGATTAATAGGAAAAAACTCGGTCGGATTGTATTTGAATCAAAGGAAAAACTGATTTTTTTAAATCAGCTTCTCCATCCCAAAATAAGAAAAGATATGCAGAAGATAATTGATGAGTATGAGGAACTTAACACAAGTTCAAAAGACTTGTGTCAAGTTCCAATACTTATTTTCGAAATTCCACTACTTTTTGAAAACAAATTGGAAAAAGCTTTTGATTTTGTTTTAAATATTTCTTCAGAAAAAAATATTCAAATTGAAAGAATTATCAAAATGAGGAAAATCTCAGAAAAAAGAGCAAAACAGATAATTGATTCCCAGATGTCCGATTTTGAAAAACAGAAATTAGCAGATGTAAATATTATGAATAATACGAGCTTAGAAAATTTATATAAGAAACTCGAAAACCTACTTCAAATCATAAAAAAAATGAAGCATAGAAAAATTAAGAGATTAATTGAAATATGAAACATCAAAGAGATGCATCCTGATAAAATAATGAAAGTTTTATTGACATATTTTACACTGTAAAATTTTTATCTGTTTATGAAAACGATAGCGATTTATGCAGGTATAATTTTAGTAGTTGGATATATTGTAATAATTAGTCTGATTAATGCGATGAAGACACACAAGAAAAAGCGGGTTTCCAAGAAGAGTCGCAGAAGCCGTTTAGAAAGAAGAATAAAAGAAATTATCAATAAGGAGTGATATTTTTTGATATGTAAGGAGCTAACAATGAAAAAAATAATTTTAATTTCATTATTGATTTTACTTACAACTTTCATTTTTGCAGAATTAACAACAGATTATTTTAAGCCGGATTATAAATTCATGTTATTCAATCCCAATAAATTAACCATGAATCATTCGTTTTCTTTTATGAGTGGATTTTCCTCAAACAAACAGGGATTCTATCAATCTGTTTACACAAATCAACTGAAATATCAGTTCAATTCAAAACTGGATTTTAAATTGGATTTGAATTTTGTGAATTACGGTTCAACAACTTTTCAGGATGGATTCAAGATTGAAGGGAATAACGATAATACGAGCAGGATTCTGCCAAGCTTTCAGTTGAATTATAAACCTTCGGAGAATACAAAAATCACTTTTGAATTTCGTCAGTTTGGCGGATACAATTTGTTCAATTCGATGAATAAAGATTGGTAATATTTTTCTCATTTGGACTCGACTTGATCAGGCAGTTGCCTGACGAGTTGAGAACAACCAGAAAAAAGTCGCAATTCTCAAGTCGCATTCCTTTCAGTCATTACAACTCAAGTCTTGCTTAGTTTGTCCAATCTGCAAATTCTTCATCAACAATAAGCAACTTTCCGTTCAGTTTTGTTTTAAGTTCATTTTTATGAACATCATCCAAAGTGAAACCATCTGTATTGAAAATATTACTGCTGACAACTGCAATCTCATTTTGTCTCAAATCTATCTGCTCGAGAATATCCTTTGCACTCAGCAGTCCTGTAACTGTTACTGATTCTCCAAGAAAAAAATTTGTGATGGATTTTATACGAGTTTTGTTTGGCAAAATTAAGTTTATTTCTTGAGCAATTTCTATTAAATAATCATAAGCTAATTTGCCGGTGATAAAAACAAGGGTTTCATTGATTTCAGCGACTTCATTAATAAAATTATTCTTGTTTTTTTTCCAGTTTTCAAGAAGTAAACGAATCATTCCAATACCATTTTCAAGTTGAGGATAATCATCATAAAAATCTTCAAGAGGAATTTGCTGATTTGCTAAAATATAAATTTCATCCGAGCAATATGTTTTGGGAAAATCACAGGAAACTTTGATGAGTTCTTTTGCCAGATTAGAATTTACAGATTGAATTTCCTGCAAAGAATTCCTGAATTTAGTAAGACCAACGGGTACAATTCCGATTGAAAGCACATCTAAAGATGTAAGATCCTGCAAAGTTTTAATTAGCTCTTCATCATCATTCAAACCAGGAATTATCACGATTTGAGTATGTAGTTCGATTCCATTATTTTGGAGAAATTTTAATTGTTTTAAAATATTAAAATCAATTTTATATTTTATTAGTTTTTTATGTAATACCGGGTTTGTTGTGTGAACGGAAATGTAAAGAGGACTTAATTTTTGAGCTATTATTCTTTCAATATCTTTCTTAGTAAGATTTGTCAAAGTTATGAAGTTTCCAAAGACAAACGAAAGGCGATAATCATCATCTTTCAAATAAAGTGATTTTCTCAGATTATAAGGCATCTGATCCACAAAACAGAAAACACAATCATTAATACAGGTTCTGCATTTATGAGGAACAGGTTCAATTCCCAAAGGTATTTCGAAATCTTGCAAAATGAAAATTTCTTTTTTTGCTTTCTCAGAATTTCGATATTCAATTAATAAAGATTCTTCAGTTCCAAAAAATTGTAAGTCTAAAAAGTCATTTATCGGATTTTCATTAATTGAAATAATGATGTCATATGCTTGTAAACCTTTTTGAGCAGCCAGACTACCGGGAAGAATTGAACGTATTTTTAAGGGCATTCTTAATCACCGCTGATGAAAGCGGAGACGATTTTCATTGAGTCAATTTCTTTGAAAATGAGGTTCATTGCAGATGTGATGGGAATTGCCAGGATCATGCCAACAGGTCCCCAAATCCAATACCAGAAGATCAAAGAAATTAGGATAATAATTGGAGAAAGATTGAGTCCTGTACCCATAAGATTGAAATTGATCCAG
>SDBT01010651.1_pt1 | contig 14832 bp, 11 predicted proteins | sample 2277101 | NCBI WGS metagenome assembly SDBT01 (sample SAMN10404973, study PRJNA504765) | marine sediment metagenome | isolation source: marine sediment core GS10_PC15, 103 cmbsf | place: Arctic Ocean: Southern Knipovich Ridge | collected 2010
CCGAACGAAAGCCATGTCCCACCGGCTGAACGGGGTGTGCTCACCAAAGCGATACCAGTAGATCACGATCTCCTTTTGCGAGCTCCTCTCCCAGGTGGTGATTCGAATCCGTGTGTATGACGAAGCGTCCAGTAGGGGACGACGTTGCGCCGTAGTCTGGACCCGGAGCCCCCGTCTCTCCAGTCGTTCCGATAGGAAGAGGTACCTCGGGGTATTGCAGGGAACCTGCGTGGGCCGGGCTTGCTCGGAGCTTGAAAGCCTCCAGGGGTTGGCCGGGCTCAAAAGCGTCAGGGTCGATTCGGATTCCAATAGTCATTCTGTACTCCTATAGGGAGAAATAAGCCTATGTGGATAGTGTGAAGTTCTCGCCCAAATCAATGAAGGTCAATTCCCCAAGAGTGATGCGAGCAGTCGGATTGTGCTCCTGCGCCTGGAGTGTGATGGTATTGTTCAAAGCAGGCAAGGAATAGAAAAGAACTTCAATCACGTTAAAAGGAGGATCAGGGCTAGTATGTTTCCTAACCCCTGCGCCGGATCCATTTCCGATAGGTGCCCCGTTAAGAAGAATTCTCGTCGCGACAGTAACATCATCGGTACTGTCTGCCTCGCAATGAACCGTAGCTACCAAAAGAACGGCACTGGTCAAGCTCCTGGCGGAAAAATCCAAAGTGTGAGTCGATACATTGCTCCAAGAAGGATCGGCGGCTGGGCGAAAACTGACCGCAGGACCAACGAGGGTTCCCGCCGATCGAATAGAACCAACTAGCCCCGTGAGGTCTAGAGGATCTGCCCCGCCCAATGCGTGACGCGCAGCGTGCGCGTGGATGTCCAACGAGTCAACACCGGCCTTAGTGAAGGCGGTGTCCAAGTCAATTATGTTACCACCCTTGAATGTAAGGGTAGGGGTGGAGTCGGTAACCTTCTTGATGAAGAGATCGTCACTAGCGTCCTTGCTAACCAACCATTTATCAGTTCCCTTGGACGCAAATACGAAGTTGGAACTCTGTGGCGCTGTGTTACCGCTGTCGATAGTCACCGTAGTGTTGGCGTCTGCGTTGTTATCTACTCGCAGATCGTTACCTTCAATACGAGCATTACCGAGGACATGCAGCTTCGTGGCTGGTGTAGCAGTTCCAATTCCCACGTTACTGGCGGAATCGGCCACGATAGTGGAAGCAGCGGCGGAACTGCTTAGAATCATGACAGCGTTACCAGAACCAGCGGCGATTGCTATCAAACTACTGGATGTATCCTTTCGAATGATCCAGACAGGTGTTCCACGATCCATCAATCTAATCTGGGTGTTCTGTACCGCCGTATCGCCACTGGAGATGTCCAAAGAAACGGCGGCGTCGGCCTCGTTATCAAAACCTCTACTAAGGCTCTTCGGGATGTAGATAGGATCGTGATCGTCTTGGTCCAAATCATTCAGAGCATTGTGTTCCGTAACTCCACCCGCCGGTCCTGTATTACCCGTTGGACCTGTAAACCCCGCTCCAGTCTCTCCTTGGGGGCCTCCAGACAGGCCGGTGACACCAACAGGACCTTGAGGACCAGATAGACCCGGGTGCCCAGTTTCACCCTGAAGACCTTCTTGCCCTTGGACACCCCGCGCTCCGGTTGTACCTGTACTGCCTGAGAGTCCAGTGGAACCGGTAGGACCGGTGGAACCGGTTTCACCCACTGTAGCACCTGTGGGACCTGTTACTCCCTCACCTGTAGGTCCAGTGTTTCCCGTGGTTCCAACACCTCCAGTAACGCCCACAATTCCAGTCTCGCCTTGGATACCTTGCGAACCTGTTTCACCAGTTGCTCCGGTAGCTCCCGAGAGACCGATACCTTGCTCGCCTTCCGGTCCTGTGGAGCCAAGGATAGAGTCTCCCTGATCTCCCTTCAGACCCGGAGAACCTTGGATTCCGGGCACACCGGTTGCTCCGGTAAGTCCTTTCGCACCAACAGCACCGTCAACACCAGCGGCACCGGTGACACCAGTGATGGATAAGCCCGGAGCACCAGTGGGTCCAGTGGCTCCTGGGGAACCAGTGATTCCCTGCTCGCCAGTGGCTCCGATTGGCTGAGTTGCTCCGATCGGGCCTGCACCACCAGTTACGCCTACACCGGTTGCACCGGTTTCACCGGTTGCGCCTGTCAGTCCTGTGGGTCCGTCTTCTGCCATAATCTACTCTAGTTCTCTCCTAAAAATAACTACTTCCAGGCACTTACGATAAGATTCCATTTGCTGTAGTCTATAACACCTACTCCCCACGCTGAGGCTTTCCTTACGAGTTGAACCGTACCATTTATAGCTACTCCGATATAGGTGTTGTTGCAGAAAGGGCTCATCTGATCGTCAAGGGCTGAAACGCGATCTCCAACGATGTAATCCCTATCTGAGGATATACATTCCAGTTGGACCTGCCACAGTCTTGGCAAAGACCCCAGCCCGTGAGCTGTCTGATGTAGCGAGTTGGTGCCGACAACACCAAGATTTGCTGTGAAATAAGCACCAGCAAGCCATCGTAAATGATCCTCACCTTGGACACCATCCAAAAAATCGGCATTCAGGTTGGAACCCGGTCCCATGTTACTCTCGTGCCAAATCTGGACTTCTGGGTCTGTTCCAATTTTCACCCTTAGACCAGAAATTGAGGCCACATGTATAGTGGACTCCAGTGCCGCATCACCAAAGTGTATCTCGTCTAAGCCGTCTACGTAGGCCAGATTTCTCCTGACTGCGCCAGTATCCTCACCAAGCAACTGGTTGGTGTTGTCTAGAACCACGTCCGCGCCGCTCAAGGAAAGCTCATTAGTCACAGTTACGAACGGAGCGGAGATAGTTCCAAAAGAAGTGATATTACCAGAGAAGGAGCCAGATCCAGCAATACTCAAAGCTGTTCCAGAAATTGTACCGGCTACGTCCAGGGCCGTGGTAGGCACCTTTCCGATACCAACCAAACCGGCGGCTGTGATGCGAAGACTATTCGTTCCAGCACCCTCTTCAACCCATATTGGATGATTACCCGACGAGTCTCGAAGCAAAATATCTGGAGTGTTAGAAGCAGTCTTCACCCATAGCCATTTGGATGTTCCACGATCGGAAAGCTCAAGGCTGGATTCCTGCGCCGAACCTGATCCGCTATCCACAATTACAGCATTGCCAGTGTCAGCATTGTTGTCGGCGACGATCTCGCCTCTGGCCAAGATGTCACCGTTCACGTCCAGTTTCGAGCCGGGAAGGGCGGTTCCGATACCAACATCTCCACTACTGTCTAGGTATAGTTGGTTGAATCTACTACCTTCTTCGACGACAATTACTGATAGTCCTCCGCCTTCTACAACTTCAAAGACGTTGGAAGCATTCTTTCGAATAGTCCACTTAGTGGAATTTTGATCTTGAAAAATGATCGAAGCAAGCTGAGCGGCCGAAGTGCCCGAGTCAATCGTTAGTGACAAGGCGGCGTCGGCAGTGTTCTTGATCTCTTGATTACCGGTGATGTCGGTGGAGCCGTCAATCTTTACATACTGCGTATGAGCGTTAGCGTTGTCTCTGCCTGCGAGAGCTTGGTGATCCGAAAGAGCGGGACCAGTAGCCCCGGTCTCTCCAGAGGCTCCAGTCTGGCCAGCGACTCCTGACTCACCTTGAGGACCCGTCTCGCCGGTTACACCGAATCCACCAAGAGGACCTGTGTTACCAGAGGTACCTGTTTGACCTATTGCGCCCGTGGCTCCGTCGGTTGCTCCACACGGTCCTGTGGGACCCGTGACTCCTACTCCTGTGTTACCGGTGGCTCCTGTGCCTCCTGTGTCGCCCGTAACGCCCGTAGCTCCATCCGTTGCGCCAGTAGGTCCAACGAAACCAGTGTTACCCGTAACGCCGGTAACGCCAGTGTCTCCGGTGGCTCCAGAGCCTCCGGTCTCGCCCGCACCTGTTTGACCTTCTGCTCCTGCTGCTCCAGCCGGGCCGATGGGACCCGCGTCGCCTGTTACACCTGAGAGGCCGGTCGCTCCGGTCACACTCTCACCAGTGGGTCCAGTTAAACCGGTGAACCCGTCACTACCCGGTGTTCCACCTACTCCTCTGAAACCTCTTGGACCCGACGAGCCGGTAGGGCCGGTAGGGCCGACAAAGCCAACCCCGATCGGTCCGACGGGTCCAATGGAACCAGTTGGTCCTGTTTCACCAGTGGGTGCGCCCGGAGGACCGCTAGGACCGGTGGGACCTTCCGTCCCAGTCGGTACCCAGTAACCCCCGTTCGATGAAGTAACGGACCCTGCCGGGGCCGAAACCAATGAAGTGTCTAGGTAATAGAGCGTACCGTTATCACGGACAAGGATAACCTCGCCGTCGATACCATCAGAAATTCCCTGAAGAGCGAGCGTATCCTCTACCGAAGGACGATGAGACTGCCCAACAGCTTCCGATGTTACAGCAGAACCGGAAGTGGCACCCGTGGCACCAAGTACGTGTTCCGCTGTATCATAAGGTCCGCTCGGATCATGGGTCATGACTAAACCGCCTTCGCCTTTTTGATATCCCAATTCGTGACGTTCTGGATCACTTCAGTCTTGAAGTCAAATAGAGCTGCCACGGCATAAATGTGTGCAAGAAACGCTTTTGTGGTCAACCAAACTTGAGGAGGCACTTGCAAAACCTCTCTAGAGTGGTTCAGCATATTCTTAGAACCACTAAGTACCACCGAGGGTCTCGTCGGATAAGCGTCCGCAGTGCGCAAAGCAGAACCCAGGTCACCGACAACTTCGCTGACCCTAGTTTCCTTCATGGGCAAATGCACGATTACCAGATACGTCTTCACTTCAGTTTGGCCTCATGAGTTTAACTCTTGAATTGCATTTGTACTGTTCCATATTGGGGATCTTCTACCCCATCTCCACCTTCTCCCACTAGCCGTAGAAGGCAGTCCGCTATTCGAGCACTAGCGTTGATAGACACCCAACCAGTGTTAAGAAAGGTGTTAACGTTATCGGCAACGGTAGCTGTAGAAATGGTGGAACTCGTTCCGTTATCCAACCCGTACCAAGTAGAACCTGAATCATCGCTAAATTGGGCACCAATCACCGAACCGGAACCTGCGGAAGTGGCGGCTGCTACTCTAACAACAAGCCGCCATTGCGTGAAATCCTCCAAGTCCAGCAGGGTTCTATTCCTATCTACACCTCTGAATTCAGTCAGGACAGCAGGCTTGTTTGTCCAGTTCATAGCGGTTTCATCCGCAACTACACACCACAACATCTGGAGCGGGGAAGCACCGGTAGCTCCGGTCTCCCCTGAACCACCGGTAGATCCGGTCTCCCCAGTTTCGCCAGTAAGGCCGGTGAGTCCGGTGAGTCCTGTAAGGCCGGTGAGTCCGGTTGCTCCGGTGAGTCCAGTCTTACCTTGTAGAAGACCAGATCCACCCCCACCAAGACGCTCGGTGGTAATAGTGAAGGCGAAGTCATCGGGATCCAGTGTAATGCCTGTGACTACGACAGTTACCTTCTGACCCGTGGCAGCATTAAAACCTGATGTGGCCGAATACCCTGTGGGCTGTGTATCGTATGTAGCTCCGCTCAGTCCTACTACGGGTATTCCGTCAATTTCAACAGTGGCTTGGAGATCACCAGTTGCACCGACTTCACCAAAACTTTCTGTAATATCGAAAGCAAACGCAGCAGACTGTGTTAGAACATATTCGTCGCCAACCTCTATCGCGCCCACACCTTGAACGGCAAACTGGTCGATAAGACCCATGTCGTCTAGGAGAAATACACCCGTTGTACCAGTTTCTCCAGTCAATCCAGTTAGTCCCGTTGCTCCGGTCTCTCCAGTTTTGCCAGTAAGACCGGTGGGTCCAGTGGCACCATCCGTAGCACCTGTATTTCCGGTATTACCTGGGACACCTGCTGTACCGGTCGCTCCAGTGTTTCCGTCAGTAGCACCGGTCGGGCCGGTGGGACCTGTAGAACCGGGGATACCAACTCCGCCAACGAGTCCAGTTTCGCCTGTTGCGCCTGACATTCCTGTTGGTCCAAGAATACCGGCGTCTCCGTCGTTACCTGTGGGTCCAGTGAAGCCTGTCGGGCCAATGGGACCAGTATCGCCGGTGGAACCATCCGTAGCGCCTGCGGGACCCGTTTCGCCTGTATAGCCTGTTGGGCCGGTCTCGCCGGTTCCGCCATCAGTCGCACCCGAGGGACCTGTTATCCCTGTCTCACCAGTTTGACCAGTGAGACCCGTTGATCCAGTTTCTCCAGAGGCACCAGAGGCACCAGAGCCTCCTGTCGGACCTGCGCCTGTTTCGCCGTCATTACCTGTCGGACCTGTGGGTCCATCAGGCCCAGTTTCGCCTGTGGGGGCACCCGCAGGTCCGACCGGACCCTGGATACCTGTGACGCCGGTTTCGCCTGTTGGAGCGCCAGCAGGGCCTCTTGGTCCTGTGACTCCTGTTTCTCCTGTTGAGCCTGCCGGTCCGGTAGCTCCGTCCGTTGCGCCGGACGCACCCGTTTCACCTGTTTGACCTGTGGAACCGGTAATTGAAACACCAGAAACACCTGTCTCTCCGGTTGAGCCAGTGAGACCAGTGAGGCCCGTTGCGCCTGTGCCCCCTGTGCCACCAGTGACTCCGCCTACACCCTGGAGACCTTGAAGACCAGTCTCACCTGTTGCTCCGACGGCTCCGGTGGGACCTGTGTTACCATCCGTTGCGCCTGTCGGACCAGTCTCGCCTGTTGGCCCACTAAAGCCTGTTCCACCAGCCGGACCAACGGCACCCGCATCTCCTTGCGTACCAGTTTCTCCGGTGCCTCCGGTGGGGCCTGCTCCTGTGTTTCCAACGGCACCCGCATCGCCAGTGGGTCCGGTGTTTGCTGTCTGTCCAGTGGCACCAGTCGGACCAGAATCACCAGTCGGGCCAGTCTCGCCCATGAGGCCGGTTTGACCTGTTGCACCAGTTTCACCGACGGCGGCTGTGGCACCAGTGGCACCTGTGGAACCTAAAACTCCTTCAAGAAGTTCTGCGGACAAGTAAGTGAAAACACTCGCCAGCAGGATCAGCGTACCTGCCGTAGTTTGAGTATGGATCGCTGTGATCTCGTCACCAGCCGTTAGTTCTTGGTCAACGGTGATGGAAATGTCAGTGTTGGTAGAGGCATCAAGAGGATTTCGAGTGTGTTCTGCTATTGGAATTCCGTTGCGAGCAAGCTGAACTCGACGCTTGAAGGTACCGTCGTTATCCCACAGACCGCCAGTCTTGAGACTATACACACCATCTTGGGGGATGGTCAGCTTGCTATCGGGAGAGCTAAAGAAACCGCCTATATCGAATTCTACCGTATCAAATACCGCTACAGTAGGAGTGCTGGCCGCGAAAGACTGATTAAAAATTCGCTTAGTGACTTTGCAACCACGGAACTGGGTACCAGCGGGTCCGATCGGACCCTGTGTACCTGTTGGTCCTGTTTCACCCGTTGTTCCGGTAGTTCCGTCGGTAGCGCCTGTCGGACCGGTTTCTCCGGTCTGCCCAGTGAGACCACCAGCGGGACCTATAGCACCCGGCTCACCCGCTGCACCTGTAGCACCTGTCTCACCTGTCGGACCCGCACCTGTTGGTCCTGTCGGACCCGTGTTACCGTCTGTAGCACCAGTGGGACCCGTGTTACCTGTGAGACCTGTTTGACCTGTGAGACCTGTTTGGCCTGTTTGACCTACACCGGTCGGACCCGGAGGACCGTAAACACCTTGTGGACCTAATGGACCCGTGGGACCGGTCTCTCCTAGACGACCCTGAGATCCAGCAGATCCCGGAAGACCTGCTGCACCTGTGGGACCAGTTTCACCAGTGGGTGCGCCCAGAGGACCCGTTTCACCTGTTGCTCCGATAAGACCGTCGAGACTAACAGGTGACCAGACACCACCGTTGGGGGCAGGAACCTCATTCGGGGCTACAATTATCTGCTGAGCGTCAAAGACATAAATCAGCCCAGTCTCTTCAACAAAGATGATGGTGCGATCATCAGCAGTCTCAATCGCAGACAGTTCCGCCACCGTTGCAAGAGCTAGCAGAATACGCTGGTCAATTCGAGCGTCAGTGAACTCTGTGAGCGGACCGGTGGGTCCTACTACAGACGGGGCCGTACTAGACTCTTCTTGGTCTAGTACGTGCTCTTCTGTATCATAAGGACCTGTAGGATCGTGAGTCATTAGATTCTCGTAGTCTTCAGTGTAAAGCCAACGTCCTGCGCCGCTGCAACGGCGTCAACACGTAGCTTGATCTGGTCACCGGTGGCTGCTATAGCCGTCGGAACCGCAGAATAGAATGTGGCCCCAGAAGTAAAGTTCATCTCTCCGGTCGGACCAGTCACGCCCGATATATCAACGGGGTCCCCATTTAAGAGAATAGTAACGTCGAGATTTCCGCTCTCCGTTTGCCCGTATAGCTCATCAATGGTAAGTAGGAACAGTACGCTCTGAAGCAGTACGTACTCCTGATTAAAAACTGGTGCCTCAATGAACGTGTCGGCGGATTCAACGAGACCCACGGCACCGCTGACTCCGGTAGATCCGACAGGTCCGGTAACTCCTGTCTCTCCGGTTGAACCAGCGTTTGCCGTAGCGCCTGTCATACCTGTGGCACCAGTCTCCCCTGCGCCCGCAGAGCCTACTGCACCATCAGCACCGGTTTCTCCAGTAACTCCTGTATTACCTGCGCCCGTCTCTCCTGTAGCTCCGATTGGTCCACCAGAAGGACCAGTAACTCCAGTCTCTCCCGTGTTTCCAATGGCACCCTCGGACGCGCTTATTGTGACGAAAGATTCTCTTCCCGCAGCAACGCTAACTCCAGTTACAGAAGAGGTGGCAACGATCTGGAAAGTATCCCCAGCCGTGACATTGACTTCAGTGGAGAGAACGATATCAGTCGGCTCGGGAGTAGCCAGAGGCACCCTAGAGGAGGCTACTATGACTGTACCATTTTGTTTGATCTCGACAGTTCTGAGACCGCTGGAGTTTGCAGTGAAGCGAACTCCTGTTGTGATTCTGAACTTAGAGTCTAAGGCCGTCCCTGTGGGTATGACAAGGTTGTCAGACGGGAATGAACCGACGAAGCCACCGACATCATAAATCTCGGTATCCCACCTTACTGCTTTAGCGATACCAGCGGAAAGGGAATAATCAGAAACAATTCTTTCTGCTCTGACACCCGAGAAATCGGCTACTCCGGGTCCAGTTGCTCCGACGATTCCGGTTTCTCCGGTCGCTCCAACAGGACCACCAGAAGGACCAGTTACTCCTGTTTCGCCAGTAGATCCCGAACCTCCCGTAGGACCGGCTCCCGTGGCTCCAGTTTCACCTGTTGCTCCTATGGGACCGCCAGAGGGTCCGGTTACTCCTGTTTCGCCAGTGCTTCCAGGGATGCCTTGGGGACCTAGTTCTCCGGTTACGCCGGTCTCGCCTTGAGGACCACCAGAGGGTCCAATTGCTCCGGTCTCACCAGTAGCGCCTGCGGGTCCTTCACCAGTGGGGCCGGTAAACCCGTCTGAACCAGTGGGGCCGGTTTCCCCCGTCTCGCCCGTAGGAGCACCAGCGGGGCCAACTTCTCCAGTAACCCCAGTGGGTCCCACGGTTCCGGTCAGAATCCAAAAGCCGCCTGTGGGGGAAGGGATGTCGCCGTCCGTCGCTGCGTCATCGAAGACATAGATCTGCCCTGTCTCCTGAACAGCTACGATTTGACCATCGACCTGATCTTGGAGAAGGGAGAGCTGAACCCGGGTCTCGACAAACTGATGAATTCGATCACTCATGGTAAGTACCCAACTAGGGTCTCAGAGCTTTCGGTTCCACCTATTGCTTCGTCTGATCCCCCTAGGACACGCTCCTCTGTGTCGAACGGCTGCTGAGGCATGAGTTATCGGCCCTTTGTACCTCGGTTAATTTATTCAATCGGTCCCGTCAATCCTTCCGTAACGATCCGTGCGGCTAGACGATCTAGAGCCTCTGTGAGAGTTGTCGGACCCGGAAGCTCCCAGTCACCAGTTTCGCCAGGAGCGTAACCCTCTCCGGTTACTCCGGTTGCACCAGTCTCACCTTGGGGACCAGCCTCGTCGGCCTGCCTAATCTCAAAGAAGGAGTTCTGAACACCCGATCCTAGAACACGTACATCAATCCCGGACTGGACCGCAATGGATACCTTGTCCGAGGAATCAGGTGTGATCTCGAACGGTCCGATCGAGAGGGTCATGGCGTCGATGCTACCCGCACCATGTGTAGTAGTCCGACCAGACCAGATCTGTGCGTCAGTAACGTCTCCGCTCTGCCCTAGAAGGACACTGACCGTTACCTCGGTGTCTGCTATCCCATCGTTAAGCAGTAGGATGGTTGCGTTTACGCTGTACTTCTGCGCCCCATTCGGAGATCCCGGTACGGCAATGTTAGCCAGACCCGTAATGACCTTCGTGGTGGCGGAAGTGTACAGGAAGTCTGAAGATAGTATCGTGTACTCGCGAACAGCAGCACCAGTTGCGCCGGTTTGGCCGGTGTCTCCGGTAGCACCTACTTCTCCAGCTCCGGTGACTCCGGTTTCACCCGTGGGACCGGTATTGGCAGTCTGTCCAGTCTGTCCAGTAAGTCCAGTCGATCCAGTCAGTCCAGTCGATCCAGTCAGTCCAGTCGATCCAGTCAGTCCAGTCAGTCCAGTTGCACCATCTGGTCCTGTGATACCAGTGACTCCGGTTTCACCTGTCGCACCTGTCTGCCCCGCAGCGCCAGTGGCTCCGTCTGTTGCTCCAGTAACGCCAGTTTCGCCTGTAGAGCCAGTAAGACCAACAGGACCGCCAGGAGTTCCAGCAGCACCGGCAGGCCCTTGGAGACCAGTATCACCCGTTGCTCCAATTACGGCGACTCCAGTGACTCCTGTTCCGCCCGTGGCTCCGACACCAGTCAGACCAGTTTGACCTGCAAGGCCAGCCACACCTACGAGACCATCCGACCCCGTTTCACCCTTGACTCCGGTGACTCCAATTTCTCCCTGGAGACCCTGCGAACCGATGTTACCAGTCTCACCGGTCATACCGGTGTTTCCAGTGGCACCTGTAGGTGCTCCAAGGGGACCCGTTTCTCCCGTGTTACCTTGGATGCCACCAATACTGACTAGCTTCCAGACGCCGCCGTTCGGGGCCGCAACTTCGTTGGGACCCTCAACGGTCTCCTGCTTATCCATCGCGTAAAGGTTATTGCTAGCCTCTACAAGGATAAGCTGTCGATCATCAGCATCTTGAATGGTAGCGAGTCGGACAAGCGTATCGACCGCTTGATATATGCGTTCGCCTACGTCTTTGCCCGGTCCCTCGCCAAAGGTACCGCCAAATGCGCCTGTGTTGTCGGCCATTTAGAATCTCCCGTTTGAGGGCGGCCGATTACTGTGCGGCGCGTGAAATAGACTTTGCAACCCTAGGGTAGCCAGCCTGATGGAGCTTCTTCGCAATCGCGAGCAGTTTATCCACGCCCTCTTCTGTAAAGATACTACCCTTGGTAGAACCTTCAGCCTTGCGTAGAATAGCTTCGGCATTCTGGACAGTTACAGCTACCTCATCAGCAACCACTCTTGTGGAGTTGATCCCCTCAAACAGAGAAGCCGAATCAGGTTCGTCAAAAGCCAGAGTTGCTATCCGAGAAGCAATTTCCGGCTCGCCGCGCTGGTGCGCTTTATAAGCGAGCGTTAGAAGTCTTCGTGCGCGAGTCATTGTATCTCCTAGAGATTTTTCAGATCCTTTCTAAGTTTCCGAATCTTGTCCACTGCGGCGCTGAGGTCTGTCAACACTTCGTCTAGAATGCTGCTATTGGGGCCATTTATTCCTGCACTGGCCTCCTTTAACAACATAATAGCACCCGAAATTCCGTCCTCAGCCTCCTCAACTTGAACTCGATGTCTTCCCTTGTGAGAATCCGAAAAGTCAAAAGCTGTCACTGCCCAATTGAATTTCTTCATGTGCAACGACACCTTCCTAGTGGTGAATCAACAAAGGGCCGGGAACCCTGGGGGCTCCCGACCCTTAGATCCTTGGCTCCAAGTTTCTCAGTCCAGAAGGTCCCGGAGCTTTCGCTCCGGGTTCTTCAGGAGGTAGAGATTAGACTCGGTTGCCTCGGGTGACGGCTCGGGAGTTTACGACCGACATTCCTTCGATCGTCTCCATGAACCAACCACGCTCCGGCTTGCCCTGATTGTACTTGTTGATCGACTCAGTAGCGAGTTCCTTCCGCTGAGTAATACCACCGAGGGTCTGCGGGGCACCTACGAAGTAAACTTCGCCGGGCTCCAGAACCTTCAAGGTATCATGGCGGAAAGCGTCGGTGATGAGATTCACACCGAGGATGCTGCCGAGAGAACCTTCAAGAACGATTTCGTGCTTCGATACCGGATCGAACCATGTGCTGAACTCAGTATCAGCAATGATGTCGTCCCAGAGGTCGAACGCGATGATCGCACCAGTTACCGGGATACCCCAACGAGCGATCTGTGTACGCATCGTAGAGAATACCGTCGGCGTGAAGGTGTTGAACAGGAACAGGTCGTTGGAGGCACCAGCAGCCGCGTTGATTAGCGAGCGCCAAGTGTTGTCCTCTCGAACCATGATCTGCTCAAGACCGTCTTGGTACTTGTCGTCCAGAAGGTCGCCACTAGCCTGCTCGATTTCCTTGTCCTCGATCGTGATGTGCGCGATGAGGTAGAACTCGGGCGGATAGATGTAGTACTGGCGAACTTGCGATGCGATGACGTTCGGGTCACTCGTTACGAAGAACGAGATGACATCCTTACGTCGAACGCGCAAGCGTCCAGTCTCACCCTTGCCTAGGGGCTTGATGAGAAGAGTCTTTCGGGCGAAACCTTCACGTCCGAGAGTCTCCCAAATCTCTTCACCGATGACTTCACCGAGTACCTGCCAGCCCTCGCCGTTCTTGTCGGCGTAGGCAGCTTCGACCAGCTCACGTCGAGCTGTTACGATGTCGCCATACTGCTCCTGGGGAGTGGCCTTGCGGACATCACCAGTTATAGCCATGCGCTGAAGAGCGCCAATTGCTGTCATTAGTTCATGCTTCGAGCCAGCGTTGATCTCGCCGTTACCTGCAACAAGGGACTCCGTACTGGATTGTACCAAGGTGCCAGAACGCGCGTTGACACGGGCGGCCTTTGCGCCACCGTCGGTCAGAGCACTACCGTTTCGACCGACGTATGCCGGTTTCGCGATATAGGGATTCGTAGTCATTTTGTTTTCTCCTATGACTATGAGGTTATAACAACTGTTTGCACCTTGAGCCGTTCAGGTAAACCGAGATAAGGCTGCCTCGTTGCTCAAAACGAGGTGAATTGTTTACTCCCCGAAGGGAGACGGGGGCGGGCTCTCACCCGCCCCCGGAACTACTAGGTGAGCGCACCACCAATGTTGAATGCAAGACCCAAGAGAGGGTTGTTCACATTCGGCACCGAAATGACGCGAGCATCTATCGCCGTGCCACCAGTCTCGCTGACAAGTCCGTCATCAGCCGAGTGGATCGCTCCAACCGCAACCGTGGACCAGTCAATCGTAGCGTCGAACTGGTCGGTATAGATCTCACCATGACCGTGGCCACAGCCGACCTGACCAAACAGGGCTCCAGCTTCGTTGTTGATGTTTCTCTGGAAGAACAGCAACCGTGCCTCTGCAACCGTCAAGTTGTAGCGATACGTGACCACTACGGTCTGACCAGCCTCGTCCTCGTGGAAGGTCAAAAGACCCGTTGCGGGCTCGTTCGCGCACTGACCGGAGGCAGGCGAGGCGGCGTCAACGAGAGTCAGATTACCCGTCGAGGAAGCCACGACGCGCATCGAACTGGTTGAGCCATCACCAGGGGTACTGGCAACGAGGTTGTTGTTGCTGAGCTGGATCGTGAGTGTACCAGTAGCGGGAATCGTGCCGTTCTCAACAACGCTAGTGGTAGAGTTATCGGCGTTGTCACGAATGGCAAAACCGGCAATCTGCAAACCAGAGTCCGCTGTGGCAACTGCAACAACCTCCGTACCTGTTGAGGCATCGAGAGTAGCCTGCAAAAGCACGCCTTCCTCAGTGATGGTCTCGCCAGTGGCAACAACTCTTTCCAGAATTACGGAAAAGTGTGATCGCTTTAGATCATAGGACATTTGTATCTCCTTGTGGCCTAGCTACTTCTTAGCTGGACCGGAACGTACCTAGTTGAACCCTGTCACGCAGACCGCCACGAAGGTCAGAGCGGGTTTCCGTTACTTGAGGATTGCTGTTCTCAAACGGAATGTTTCCCTCTTCCAACTTTCGAGCCAGAGTCTCGTGCTCGGGCAGTGCGTCCCCAGTACCAGCACTCGCTGTCACAAGGGAGTTGCTCTCAGGAATCGCCTTGGCGATGGCGTCACGCGCCTCGTCCGGCAGGTCCATGAGTTCTTCGGCTTTACTCAGAACCGCAGCAAAGAATGCTACGGAGCCCTCTTCGAACCCAGACTCGATCGCCTGGGAAGCGTCTCGGACACCAAGCCTCTTCAACTCGCTCCAGAGTGCAGCCTTTAGAGGATGATCTTCACCACGGAAGAAGTTGCTGTTGTAACCAGCGAGCGCGATCTTCGCAGCGGTGAGGAAGCGGTCGCGAAGCTCGCCAACCTGCCCGGCGTACTTCAATTCGAACTCACCCTCAACCTTTGCGCGGATCTTCGCGGCCAGCGCACCAGCCTCAATTTTCGCAGCGTAGGGCTTTGCCTTGATTGCCCTCAGAACCTCGTCAACCCCAACCTTCTCCATCGCCTGGGCGATGTTCTCAGCATAGAGCCCACCGAGGAACGT
>SDBT01010652.1_pt1 | contig 14831 bp, 13 predicted proteins | sample 2277101 | NCBI WGS metagenome assembly SDBT01 (sample SAMN10404973, study PRJNA504765) | marine sediment metagenome | isolation source: marine sediment core GS10_PC15, 103 cmbsf | place: Arctic Ocean: Southern Knipovich Ridge | collected 2010
GTCATTTGTCATTTGTCATCTGTCATAAGAACGTTCATCTATTAGCCCCATGCCCTATGGCCTTGCGTCCCACGGCATGCGCCGTCTCCTCACTTGCCTGTTTTTTCGTGGAGTTTGTTGGCTATTCGCTTGACCTTGTCGGATTTGACCATGGATGCGGCTTTATAAGCAAAACGTGTTGCGTCCGAGATTTTTCCGTCCTTTAGATAGCCTTTCACCCTATTTTCGATTCTGGCTGTGGCTTGGTCTTCTTTGATCTGCACGGCCGGCGCGGTCATCAACTTTGTGCTTCTGCGGCTCTTGCAGTTCGGACAAGGAGACGGGGTTCCGCCGACCTTCAACATCACCTCAAAAGTGGCCCCACATTCGACACATTCATATTCATAGATAGGCATGGAATCTGCGTCTTCCCCCCTTACAACCTGCGCAAGTGTCGCATGTTTTCAAGTTCAGCCCTGAAGGCATCGTCATTTGCAAGTTTTTCAAGTGCCCCGTCTATCACAGAGACCATCGCGGCTTTGTCATCCGGAAGATTTCCATGGACCGGAGCATAGTTTGACACATGATCAGAGAGGTACCTGGATTTGACACAAAGGCCTTCAATAAGGGCTCTTTGTTCTCTCAGGATGGTCTCTGGTCCCGGCATCTCAAAGGTCCCTTCCGACAACCACTTAAAAACGGGGGTGTCTGGCTGAGGAGTGAAGGTTCTAACTCGAATAAAATCGGGATCTATCGTGTTCAGTATCTTGGCAGTCTCTGATGCATGTTCTTGCCAGTGCGCTTCGCCACCGATGCCGACCAGGACGTAAAGGGAAACTTCAAACCCTGATCTTTTCGCCTTGTCGCAACCCTGGATCATGGTATCAGGACCGGCACCCTTGCAAATGTGCTTGAGCAGCCGGCTGCTTCCGGTCTCAAGACCGATATGAAGCCGTGTCAACCCCGCCTGCCTGATTTTTTTCATACTTTCAAGAGACTTTTGTTTCAGGGTCTGAGCCCGGGCATAGCTCGTCACTCTGGAAAGGCAGGGAAAGGCACCATAAAGATGGTCAAGGATTTCACACATGTCCTCGGCCTTGATCACCAGGCTGTCTGAATCCCCTATAAAAACGGTCTGGACCCTGCCGCCCGTGAACTCCAGTGCCGTGTCAATATCTCGCTCAACATCTTGAACCGAACGCTTTTCAAACTTGACCTGCTTGTACATCGGACAAAAGGCGCACCGGTTCCACGGACACCCCCGGGTAACCCTCAAAAGGAGACTGTCTGCCTCACTGGGTGGTCTAAAGGGCGGAAAATCATAGGTCTCTTCAGCCTTGGCAAGGTGCTTTCCAAAACGAAAGTTAAACATTTTCCCAGCCGCCCTTCATATCGCCCTCAGGAAAATAATCTGACCCGCAAAAAAGCCTCAGCCGAGGACGGAAACCCGCGGAGAACGCCGCATCGGGCCAAAAAATGCCATTTCTGGATGGAAACTAGTCTATTTGCAGGAGCTTGACAAGATATTTCCGAGTCCTCTTCCCTGCTTGATTTATGAGGACAAACCGCACTATAGTAATACAGTGGCAGATGATCGGAAATAACCCAGACTGGCCCCATATGTTGTGCTCGTCATGCTAAGGCATACATTTTATAGTATTTTGTTCTTTACAAAGCCTATTGCCTTTGTTAGTTCTCAGCCAAGCTTGGGACTGGTTCGCATTTCAATAGACACATCAATTTACGCGCAGGATGTTTAGTTATGAAAATCAAACAGTTAGACATACTAGGGTTCAAGTCTTTTGCGGAGAAGACAACGGTTATGTTTTCAGACGGGATATGTGCTGTTGTGGGCCCCAACGGCTGCGGCAAGAGCAATATCGTTGACGCCCTGCGTTGGGTCATGGGCGAACAGAGCGTGAAACAGCTCCGTGGCAAATCCATGGAGGATGTCATATTTTCGGGTACCGAGGTCAAGGCCCCCCTGAACATGGCCGAGGTAGGCCTGACGCTGGAAAATGATAATGGCAGTACCCCTGAAGAATTCAGAGACTTTTCTGAAATCATGGTTAGCCGACGACTGTTCAGGTCTGGTGAAAGCGGTTATTTTATCAACAAACAGGCCTGCAGGCTAAAGGACATCCAGAACCTTTTGATGGGAACTGGTGTAGGCTCTAGAACTTATGCCGTCATAGAACAGGGGAGGATTGAAAGCCTGATAGATGCCGGGCCCGAACAGCGACGGTTTTTCATTGAGGAAGCAGCAGGCATTACCCGTTACAAAAGCCGAAAGGATGAGGCCCTTCACAAGATACAGCGCACCAGGCAGAATCTGGTACGATTGGACGATGTCATTCTTGAAATAAAGCGCCAGATGAACAGTCTCAGACGCCAGGCAAAAAAAGCTGAGCGCTACAAGACATACCAACAAAAAACAGAGGACCTGGAAGTAGCCCTTGCAACCTACCGCCACAGGGCTGTTTGTGCCGAGATAGCTGAGGCCGAAGGCCTCCTTCAGTCATTAGGAGACACGGATTTCAAGCACGAATCTGAGTTGGCCAGACTGGATGCCGCAATCGAACAGATCAAGCACGAGCGAGCAGAAAAGCACCAGAGTCTTTCAGAGTTCAAGGCTCAAAAGCATGAATTCCAACGTGCCATGGACAGACTTGAGGGCCATATTCAGTACAGCACGAAGGATATCGAGCGCTTGGCCGCAACGGCCGATCAGCTCAAATCAGAAGTTACCGAACTTGGCCAAAAGGATGGCAATATCACTGTTGAATGCACCAATCTGGAGGCGCGGAGAACAACCCTGCAGCACGACATACAGAAAAACAAGGAGGCCTTGAAGCAGCAACAACAGGCCGAGCAGGCAGCAAAAGTACTCTTGGGCGAACTGACTCAATCCCTTGAGACCAACAAGTCCAGATTTGTGGATTTGGCAAGCCGCAAGGCCACGTATGAAAACACTATCCAGAACACTTCCAGGCACGGGGCACACCTGTCAAGTCGCCTGGATCAGATCAAGAAAGAGCAGAGCGAGACAAAGGGCAAAAAGACCAGGATCGCAAAACAGCTGGCCAAGGTCGAAAGTCACAACCAGGCATTGACTGAGAGTCTTCAAAAGACAGCAAAGGTCTTAGAATCTTTGGACAAACAACTGCAGCAGAAGCGGCAGGCCCTCGGTGAACAGGTTCGCAAAGTACAAAGCATGGATGCCGAAAGGCAGAAGCTCGGTTCCCGCCATGGGGCCCTGAAGAAGATGCAGGAAAACTATGAGTGGTTCAAAAAGGGCGTTAGGGTCATCATGAAGGAATGGAAATCCCACAGCCCCGGGGACACTGGCGTGAGCTGCCTTGTGGCTGATGTTATTGAACCCGAACCTTCCTATGAAGACGCCGTGGAAGCAGCTCTGGGTCAAGCCCTGCAATATGTCATAGTGCAGGACCAACATGATGGCGTGGCCGCCATTGAGTTTCTCAAATCTCAGTCGGCAGGCCAGGGGAGCTTCATTCCCAAAAAGGCCCTCAGGCCACTGATAAATCTGAATGACGCTGTGTTGCCGGAGGGTCAAGCGCCCATTATCAGCCACTTGAGAATCAAGAAAGGCTATGAAGAACTGATCAGGGCACTTCTCTCTCACGTGGTGGTTGCCGAGGACCTTGAGGCCGCTTTGCACCACTGGAATCGCAATAGCTTGCCTTGTGTCATCGTGACAAAACAAGGGGAGCGGGTGTGCCCCCAAGGCATCCTCACAGGAGGAAGTGCAGGTAATGGCGATTCCGGTATCCTTGCCAAAAAGAAAGAAGTAAAGGGCCTGGCCGAAGAAATCTCCTCGCTGAAGGCTTCCTTTGAACAGGCAAAAGACAGGCAAAGGCAGCTGGAAGAAGAAACGGTTGCACTGGAAACACGGCTGCAAAGGGCAAGAGAAGCTCAAAGGCAAGAAGGCCAACAGCAGATCCAGGTGGAAAAACATCTGTACCGGCTTCAGGAAGAATTCAGGCATATTCGTCAGCATTTGGAGATCCTTACCCTGGAGGCACAGCAAATAGAAGGTGAGCAGACAGACGTTGAACAAGAGCTTTCCAGCCATCATGGGGTCTTAACCGAGTTGGCCGAAGAGATTGACGCCGTCCAACTAGCTGTCGATCAGGCCAGCGGGAAGATAAAGCAAGCCTCGACAAATTATGAAGCTGCCAACCAAAAGGTAGTAGAACTGAAGATGGAGTTGACCAACCTTCAGGCGCAGGACGGGAGCTGTCAAAACACCTTGCGGAGGCTGAGAGACTTTCAAAGTGATAGTGCAAAAAAGTTGAATCAGCTGAAAAAAGAGCTGAGGCAAGCAGAACAAGATAAGATATCCACTGAAAATCGCCTGGAAGAAGATCGAGCCACGCTCAGCCGTCAACATGGGGAGTTAAGGGCATTGGAAAAAACTTTATCCCAAGGCGAGGCCGGATACCAGGCCATCGAAGGGAGGCTGCAAGAAGATGACCAGGCCCTTTGTGAGATAAGATCTGCACAACAAGAGACCCAGCAAAAAATACAGCAGCTACAATTGAAGCAATCCGAAAGGCGTATGATACGAGATCATCTGGCAGGCCAAATTCAGGAGGCCTATAATCGCAACATCAAGGCGTCTGATGGCGAGCGCGATACCGAAGACTTTTCCGCGGAACAAGCAGAAACAGAGCTGGCTCTGTATCGTGAAAGGTTATCCAGAATCGGTGAAGTGAACCTTATGGCCATCCAGGAATACGAGAACCTCAGCGAACGATACGAGCTACTCACCTCGCAGCGCGACGACCTGATGAGTGCCATAGACGCCCTGCACCGAGTGATCCGAAAGATCAACCGAACGTCCCTCAAACGGTTTATGAGGACCTTCAAGGCTGTTAATGAAAGACTGCAAACAGTCTTCCCCGAGTTGTTTGAGGGGGGAACAGCCAGGCTGGCCCTCATGGAGCCGAGACGACCCTTGGAATCAGGTATCTCCTACCTTGTTCATCCTCCTGGAAAGAAGGTCACACGGATGAGCCTTCTTTCGGGTGGCGAAAAGGCGCTGTCGGCCATTGCCTTGGTCTTTTCAATTTTCTTGATAAAGCCTGCGGCATTTTGCATTCTTGACGAAATTGACGCACCATTAGATGAGATAAACATTGGTCGTTTCACCCGCCTTCTCAAAGAGATTGGAAGGCAGTCTCAGGTCATCATGGTTACCCATAATAAGCAGAGCATGGAGATGGCAGACGTCCTGTTCGGTGTGACGATGGAAGACAAGGGTGTCTCCAAGCTCCTATCGCTAAACTTTGCGAAACAAACACCAAAGAATACCCAGATCCAGAAACAGTCTGCCCATGGCCCTGAGATGGTTTAAGAAAAAAGACCAGGCCAAAAAGCCTCCCCAAGAAGATGCTCAAGAGCCCATCGCACAAGATCTTGAGACTGAACCAGATCAACAGACCCAACAAACAGAAGAATCTGTTGAGCCTGAAGAAGAAACGGTTGGGCCGGAGACAGAAAAAAAAGGGCTCTTTGCCGGCCTCAGGAGGCGCCTTACCAACACACGAAAGGCCTTTGTAGGCCGTGTAGATGAACTTTTGCTGGGGAAAAAGCAGATCGACGAGGAGCTTTTGGAAGAGTTGGAAGAGATCCTCATTACCTCTGATATTGGCGTACAGACCACCATGGCGCTCATCGAAACGGTAAGACAACAGGTCAAAAGAGATGAACTAAGTGATCCCAGGCAACTCAAAAATGCTCTGCAAACAGAAATTTGCGCCTTTCTCAAAGACTCGACAAAACCCGCTGCTATCACTGACCACAAACCCCACGTCATCATGGTCGTCGGAGTAAACGGTGTTGGCAAGACAACCACCATTGGCAAGTTGGCCGCCCGTTATACCAACGAGGGAAAGCGAGTAATGTTGATTGCCGCTGACACCTTTCGGGCTGCAGCCGTGGAACAGCTTGAGATCTGGGCAGAGCGTGCAGGGGCTGAAGTGATCCGGCACAAGGGAAAATCCGACCCGTCAGCAGTGGTGTATGACGGTGTAAAAGCAGCAAAGTCACGCGGCGTTGATGTGGTCATAATCGACACGGCAGGACGTCTTCACACCAAAGTCAACCTCATGGAAGAACTCAAGAAAATGCGTCGCACGGTTAGTCGGCACATACCCGAGGCGCCCAGCGAGATTCTGCTGGTCCTGGATGCCACTACAGGACAGAACGCCATATCTCAGGCACAACTCTTTCACGAGGCTCTTGAGATTACCGGAATTGCCCTTGCCAAGTTGGACGGAACCGCAAAGGGAGGCATTGTTGTGGGTATATGCCATAGCCTGGGACTTCCGATTCAGTATATCGGCTTGGGAGAAAAGATCGAGGACTTGCATAGTTTTGACCCCGATGCCTTTGCCAAGGCACTGTTTTAGCCGTTAGGAAGTAAGCCAAAATGCTCAAGATAAGCAAGAGAACATCTGGCTGAGACGATGACAAATAAAGTGCTTGTAATTGACGATGAGCCAAACATGCGCCACATGGTAACCGTGGTGCTTGAAAAGGCTGGTTACGCTGTTGCTGGTGCCGAAGACGGCATGCAGGCACTAGCTCTTGTTGAGGACACGCAGTTTGACCTCATCCTTTGTGACCTGCGCATGCCCAAAATGGACGGGCTCACCTTCCTGAAACAACTGACCGAGCGAGGTACCGGTGTGGCTGTTGTTATGATGTCTGCATATGGTTCCATAGACACAGCTGTGGAAGCAATGAGGCTCGGGGCTGCAGACTATATCTCAAAGCCCTTCAAACCGGACGAGATCCTTCTCAAGGTGGGACAGGTTCAGGAAAGGAATCGACTAAAAGAAGAGAACATCAGACTCTTGGATGCAGTTGAGGAAAAATTCTCCTTTCACAATATCGTCGCCAAAAGCGATCCAATGTGCAAAATATTTGATACTATACGCAAGATTGCCGACTACAAATCCACCGTCTTGATCACCGGGGAAAGCGGTTCGGGCAAGGAGTTGATAGCAAAAGCCATCCATTACAACGGCCCTCGCAAGCAAAAACCCATGGTGGCAGTGAACTGTGGGGCTTTGCCCGAAAACCTTTTAGAAAGCGAACTTTTTGGCCATGTGAAAGGGGCCTTCACTGACGCGACAAAGGACAAGAAAGGCCTCTTTCAGGAAGCCAGTAGCGGAACCCTTTTCTTGGATGAGATTGCAGCACTACCCTTGTTACTTCAGGTCAAACTCCTGCGTGTGCTTCAAGATGAAATGGTGCGGCCTGTGGGCGGCACGCAGCCTGCAAAGGTGGATGTGCGAATTATTGCGGCCACCGCAGTTAACTTGACAGACGCAGTCAAGGAGAAGACATTCCGCGAAGACCTCTTCTATCGGATCAATGTGCTCCTCATCGAGGTGCCGGCCCTGAGGGACCGCAAGGAAGACATTCCTCTGTTAATCAACCATTTTATCGAAACGTTTAACAGCCGATTAAACAAAGACATTTTGGGGGTTCGGTCCGACGCCCTTCAGGTCCTCATAAACTATCAGTGGCCGGGCAATGTGAGAGAACTTGAAAACGTTATCGAACGAACCATGGTGTTGACAGACCGAACCGAAATCCACATGGAGGAGTTGCCCGAAGAAATGCGCATTGCGCCTGGGGTTGTGCAGGACACCTGGCCCTTCAAAGACATGTCTATTAAAGCCAATACCAGGGTACTGGAAAAAACCCTCATACAGAGGGCTTTGGAACAGACCAACAACAACCGCACACGTGCAGCAAGACTCCTAGAAATCAGTCATCCCACCCTCCTTTCCAAAATAAAGACATACGGCATTTCATAGACGGTGTGTGTGCCAAGGCCGTTATTTCAAGCCCCAAACAATGATGGAAACCGGAAACGAAGACTGAATCAGCGTCTGTGAGGGGGGAAAATGAAAAAAGTGATATTATCCTGTTGACAAGCTGAAAATATCAATGTAAGGAAAATTTGCTTGGTTGCAGTTACGATGGGGTTTTACAGAAGGATCGGTGCAAACCTTGACTCGAAAGGGAGGGTGGCAAACATGACAAAAGCAGAACTCGTGGAAAAGATGGCTAAGGATGCCGGCATCTCCAAGGCGGCGGCCGGTGCGGCGCTCAATTCATTTGTGACCAACGTTACCAAGTCGTTGAAAAAGAAGAACGGCAAGGTTACGCTGGTGGGTTTTGGCACTTTTTCAAAGGTGCGGCGTAAGGCACGCAAAGGAAGAAATCCTCAGACCGGAGAGACTATCAAGATCAAGGCTTCCAACGCAGTAAAGTTCAAACCCGGTAAAGCGTTAAAGGACGCCGTTTAGTCTGTAGTCACGAAATTTTAAACAGAAGCTTGGTTCTCACCCAGAAGAGCGGGATTGTCTGGATGGGAACCAAGCGCTTCTCTATGAATAGGTAACGTCAAAAGTCTCGAACTCGGCGGTATAAGGCTCCCAATCCACATCCACTTTCTGTACGCGCGCCAGGGAAGGACCACTCTCGCACCATTTCAGCATAGACTTGACATCTTTTTCTTCTCCCTCAAATACTGCCTCAACACGCCCGTCACGGAGGTTTTTCACCCAACCCTTAATGCCGCGTTCTAAGGCCGCACACCGGGTGTCCATTCTGAAACAGACCCCCTGAACACGTCCGTCAATCAATACGTTAGCTCTGACTTTCTTCATAGACTTCTTCCTGTTTGAGGATCCTTGAGGCATTCTATGAGTGCTTTTTCATCGACAATGCTGATCCCGAGTTCCTTTGCCCGATCAAGTTTGGATCCTGGTTCTTTTCCCACAACAACACAGGAGACCTTGCGGCTCACAGATGAACTGACCTTACCCCCTAAGGCCTCAATGCGAGCCTTGGCTTGCGAACGCGTCATGGACTCAAGGGTGCCGGTCAGCACAAATGTCTTTCCGGCCAAGACCTGGTTTGCTCTGTTTTCCTGCTCAGTTTCAATGGCTAGACCGGCTTCGAGCATCTGGGCGATATTTTTTCGATTTTCCGTGTTGTCGAAAAATACCCTGACGCTTTCCGACACCTGTGGTCCTATTTCATCGGCGGCCATCAACTCATCAGCAGTTGCCGACATCAATGCACTCAGGGTCTTGAAGTTTTTGGTCAGAACATGAGCTATGTGTTCCCCAACATGACGAATGCCCAGAGCATAGACAAACCGTGAAAGAGTGGTTTGTTTACCACTTGAAATTGCGCCCATGAGGTTTTCAGACGACTTTTCCCCCATCCTTTCAAGGTCTGCAAAGGTTGCGCGATCCAAGACAAACAGATCCGCATATGACTTCACCAGTCCTTTGTCCACCAATTGGCCCGCTAACTTGTCCCCCAAGCCATCAATATCAAAGGCCGCTTTTGAGGCAAAGTGTTTGATTCGCTCCTTGACCTGGGCAGGGCAATTGGCGTTAATACATCGCCACAAGGCTTCCCCTTCCAGGCGAAGTACTTCAGAACCACACACCGGACATTTTGAAGGCATTTGAAACGCTTGCTCGGCACCCCTTCGTTTGGAGGTTATGACTTTCACTACTTCCGGGATCACGTCGCCTGCACGCTGAATCAGGACTGTGTCGCCCACGCGGACGTCCTTCTTCTTGATCTCGTCTTCATTGTGCAAAGTTGCCCGGCTCACAGTGACGCCCCCGACCAACACCGGATCCAGGTGGGCCACCGGAGTTAGAGTGCCGGTTCGGCCTACCTGAACATCGATTTTGAGCACACGGGTGGTTTCCTGGGTGGCCGGAAACTTGTAAGCCAGCGCCCATCTGGGACTCCGGGACTTCTCCCCTACCCTCCTCTGTAAAGTCAAATCATCCAGTTTGATAACAACACCATCGATCTCATAGGGAAAGTCATGCCGGCCATCAAGCAAGTTTTTGTAATAGGAGATGAATTCATCAACCCTGGCTCGCGGTTTGACATGAGGATTCACCCTGAATCCCAGCTCTTTGAGGGCCAGAAGGATTTGCCAGTGCGAAGAGAATTCAAGATTGCTCATCACGCCAACGCCATAGCAGAACATCTCCAACGGGCGCCTGGCAGTTATCCTGGAATCAAGCTGCCTGAGAGACCCAGCTGCTGCGTTTCGAGGATTGGCAAAGGGGGCTTCGCCACTGTCTAAGCGTTCCTCATTCAATCGCTTGAACGCCTCGATGGGAATAAACACCTCTCCCCTCACCTCAAGGCGAGAAGGGACTTCCGTGGATGTCGTGGCGATAACGACCAGGGGCACAGTGTTGATGGTCCTTACGTTTTCCGTAATCAGCTCCCCGGTGTATCCGTCACCTCGAGTGGACGCCTCGGTGAGAAGTCCGTTTTCATATACCAACTCCACAGCCACGCCGTCCATTTTGGGTTCGGCCGTGTAGAGCAACTCGGAGTCTGTCTTTAGCAATTTCCGAACCCTCTGATCAAAGGCCAGCACTTGTTCTTGATCAAAGGCATTTTCCAGGCTCAGCATAGGGATACTGTGTGACACAGTCGCAAACTTCTCAAGTGGCGGCGCTCCCACACGCTGGGTCGGGGAATCGGGTCGAATCAGCTCGGGGTGCTCCGCCTCAAGGACTAGGAGCTCCCGCATGAGACGGTCGTATTGTGCGTCAGAGGCTTCCGGCTCATCCAAGACATAGTACAGGTGATTGTGCCGGTGGAGTGCCTGCCTGAGTTCGACTGCTGTCTTTCCGATATCTTCACTCATGACAAAAGACTTGCTTGGAATCTCCGTCCGTCCGCATTCCGGGATACTTCGAGAGTAACACTTTAGGTCTGAAAAATAGCTGTTTTGCGAACGACATTGAGAAATTTTGGCCATTTTTCAAAAGCGTAAACTGTTACCTTTGATAACGAGGCTTCCCATCATCTTCGGCAAATCCATGGTTCAACTTCTCGCATATCACGGAGATGGCCTCTGCCGCCATGATGCGCGATCTGTTGAACTTTGCACTCAAGAACCCGGGTTTCCAGCGCAAAGAGCCAAGCTCGTCAGATGCGACAAGCAAGGCCCCTACGTGCACCTTGCGAAAACGGGCTACTGCATACAATGCAGAAACCTCCATGTCCACGCCCAAAATGCCGTCTCTTTGAAACATCAGGACTTTTTGCCTGGTTTCTCTGTACGGGGCATCTGTTGTCCATACAGCACCTTTGTGAAAAGGAACAGAGCATTCTGCAAGGCCCTCCTCGGTCGCCTGCAGTACGATCTCTGACGGTCTTGGGTGAGAATCATTTGCCGGATAATGAGCTGACGTCCCCTCTTGACTGAGTGCACTGTCAGGAACCAGCAAAGCCCCGATCGGCAAATCTTTCTGAATGGAACCGCACCACCCAAAAAAGACTATCCGCCGTGCTCCCAATACAATCAGCTTCTCGAGTACCATAACCGCATGAGGGGCCCCGAGCATAGGCCCGACAACGGCTGTTTCTCCATGAGTACACATTCCTCCATACAACCGGCTGGTCAGAATCTTGAACGAGGGTTTTGCCTTGACGCCCATGGTCCGGCGGATCAAGGCCAGGTCCTTTTCCACGGCCACCATGACCGCCACAGGACCGATGCCAGGATCGTTTCCACGTTTTTTCGGATATATGATTTCCTGCTGCATAGTTGATGGTCTGGCAAAAAGTCATCAAATGGACTGCACCGAAATATTGCCTTCAGCACCAGCCTGCGCGAACAAGAGGAAGCACTTGCGTTTTGCCAATGAGTCGAACATTACCATATTTCTCCGACGCTTGGTATGTGAAATGGGCTGAAAACAAATCGGGCCACAAAACAAACTGGGAAATCTTGTCGAACATCCTGTTGACTCCAAGATAAGAATGCGTTATCATGAACACACTAAGCATAAAAACCAGCCGTAGTTAGGATAACTGCCGTTGACCTACTGGAACTACCGGGAACAACTAAGCCGTCAAGACAAAGTCCGACGGTCCACCTATGAAATCCTCCGGGATGAACTGGATGAATATCTTGTAGACTACTCGTTGGTACAGTCTTATCGTAACTTTCAGGACAAACAACTTTCATACCCCTTTGTGGAAAAACGTGAGATGAAGCCAAGGGCGCGTATTCCCGATGTCGAGTATTCAGCACACCGCCATTTCCTTTTGGTCTTTGTAGAAGATTTTGTAGGCAGTGCCTACAAGAAATACATACGATTCTTTGATGACAACAAGGTAACCAAAGAGAACCTTTTACGTTTTGGAACGGTCCAGTTCTCAAAGAAGTATTTCAGAAACATAAAGTTCTTTGAATCGTCTGAATTCTCAGACCTTCTCAAAGGCTTGCTCCCGGTTGACTATGCCCTTCTCATTCAACGCGATTCTGCTATCAAGACCAGAAATCGATACGCCCTTTCTCACTTCAGGGTTCGAATTGACTGGCCCATCTCGGATGCCGCTGAAGACCTGGCCCGCGAACTGCGGTATATATCCAAGGATTTGTACGAAAAGGGTGAGTCCTATGCCGAGGAGATTCAAAAGAAGTTGTTTGAATACTGCGCATTGCCCGCCGCATCCGGCGGGCGCCGTACAGCCGCAGTCGTGGCTGCACAATTCCTGAAACGGATAGCCTCCATATCTACAGTGTATGTGGCAAGCTGCGAGTCAAGGGCCCTTTACCGCATTTCCGAAAGGGGGGTTTCAAAATACATCTTGATGCGGCTGGCAGATGCAGACATGCAGGACATTGCCCGGACCTATCACATGAAAGTGCGCACCTTTAAGGAAAATTACGTGATTGCCGGAGCAGATGGCGGAGGCATAGTGGTCTTTCAGGCAACCTATGAACGCACCAGCCACGGGAGATTTCCCGAAGATGGCAAGCTAAGAGAACTAAACTCTGAATACTTCTGGATGACTGTCATCAACCAAAGTATTTTGCCCAAGCCGAGCGTGTGGGACAAATCCCCCCTGCCATACAGTTTTATCTACACTTAGGGCGAGGTTTTTTTCGGCCTCACCCTTGTGACTTTATTCTATGACTTGCCTGAAATAGTCGATGGTCGTTTCAAGCCCTTCGGCCAAATCAACTTTTGGTTCCCAGTTCAGTTCTTCCTTGGCCAAAGAGATGTCCGGACACCGTTGCACGGGATCATCCTGAGGCAGGGGTTTGCTCACGATCTCCGATGAAGAGCCGGTCATCTCAAGCACAAGCTCAGCAAGCCTTGTTATCGAAAACTCACCCGGGTTGCCAAGATTGACAGGTCCCACAAAGTGTTCGCATGTCATCATCTTTATGAACCCATCAATCATGTCTGAAACATAGCAAAAAGAGCGGGTCTGAGTTCCCTCGCCATAGACGGTAATCGGATCTCCTCTCAGGGCCTGAACAATAAAATTGCTCACCACCCTGCCGTCTGAAACTGCCATCCTTGGGCCATACGTATTGAAGATACGCACAATCCTGACATCTACCTGATTCTGGCGATAGTAGTCCATCATCAGCGTTTCAGCCACTCGTTTGCCTTCATCGTAACAACTTCGCAGTCCTATGGGATTCACGTGACCCCAATAGGTCTCATTCTGGGGATGTTGTTGAGGATTGCCGTAAATCTCAGAGGTTGAGGCCTGCAGGATTCTCGCCTTCACCCTTTTGGCCAATCCCAACATGTTAATGGCGCCCATGACGTTGGTCTTCACGGTCTTGACCGGATTGTACTGATAGTGGACCGGAGAGGCCGGGCAGGCCAGGTTATAGACTTGATCCACTTCCAGGAAAATAGGTTCTACCAGGTCATGACGAACTAGCTCAAAACTTCTGTTGTCCATCAAGTGAATGATGTTCTTCTTTGATCCGGTAAAAAAATTGTCCAGGCAGAGAACATCCGCCCCTTGTTCAAGCAGTCTCTCACACAGGTGGCTGCCCAAAAAGCCTGCCCCGCCCGTCACCAAAACTCTGACTTGCCTCATCTTTCCTCTCAATCTGCCTTGCTTCCATCCAGAAGGGGGGGGTCAGTCTTTGATCAGAGTGCGAAAATTGCTGATTGTCTCAGCATAGTCTGAACTGCCAAATACGGCAGAGCCGGCCACAAATATCTCTGCGCCCGCCCTGGCCGCGGCCCCGATCGTCTCTTCGTTAATGCCCCCGTCAATTGAAATTCGCACTGCCAGGTTGTTCGTATCAACTATCGATTTGAGACTTTTTGTCTTTTCAATGGCCTGAGGGATGAACCTTTGTCCGCCGAAACCGGGATTCACGCTCATGATAAGAACCAGATCCAGATCATCCAATATCCATTCCAGTGTGGAAACAGGAGTCGTTGGATTCAGCGCAACACCCGCTTTCACTCCCAGGTCCTTAATGGCCTGAACGGTCCTGTGCAGATGGCTGCACGTTTCCTGGTGCACTGTCAAATAGGTGCTCCCCGCACCTGCAAACCCTTCAAGAAACTGATCTGGCTTCTCGATCATGAGATGCACATCCAAGGGAAGCCGTGTAACCTCTCTAACCGCCTTCACCACCAGTGGCCCGATGGTGATATTGGGCACGAAATGGCCATCCATGACATCTACGTGTATCCAATCTGCCCCGGCACTTTCTACAGCCTTGACCTCCTCTGCCAGTCTTGAAAAATCTGAAGACAATATGGATGGGGCAATAAGTTTCATGTCTGTCCTCCATGGTATGCGATTTCTACCCAGCATCCAGCATCTATGCTCATCTCTTTCCTTACCACCTAAGCAATCCTATTTCAAGCTCCGGGCGGCCAGCACGTACTTTCGATCCAAGGACAAAGGAATGACTCACGGCCAGCTCCCCATCCCTGTATAACAGCAGTATTACTTCAGGGTCGCGAGGGACTACT
>SDBT01010653.1_pt1 | contig 14829 bp, 15 predicted proteins | sample 2277101 | NCBI WGS metagenome assembly SDBT01 (sample SAMN10404973, study PRJNA504765) | marine sediment metagenome | isolation source: marine sediment core GS10_PC15, 103 cmbsf | place: Arctic Ocean: Southern Knipovich Ridge | collected 2010
TACCGAATATGAGACAAAGTTAGCTACTGAAAGCTAATCGTGGAGCGTGCGGAATGTAGTTACGACAATTGAGACGGAGGTACTGCTAGCCTAGGGACCCCAGTAACAATACGTCATTTTGTTTAATAAGATAAGATGTTGTACATGCAAGATCGTCAGGCTCATAACCCGAAGGTCGCTGGCTCGAATCCAGCCCCCGCTACCAAGATGTTTAAGAGACACAGACTGAAACGTCTGTGTCTTTCTTTTTGAGCAATAATTATGATAAATTTGACTATACTGATAGGAGGGCAATATACATGGAACAAAAAGGACCCAACAATCTGAAAGCGCAAGCCACAAATTTAGTTAACCTAATAGATTATCAAGAAGGGTCGGTAGTTAGCCGGACACTAATTGATAAGAAGATAGGAACCTTAACCCTTTTTGCTTTTGATGAAGGCCAAGGACTGAGCGAACATACAGCTCCTTTTGACGCCTTTGTCTATATCCTTGATGGTGAAGCTGAAGTTGTAATCTCCAGCAAGGCTCACAGTGTAGGCACTGGTGAAATGATCATAATGCCCGCAAACGAACCGCATTCATTAAAGGCACTAGAAAAATTCAAGATGATGCTTGTAATGATAAGGGCATAGGTCGGAATCGCCCCCTTCGAATCCAACCCCCGCTACCAAGGGAATGTAAAGAGGCACAGATTTTAGGCCTGTGCCTCTTATATTTTGTGCTTACGAAGAAAAGGAGGTAACAAAAGCTTGTTTTGTTACCTGATTGAACAATTTGACGAATTGTTAAATTTTATGAGGATTGTTACTGCCTTCTTAATCAGGAGCAATATATTAATTTGGAGCCCTTGGCAAAGAGAACTGAGCTACCTAAAGTGTCCGTTAACAAGTTGTGCTAATATTGCTGATGACGCACAATTCATGACATTTTGGGATACCAAGCAACCCACGAAAGACGAGCTTACTAAGATTGACTAGGAGAATTCAGAGAGAGGCAGGGCAAGATATTCACAAATAGTAACCTTTAAAAATCTAGACAAATCTGTTCCCGCATCCTATTGTCAATCATCTAACCATTATTGTTGGCACATTTTTTGCGGGTTTAACATCATAGGTTATCCCGTCAGTCACCACTACAATACTTCCATGGATATAAGTTCCATAAATCGTTGCCCCTGCATCTTTAAGCCGGATAAGTGTTTCACGTGACGGCCGATTATAGGTATTATTCGGTCCTGCCGAATAAATAGCTATTTCCGGCCGAGCTGCCTCCAGAAAACTGGTTGTGGTTGAATACTTAGAACCATGATTACTTATCTTTAGAATATCAATGTCATTAATAAGGCCAGCAGCTACTATGGCAGCCTCCCCTTGGCTTTGAATATCACTGGCGAAAAGGAAGTCAACATTTCCGAAAGATAACTTTAACACTATCGAGTTATCATATGGATTACAGAATAAAGGCATCGCAGGACGTAGTACTTCCAATGTTAATGTGTTTAGGTTAATTTTGGTTCCCCTTTGCGCCTGATGAACATTTGCCCCTTCAGCACTCACCTTAGCTATGAAATCCGTATACTGCGTGATACAGGCGAAATCTTCATTGAGCCATATCTGCTCTACGTCGAAACTATCTAATACATGCGAAAGACCACCAATGTGGTCTATATGTGGAATAGTAGCTACTATTACCTCAAGAGGACCGTCCACCAAGCTCCGAATGTACCTCGCACAATCAAATCCCCTGCCCCCATCGATCAGCATCTCATCAGTGCCATAGTCAATTAGAATGGCGTCACCCTGACCAACATCAATGTAGTGAATTTTTAGCTTACTTTCATTCAGTGTTGGACTTGGTGGAGGAGCAGCACTGTTATTAGGGATACCTGATGGTGGTGGAGGCGATAGCGGTATATTACAGCCAGCCAACACCAGAAGGCAACAGATTAATAAAGGAAAATAGATTTTAATTCTGTAGAATGTTACTCTCATAGTCTCCTTTCCGCACCTTTCGAAAAGCAATGTTGGAACTTCAGTTTATTCCCCCTGTGCGATATTATCCGAACTACCTTCACACCACAAGGTTGAAGATACGCTAATTACTTATAGTTAAGTAGTTAAACACCTTATCCATTGTGCTTAAGAGGTCAAATATTTATTACGCACATCTATAAAAGCCGGAAGAGCCAGATATGTACTGGCTCTTCGTGAATTGCCGTATTATTTTAAGATTATTTTGAGGAGTGCAGGCCGACAACATTGCCCTCTGTATCAGCAACCATGGCGATATAACCCATTTCGCCAATACTAGTTCTTGGAAGAGCAATCTTTCCGCCAGCTTTTTCCACACGCCGAAGCACCTCCTCTACGTATCCGGTTAATATATTTCTGCTCATCACTATTGACATCAGGATTTTCTCGAAACCAACTATATATACGATGATACTAAGCTGCGAATAAAAAAGTCATAAAATTAGGAGGGAAAAAGTTACAAATTCATAACATTTTGGGATGCCAAGCAGCCCACACAAGACAAGCTTATGGAGCAGATAGTGGATGAAAGCAAGAGCCTTTGGCGCATCAAAAGAGCATATAAAGATGATGCCAGAGATTGTCCTCAATGCCTAGCTCTCTGGGACAAGTTAGAAAAAGAAAAAGAGAACCACCTTAAAGAATTGTTAGGACTTATCAAAGAACACATAAAGTAATAAATAATAGCACTGGTTTAGGAGAGGGAACATATTGGCCGTTTTCGTGCGGATGGTGCATCATATTGAGCCGCCGCATCAAAATATCATATTTTTGTAACTATTTCCCACTTTATTTTATAACTTCTTTATTCATGGTCAGCTATTATCATACTAAATAGAATAATTGGTCGTTTTCAACCAATTACTCGAAAAAGGGGGTGGCTTAGAATGAGTTTTCGCAGTCGGAAGTTATTATTAGGTGTAGTGATCGTCGTATCGGTAGGTCTCGTTCTTACGGCATGTGCGGCACCGGCACCCGAAGAGGGAAAGATCAGCACCGTTAACGTGCTCGGCGTGTGGGGAGGAGACGAACTGGAAAGCTTCCAGGTCATGGTATCACCGTGGGAGATGCAGACCGGAGGTGCCATGGGGTTCTCGGGCACCCGAGGCCTGATTGCTATTCTTACGACTCGGGTCGAGGCCGGTAATCCTCCCGATGTGACTATTTTGCCCAACCCCGGGCAGATGGTAGAACTGGTCAGAGACGGTCAGCTGGTGCCTCTGGATTCTTTCTTGGATATGGACAAGATCCAACGTGAGTATGCCCAAGGATGGATTGATCTGGGTACCGTGGATGGCAAACTTTACGGCATCTTCATGAAGGCTGATAGCAAAGGTACTGTTTGGTACAACCCCAAGACATTTGCCACCAAAGGTTGGCAGGTGCCGACCACATGGGATGAGATGATAGCCCTTTCCGACCGCATTGTGGCTGAAGGCATGAACCCGTGGTCGGTGGCGGTGGAGAGTGGTGAGGCCAGCGGCTGGCCGGCTACTGACTGGATTGGCGAGATCCTGCTCCACGAATCTGGAGGAGACGTTTACGACCAATGGGTCAACCACGAAATACCATGGACAGACTCCAGAATTAAGTCTGCCTGGGAGAAGTTTGGCCAGATAGCCCTCACGCCCAACTACGTTCCCGGTGGGGCTATCGCCGTTCTGGCCACTGGCTTCATAGACGGGTCGTATCTACCATTCGAGGACCCCCCGAAAGCGGCAATGTACTACTTGGGAGCCTTCACCCAGGGGTTTATTGTTGAGCAGTTCCCTGACCTGGTAGCCGGGGAAGACTATGCTTTCTTCCCCTTCCCCACTATTGATCCCCAGTATGCTGGGGCTGTGACCGGCGGTGCCAACGTGGTGGTGGCGTTCAAAGACAACCCGACTGTCCGCTCTTTCATAGAATATCTGGCGTCAGCAGAAGCGCAGCAGGTCTGGGTAGAGCGAGGTGGGTTTACCGCGGTGAATAACCAGGTCAGCCTGGATGCTTATCCCAATCCCTTGGCGCGCCTGACTGCTGAGCAACTGGCAAGTGCCACAGTGTTTCGCTTCGACGCCGATGATAACATGCCTTCAGCGGTGCAGAAGGCATTCTGGGAAGGCACACTGGCCTACCTGCAGAATCCTGCCCAATTGGACAGCATCCTAGCTGACATTGAAACCAGGGCTGTAAAGGCCTACCAGTAAGGGAGCATAATGGTATAGGCGGGGTAACCCCTTAATAGAGTCCCAAGGTTGCCCCACTCTACACTTAACGGAGAAGGCTTTGAGCAGACGTGGGCGTTTAATACCCTGGCTCTGGTTGTTGCCGGCATTTTTGTTTATAGCGGTGTTCCTGATCTACCCGGTCATTGATACCCTTCGTATCAGCTTCATGAATGATGATTCCAGTGCCTATGTTGGTGTCGAGAACTATCAATTTGTCTTTACCAATAGCGCCACACAGGCCGCCCTGCTGAACAACGTACTCTGGCTGGTTTTCTTTACCGTTCTTGCTGTCGGTCTCGGGCTCATCTTCGCCGTGCTCACCGGTAATGTCCGCTATGAAGCCTTGGCAAAGGCGGCTATTTTTATCCCCATGGCCATTTCCTTTGTGGCTGCCGCAGTGATCTGGCGGTTTGTGTACGCCTTCCGGCCAGAGGGTTTCACTCAAATTGGTTTGATCAATGCTGCCGGCACCAGCTTGGGCCTTGACCCCATTGCCTGGTTGGTGGAACACCCGCTTCCCTATATTGGCCAGCTTCTTCCTATGCCTCTACACACCAATAACTTTGCTCTAGTGGCGGTTGGGGTCTGGATGTGGACTGGCTTTGCCATGGTGGTGCTATCGGCTGGTCTGAAGGGAATATCCACCGAAGTCCTGGAGGCCGCCCGGGTAGATGGGGCGAGCGAGTGGCAGATCTTCTGGCGCATCATCCTACCCATGCTCAGCCCAACTCTTGCCGTGGTGGCCACCACCTTGGTGATCCAAGCACTTAAGAAATTTGATGTAGTCTGGGTGATGACGGCAGGCAACTTCGGCACCGATGTGGTGGCTACTCTGATGTTTAAGGAGATGTTCAACTTCCGTGACTTTGGTCAAGCCGCTGCCCTGGCTGTCATCCTTCTAGCGGTTATTCTACCCATTATGCTGATCACTATCCGGCGCTTCTGGAGGCAAGAGGAAATCCGATGATTGACGAACTGGAGCCAGAAAGTAGGCAAACCACATACCAGGGTCTTATGTTCAGATTAAAGAGGGCCGTGTCCCGATTCCCCTTGCACTTCGTCGTTGTGGGCATTGGGCTGCTCTGGATGACTCCCGCCTTTAGCTTGCTGGTCAGTTCCTTTCGGGACTCGGCGGCGGTGGCTGGATCGGGTTGGTGGACAGCCTTTCAACTCCCTTTTGAGTTTACTCTCGAAAACTACCGGGAAGTCCTTACTAAGAACCGGATGGGGCCGAGCTTTATAAACAGTCTTATCATTTCCATTCCCGGCACCGTCATACCTATCCTGGTGGCCAGCTACGCCGCCTTCGCCTTTGCTTGGATGCGGTTTCCAGGGCGGGATGCACTGTTCATCTTTGTGATCGCTCTCTTGGTAGTACCTGTCCAGATGACTCTGATTCCAGTATTACGGCTGCTGACAAATCTACAGATAGCGGGGAGCTTTCCGGCTATCTGGTTGGCGCATACTGCCTATGGCTTACCCTTTGCCATCTTTCTGCTGCGCAATTTTTTTAGCGCCCTGCCTAAAGAGCTACTTGAGTCAGCCTACCTGGACGGCGCCTCCAATCTCCGGGTCTTCTTCCGATTGGTATTACCGTTATCCGTCCCAGCACTTGCTTCACTGGCCATTTTCCAGTTCCTTTGGGTATGGAATGACCTCCTGGTGGCCTTAGTCATTCTTCAAGACCCCAGCAAAGCGCCCATGACGGTAACCATCACCAACCTGGTGAGTTCATTCGGCACCCAATGGCAATTGCTTACCTCGGCCGCCTTCATCTCTATGATGCTCCCACTGGTAATCTTCTTCGCCCTGCAACGCTACTTCGTGCAGGGCATCCTGGCCGGGTCAGTAAAGGGCTAGAGTACCCCATAGAAATTGATGTAAAATGAAATTTGAGATATTAGTCTGCGTATCATGAATGTAAGGTTGTGAAGTAAGCTATGGCTGAAGTACGTTTTGAACATGTGACCAAACGGTTCGGGGATGTGATTGCGGTTAGCGATCTGAGCCTGGAAATTCCAGATAAGGACTTCCTCGTTTTGGTAGGTCCCTCTGGCTGTGGTAAGTCCACTGTGCTAAGATTGCTGTCCGGTCTGGAAGAAATTACCGAAGGCAATATCTACATTAGGGACCGCCTGGTCAACAATGTGTCGCCCAAAGACAGAGACGTAGCCATGGTGTTTCAATCCTATGCCCTATATCCACACATGTCAGTGTATTACAACATGGCCTTTGGTCTCAGCTTGCGGAAAACGCCTAAAGCTGAGATAGAGCGCCGGGTGAAGGAGGCAGCCCGTATTCTAGGCATCGAAGATCTGCTTAAGCGTAAACCCCGGCAGCTATCCGGCGGCCAGCGGCAGCGCGTGGCTCTGGGCCGAGCCATTGTACGCGAACCCGCCGCTTTCTTACTCGACGAGCCCCTTTCTAATCTGGACGCTAAGTTGCGTGTCCAGACTCGCGCTGAGTTGAGCAAGCTACACCAGCGACTGGGAACCACTTTCATCTATGTGACCCATGACCAGGTGGAAGCCATGACTATGGCCAATCGTATCGCAGTAATGAATAAGGGAGTTCTACAACAGGTTGGCAAGCCCCAGGAGCTATACGGGAAGCCGGATAATATATTCGTGGCCGGTTTCATCGGCAGTCCGGCGATGAACTTCTTTGAGGTTACGATGAAGGGAGACCGGAAGGAAATGTATCTGGAGACAGATAGCTTGCATGTGGCGGTACCTCCACCGAAAGTGAATATGCTGATGCCCTATTTAGGGAAGAAAATCATTTTTGGTATCCGGCCAGAGCACATCCATGATAAAGAGTTCACGCCCTCGGGCTGTGCTCCGGGTGAGGACTGTATGACTGCCTCACTGGTAAAGGCAAAGGTGGATGTCACCGAGTTAATGGGCAATGAGTTCTTTCTTTACTTGCTGAGTGGAGACAAGCCGTTTCTGGCCCGGGTGGATGTCCGGACAACGGCAAGACCGGGGCAGTATATTGGGGTTATCTTTAACATGACCAATATGCACGCCTTTGATCCCACGACGAGCAAAGCTGTGCTGAGTTAGCATACTGCTCCCGCCTATTTGCAGGCTCATGGCGTCATACTAGCTGGCTGATCTCAAGAAGGTGACCGTCAGGGTCACGAAAAAAACACCTTATTTCATAACCCCGGTTAACGGGTGGAGTTAGGAATTCAGCGCCTCGTGACTTAAGAATTTCATAGGCCTCATTACAGTCCGGCACCCGGAGAGTCAGCTCATGACTTACTACACTAACATCAGATGGCGGCGCAAAAGTAACATCGGGCTTATCCTCAGTCGGGCCGCCTCCAGTAACCAACAAAATCCAGTTCCCTTGGAAGTTCAAGACGCAGGACGTTCCCCCGTATTCTCTAAATATCTCGGCCCCAAGCACATCTCGATAAAATGAGCAGGATCGCCCGATGTCACTCACCACAAGCAGGGTGGTGAGCTCAACTCCAGCACTCGGAAATTGTCTCTCCATTTCATCACGCTCCGTAATTATTCGCTCTGTCACAAAGCTAGTATGCTTATAGATATGGTGCGCTAAGACACTGCTTTTTCAATACAATTATAAAACAATGCGGTTCGTGTTAAAACTCTGTGAAGAATTGTACAAGATAGCGTTTTGTTTCATTTGGGATAAAAAGGATCCTTTTTTGACTCTAATACCTATTTACACAAGTGATATAATACCTTTGTCCTTGTCTCTGTAAGCACAAGGAGGAATAATATGATCAATGCAAGATTCGTCCATACTAATCTGATTGCTCAGGATTGGGACAAACCTAAAACAGACAGGAGAGGCAAAAAGAGGGCAAAGAATGAGAAGAGTTAAGCAAATTGTTAAGCAAAACAAGTGGGCTCGGCAGGGTTCGAACCTGCGACCACCCGGTTATGAGCCGGACGCTCTACCGCTGAGCTACGAGCCCAAAAATTTACAAGTTAACAATATTATGTCAAATTCTCCCCTATTTCAATCCTCAGCTTCGCAGCCTCAAGTTAACGAATGTGCCCATAACCAATCGGTTATGAGCCGATCGCTTTGCCACTGAGCTACGAGCCCATGGAGCGGGAGACGAGACTCGAACTCGCGACAACCTGCTTGGAAGGCAGGGACTCTACCAACTGAGTTACTCCCGCAAAACCATATCTATTTTAGTTTCTCAGCCACTCCCTGTCAAAGAAGAGCGCTTAGCTTAACCTTTTATCACGCCTATGGGTCTAGTTCGAGCCACAATTCGGGAGATGCCCGCATTATGTGCCACAGCGACGACCAAGCTTACATCCTTATAAGCATGGGAAGCTTCCTCAGCCAAGCCGCTTAAGCTATCCGTCTTGATAGTTATGCCCCGGGATTCGAGTTCCCTGAGTACCGCTTCACCTCTAAGCTCACGCTTGGCAGCTGCCCGGCTCTTAACTCTACCCGCACCATGGCAGGTGGAACCAAAACTCTCTTTCATTGCCTGCTCTGTCCCCACCAGTATGTAGGAGTACCGCCCCATATCGCCGGGGATGAATACCGGCTGACCAATGCGGGCATATCTGCCGGGAACGTCAGGATGACCAGCCGGGAAAGCCCTGGTTGCTCCCTTACGATGGACACAAAGCTTAACCTTTTTGCCATCCAGCTCATGTTCTTCTATCTTGGCAATGTTATGGCAGACATCATAGATAAGCTCCAGCCCGGCGTCCTCTTCACCTTTCCCCAGCACCTTACAGAAGGACTCTCTCACCCAGTGGGTGATGCACTGGCGGTTGGCCCAGGCATAGTTGGCAGCGCATTTCATCGCTGCCAGATAGTCCTGCCCTTCCCGAGAGTCAATGGGCGCACAAGCCAGCTGACGGTCGGGTACTTCAATGCCATACTTCTTCATGGCGTTAACCATCACCCCGATGTAATCATCAGCCGTCTGATGTCCCAACCCCCGGGAGCCACAATGAACCATCAGCATAACCTGTCCTATTTGGTTGATACCCATATCCTTGGCAATAGCCTCATCACGTATCTGGTCAACCACGGCAACCTCGAGGAAGTGGTTTCCCGAGCCTAATGTACCTAACTGAGGCACACCGCGCTCTTTGGCCCTACTACTAACACGGGCGGGGTTAGCGTCAGCCATTTCACCCTGCTCTTCGGTAGTCTCCAGGTCCTCGTGTCGGCCGTATCCTTTCTCCACTGCCCATCGTGCTCCTTTAGCCAGAACCTCGTCAATTTCGCCATGGCGTAGCCTGATCTTACCTTTCGAGCCGAGTCCTGAGGGAACATTTCTATAGAGGGTATCCACAAGTTCCTTTATCCTGGGACGGACTTCAGCCTCCAGTAAATTTGTCCGCAGCAGTCGGACGCCACAATTAATATCAAAGCCAACACCCCCTGGTGATACTACCCCGTCACTCATTCTCATCGCCGCCACGCCGCCAATGGGGAAACCGTAACCCCAGTGAATATCGGGCATGGCTAGAGAATGCCCCACAATTCCAGGCAAAAAGGCAACGTTAGCCACCTGCTCTAATGCCTGCTCTTTCAGTATGTCACTGAGTATCTCCTGGCTAGCAAATATCAGCCCGTCAACACGCATCCCGGTTTTATAACTTTTCGGTATTCGCCATCGGTAGTCATCCACTTTTTCCAGCGGTCCTGCCCACTGACTCATATCCTCTCACCTCTTAGACATCAAAGATAACCTGAACTCTGTTTTTCTCCCTGTCCACTTGAAGCATATGGTAGGTAGCCGATTTCACACCTATCTTTAACCGGTGCCGGGAGGTGTTATATCTCTCCCCCCAGCAGATAGCCTTAAGGTTATGCTCCGTGAATTCGGAGATGTCAAACCCTTTGAATAGGAGATGCTCCACGTCAAAGATATAAATAAGGTGATTCATCCAGTTAAACAACAGGCTCTCGGCATCTTCAGCATTTACTACCACCGTTTGCGATTCAGCTTTTCTCACCCGGTTAAGTTCGGCAATTATTGAGAAAAGGCCATAGGCAGCATTAGCAAAGGCCTCAGCCAAATCATTGCCATAAGCAATTAAACCCATATCAGCCGTGTGCTCTATCAGTTGAAACCGTTTCACTAAATTAATTCTACATCAAGTGAGACTTTCTATCCAGCACCATCTCTTTCCGAAAATCTAAAATATACTACTTACTTTGCCTGGTGGCAAGCACCACCACCCCACCCTTTTTAAGTCAATAACCTGGGCAACAAGTGTTTCCCTCAATTGACATTGCCAAAGACCGATGAAGTGTCAGTTGTCCATATAGTTGACAAAAAGGGGGACAAGTGGTAATATTTTGGTGGAACACTCATGATAAAAGATAAGCAAAAGACAAAAGAGCAACTCTTAAATGAATTGGTAGAGCTGCGCCAGAGAATTGCTGAATGGGAAATATCAGAACGCGAGCGCAAGCGGGCGGAATACAGTTTAAGCAAGCGTGTTAAAGAACTCAACTGCCTTTATGGCATTACTAACATTGCGGAAAGAGTAGGCATTACGTTAGGCATTACGCTAGACGAACTGTATCAAGAAATTGTTAATCTGCTTCCAGATGCCTGGCAGTATCCGGAGATTACTTGTGCCAGAATCACCATTACTAACAAGGAGTTCAAGACAGAATACTACCGAGAAACGAAATGGAAGCAATCTTCAGATATTAAAGTAAATGAGCTAAAAGTAGGTGCCGTAGAGGTCATTTACCTAGAAGAGAGACCAGAGGCTGATGAAGGGCCATTTTTGAAGGAAGAGCGGCTGTTGATTGTTGCTGTTGCCGAGCAGTTAGGCAGAATTACCGAGCGTAAGCAGGCAGAAGACGAACTTAAACAATATTCCGAGAGGTTGCAAGAACTGATAGAGGAGGTCACCCAGGCTATTGCCCTAACCACCGAGCTGCGCGATCCATACACATCAGGTCATCAGCAAAGGGTGACCCTCCTGGCTTGTGCCATCGCCAGGGAGATGGGCCTTAACCAGGAAGTAATAGAAGAAATTCGTGTGGCGGGGACTCTTCACGATATCGGCAAGATACGTATACCTAGCGAAATTCTTAGTAAGCCAGGTAGGCTAACTGATATCGAATTCGATATGATTAAAACTCACCCCGAAGCCGGTTACAATATATTGAAGACGATAGAGTTTCCATGGCCGGTTGCCCCGGTCGTGCTTCAGCATCACGAAAGAACGAATGGCTCCGGCTATCCTTCAGGTCTATCGGTTAAAGACATTCGCCCGGAAGCAAGAATCTTAGCTGTAGCTGACGTCGTTGAGGCCATGTCCTCCCACCGTCCCTACCGACCAGCTCTGGGCATAGATAAAGCCTTAGAAGAGGTCTCACAAAATAGAGGTATCCTTTATGACCCCGGCGTAGTAGATGCCTGCTTAAAGCTTTTTGCTGAGGAAAGGTTTAAGTTTGAGTCCCCTGAGGCGAGGTAGCCATAACTGGGGCAGATGCGTCAATTAAAATGGTCGGGGTGAGAGGATTTGAACCTCCGACCTCAGCGTCCCAAACGCTGCGCGCTAGCCCGACTGCGCTACACCCCGCATCCAAAGTATAACAACTGATCTTACCCAGGGTCAACTTAATCCCGGCAGTCAGGACAAGTGTCAAATATTTCTGGTTCTAACTTCCACTTCTCAATAATATATTCCAGCTGTTTTTCCGGAGCCCAGTATTTACCACAGACCTTACACTTTTTCAACTTAAACTCCAGTTTGCCACTGGGTGTACTTAATGTCCTGGTATCGTCACTATCCTCCACCGTTATGGCCTCAGTAGGACATACGTAGGTGCAGGAATCACAGCCTATGCATTTTTCCAGTGAATGCACCACTGTTGCCTCATCAACATCCCGGCCTTTCCCTTGAGCAATAAAAGTGATGGCTTCAGCACCAACAATTTCGCGGCAGGCTCTAACACACCGCTCACAGAGAATACATTCTCTTTCCTTCAGAGTAAAACTAGGCTCTTCAATGCTTAGCTTCCGGGCTAATTTCTGTATCTTGGCGGAGTGCGGACGCTGGGCAAGTAATAGCTCCACGGCCAGCCTTCGTGCTTCCATTACCTTCTCAGAACTGGTCTTAACCTCAAGCCCGGTCTCAACTGGATAGGTACAAGCCGTACTCAAATTGGATTCGCCATTGGGTTTGATTTCTACTACGCATACCCGGCACGCCCCAACTCGACTAAGCGACTCATGAGAGCAGAGAGTGGGGATATGGATGCCGGCTTGAATAGCCGCATCGAGGATTGTCCAGCCCTCCTCAGCTTCAACTACTTTATCGTCAATAGTTAGCTTTACCATCAGCCTCACTTTGCCTCATCAAATTCCAGCTACTTCTCACTGGCTATTGCCATCAGCATCACCCGGTAGCACCGCAAGCAACGCTCCGCCTCCTTTGCCGCCGCCTCATAAGTAAAGGGCTGCTCTACCTCATCAAAGTTAAGCACCCTATCCGGTATCGGCAGTTGCTCCGGGGATTGGTGGGGTTGCTTGGCGACTATATTTCCGTCGCGCTGCCGGTTTAGAGCAACATCATGAAGCCAGCTTTCAACCATATATTCACTAGGCGGGGTTACTTTACCTGATTGCAGGTACTGGTCTATGCTTCTGGCTGCCCTATTGCCGGCAGCTATAGCCTCAATTAAAGTCGCTGGACCAGTAACGCAGTCACCGCCAGCGAAAATCTCCGGTTGGCTAGTCTGGTAACTAGACAGGTCAACCACTATCGTGCCTTGCTTGGTTATATTAATCGGCTTACCTTTAATTAAAGACAAATCGGGTTTCTCACCAATAGCCGGGATTATCATATCGGTTTCTATAATGAATTCTGAACCCTCAACCGGGACGGGACGTCTTCTACCACTAGCATCCGGCTCACCTAGCTCCATTCTGATACACTCCACACCGGTAACCCTGTCACCTTCAGTCAATGCTCTAACCGGCGCTGCCAGAAAAGTGATTTTCACTCCTTCTTCCTCTGCGGCTTCGATTTCCTCAGTTCTGGCCGGCATTTCTACCCTGGAGCGTCTGTAGACTATGGTTACATCCTTAAAGCCCAATCTCAAACATGTCCGGGCACAGTCTATAGCCACATTGCCACCACCAACTATTATCACCCTATCCTTAACCGTTACCTTTTTACCCATATTTACATCATGCAAGAACTCTACCCCGTCAATCACTCCCCCACCCTCAACTTCAATACCTAATTCCCTGCCCATATGGGCGCCGGTACCCATAAATATTGCCTTGAAGCCCTGGCCGGTGAGTTGCTCCAGCGTTATATCTTTACCAACCCTGGTATTTAGCTTAATTTCTATCCCCAACTTTTTAATTATGTCAACTTCCCTCTCCAGAATACCTTGAGGCAAGCGGAAGGAAGGAATACCCACCAACGCCATTCCCCCGGCTGAGGACCGCTCATCATAAATTGTAACCTTATAGCCCATCAAGGCCAGCCTGTAGCTAACCGCCAGTCCGGCTGGACCAGCCCCAATAACCGCTACCTTTACTCCAGTAGCCTTCCCCTCTTCAAACTCAGGTTCTGAGCCACTGGCTATCTCATAATCGGCTGGAACCCGCTTTAACGCTCTAATAGCGATAGGGTTATCTATATCACTTCTAACGCAGTTAGTCTCACAGAAGGCAGCGCAAGCCCGCCCTACCATCCCGGGGAAGCAATTTGTCTCTCGAATTAATTCCAGAGCCTCTTCATACCGGTGATTTCTAATCAGCTCTATGTAACCAGGGGCGTCCTGATGAGCCGGGCACATCTCCATACACGGAGCCGTAACTCTAGTTATATAAACCGACTCTGGCACTGCCCTTTTGCTGGTTATAAGTTTGGTATATTCCCCTTCATAGTAGTTCAAGGTATCCAGAATAGGTTTTACTGACAGGGCGCAGAAATCACATTTGGTATTTGCTTTAATCCCGGTGCCCAACCAGCGCAGTAAATCAATATCTTTCTCGACTCCCTGTCCACTTGAAATCTTAGTTAAAACATCAAGCATAACTCTTACGCCTAGATAACCAACCGAGCACTCCCCACAACTTAACTTCTGTACTTCCTTCAGGTAGGAATGCGCCATATCTATAACATTAACCTTATCGTCAACTACCACCAGCCCCTGCCACGACATGAAGGCTCTTGCCCGATGACCATCATACTCTAGAGGGAGTTCCAGATTTTCTACACTGGCGTCAGTCCCCAGACGGTTATCGACAACCTTACCCCCCCAACTACTGAAAACTACCTTATTCATTTGGCAACCTCAGTTTTTACCGCCTTTTCCCTGAGCTTTTCGTATTCCTCAGTAACCCTGGTCTGGATTTTATTTATGTCATCCGGGGATAGATGCCCAAACCTTCCCTGCAGCTTCAGGTAGTCCGTAACTGGTCTGAGCTTGGGGAAATCAAAACTCAGTTTATACTGACCGTTCTCCACTTCGTACAGCGGAAATATCCCCGTCTCTACTGCCAGTCGCCCTATCCTGACCGATAAATCAGGAGGGCACCGCCAGCCAGTGGGGCAGACTGACAGGATATGAACATAAGCCGG
>SDBT01010654.1_pt1 | contig 14828 bp, 17 predicted proteins | sample 2277101 | NCBI WGS metagenome assembly SDBT01 (sample SAMN10404973, study PRJNA504765) | marine sediment metagenome | isolation source: marine sediment core GS10_PC15, 103 cmbsf | place: Arctic Ocean: Southern Knipovich Ridge | collected 2010
CTATTATTTCATACATTAAAATTACCACCGCAAAAAAAGAGACTAAAAGGTGGCTATTCAACGGATCAAGAATTGTTGCAAATTCTTAGCCATATGTATCAGTTGCCAGGGCTTCTTTTACGTCATCGCTAATTATTTAAATTAAAAAGTACGTATATTGATGCGTTGCCAACTTACGTTAATCCAAAAACCAAACGTATTCATACAACGTTTAGTCAAACGAGAGTCGCAACTGGCAGATTATCAAGTTCCGAGCCTAATTTACAAAATATTCCGGCAGATGCTGTTGGCTAGGGTATCGAAGTTCGAGCTGCATTCAAGCCTAAGCCGGGCAATGTGTTTGTTTCTGCCGATTACTCGCAAATTGAGCTGCGCGTGTTAGCCTTTCTTTCTAAAGATAAAAATCTTACCAAAGCTTTTCTAGAAGGGCACGATATTCACGCCGAAACGGCAGCGCGACTTTTTAATGTCACTCTTGATAATGTTACCAAAGAGCAGCGACAAATTGGCAAACGCATCAACTTTAGTATTTTGTATGGCTTGACGCCGTTTGGTTTATCAAAAGATTTGGGTATTCCGTTTGCTGATGCCAAAAATTATATTGAAAAATATTTCCAGCAATATCCGGGTGTTTCTGCATGGATGGCCACCATTATTGAGCAAACTAAAAAAGATGGCTATGTCAAAACGCATTGGGGCCGTCATCGTTATATCCCAGGTATTTATGAAAAAAACAAACCGCTGTATGAAGAAGCAAAACGTGTGGCAATTAATACCGTGGCACAAGGTACGGCGGCAGAAATTATGAAGCAGGGTATGATTCGGCTTGAAACAGCATTTAAAAAACAAAACATTGATGCTAAAATATTATTGCAAATTCATGATGAACTGCTTGTCACGGTTGCTGAGCAACAAAAAGATGAAGCTGAATCGGTTGTTAAATCGGTGTTAGAGTCAGTTGTTGACTGGAACGTGCCACTTGAGGCAACCACACGCATTGGCGCTGATTGGAAAGAAGTGACGAAATAGCGATAGGTGAATATTTGCAAGATTGCTTTAATGAAAAACCCATCTTACGTTTTCCTTTAGAACTTTAGAACTCTGTATACAATTACTGATTTCATTGCTTCCCCGATTGCATTTTTATTATATTCACCACTATAAAAAATATAAAAGTCAATGTATCGGAAGGGGAGCAGAATGAAATACAAGTTCTTAGTGAGTTCTTTTTGCGCGTTACTTACGTTTGGCCACTTACTTTATGCAGAGCAAGAAAAAACGAATGAAGAAGTAAATGCTGATGCGTATCTCATTAATCACCTTATTGCTAAATATGCTGACATGAATCTGGTTATAGAGGACGTTGAGGAAAGATCTGATATGAGACCATGGCCTCATGAAATGTTTCTGAAGGATTGCCTATTTGACAATGCTTTATCTGGAGTGATTGCCAATATTCATTCTAATGATCCGGATAAAAAAAAGCATGCACAAGAAATTATAGTGCGTATGCAACAGGAATTGAAAAAGTATATGGGATTGCGGGAAAAAAGACGTGATGAGCTGATTGCTGATCAAGGGCGCTATGAAAAACTAACCCTTGGAGTATTTATTGGATTTAGTTCTGCTTTATGGGGACTTATAGCAGTTAGGCGCAACAAATGGCATAATTTAGCAGTATTTTCAAGTATCAGTAGCGCATTATCTTTGTTTGCATACCTATTCTCATTAAAAAAATTAATCAGTATTGTGGGGGAAAAAAATCTGATGAACATGAGTTATAATGATATGGAAAATATTTGTGGAGTTTTGGATGCGATATTACTAAGTTAACCATATGTTTTTAAAGGCACAGATTATATTTTTGTAGGAAGGATAGCGTGAATATCACATTTTTAACCAAAATTTTATTTGTATTAACGATGATTAACCAGTTAAGCTATGCGCAGGAACAAGAAGGAGGTAATCAACAACCTAGTGTGGGCCTTCAACGTATGTGTAATTATGTACTCAATAGATATGCTTCCAAAGATCCAAAGAATTTCCCACAAGTTGCGACCCTTATTTATAAATTTCCATGTGAAATGTTTTTGCATGACTGTCTTTTTAATAAGCCGCTGTGTGAAATAATGACCAACCTTCGTTCTGATGATCCTGATAAAAAAAAACAAGCCAAAGAAATTATAGCTTGCATGCAGCAGGAACTTAAAAAGCGTATTGCAATTTTTACAAAATTTGTAAAAACAAAGAATGAAGAAAAAAGAAGAGAGTCAATGTTTTGGTTAAAGGCAGGTTTATGCCCCCTTGCAGGTTTTTTTGGATTTACTTTTGCAAAAAATCATAGTTCATCAAATTTTGCCTTAAATCTAGGTGTTTTGCTGTGTTTATCCGGGATTGGCGGCTGCGTTGGCGCCAGTGTTTCTTCCTTTTTACCAGATCGCGTAACCAAAATAATCAAGCTCGGTTGCCAAGAAATGAAAAAGCTTTCTGGGTTGTTAGATGAGCTCGTTGCCCATAAAGGGTAGCCAGGTAAATTGATCCCAGAGCACATTTTTTTTGAAGGAATAGATTATTTTTTGTGGGAGTAATAGTATGAATATTAAATTTGCAGTGCGCGTTCTGGTTGTATTAGTTGCTTTTGGGCAACTGTCTTATGCAGAACAAGAAAAAATGAATGAAGAAGTAAGTACCGATTCGTATCTCATTAACCATCTCATTCCCAAATATGCTGACATGAATCTTCTTACAGAGAAAATAAAGTCGAGACCCGATATAAGGCTATGGCCTTATGAAATGTTTTTATCCGATTGTCTCTTTGATAATGCTTTATCTGGAGTGATTGCCAATATTCATTCTAATGATCCTGATAAAAAAAAGCATGCGCAAGACATTATAGCGCGTATGCAGCAGGAATTGAAAAAGTATATGGGGTTGCGGGAAAAAAGACGTGATGAGTTGATTGCTGATAAAGAGCATTATAACAAACTAATCTACGGAGGCTTTTTTGGATGTGTAGGTTTTGCTTTAGTAGCACTTGCAGCAATTGAGCACGAACAACGTAATGTAGAGATAGTTTCAAAAATCACTAGCGCATTATCTTTGTTTGCATGTCTATTTTCATCAATAAAAGCAATAAGGCTTTGGGTCAAACGAGGCCTGATAAGCATAAGTTATAATGATATGGAAGATATCCTTGGAGTTTTGGACGCGATATTACTAAGTTAACCATATGTTTTTAAAGGCACAGATTATATTTTTTAGGGGGAGATAGCGTGAATACCACATTTTTAACCAAAATTTTATTTGTGTTAACGGTGATTAACCAGTTGTGCTATGCGCAGGAACAAGAAGGAGGTAATCAACAACCTAGCATGGACGTTCAATGTATGTGTAATTATGTACTCAATAGATATGTCTTCAAAGATCCAAAGGATTTACTACGAATTTTTCGCACTACTGATAAATTACCATGTGAAATGTTTTTGCATGATTGCCTTTTTAATAAGCCGCTGTGTGAAACAATTACCGACCTTCGTTCTGATGATCCGGATAAAAAAAAACATGCGCAGGAAACTATAGCTTGCATGCAGAAGGAACTTAAAAAGCGTATTGCAATTTTTACAAAATTTGTAAAAACAAAGAATGAAGAAAACAGAAGCAAGTCAATGTTTTGGTTAAAGGCAGGGTTGGGCAGCCTTGCAGGTTCTTTTGCTCTTGCAAGCTATAGTTCATCAAATTTTACCTCAGATCTATGTGTTCTGCTTTGTTTATCCGGGAGTGCCATGTGTGTTGGCAGTTGTGTTTTGTACTTTTTACCCTATAGTAGCGGCGCAAGTGGCCTAATAGTCGAGTTTGGTTACCGAAAAATAAAAAAGCTTTCTGGATTGTTAGATAAGCTAGTCGCTCATAAAGGGTAGCCAGGTAAATTGATCTCACAAAGATAAAGATTGAATGGTGCTGGTATTTTTCAAGAAATATGAGTACATTGAGCACATATTTTTTTGAAGGAATACATTATTCTTTGTGGGAGTAATAGCATGAATATTAAATTTGCAGTGCGCGTTCTGGGTGTATTACTTATGTTGAGCAAACTATCGTATGCACAGCAAGAACAAGTGGGTAAAGAAGTAAGCGCCGATGCACATTTGATTAATTACATAATCAATAAATATGCGAGTGAAGATCTAAAAAAAATGGAGCTGATTGCAAATAGTATACAGTTGCAGATTGAGTTTAATAAGTCCCGTCCATATGCAATGTTTTTGAGGGATTGCTTTTTGAATAAGGCTTTATCTGAAACAATTGCTAATCTTCGATCTAATGATCAGGATAAGAAACAACATGCGCAAAAAACTATGATATATATGCAGCAGGAATTTAAAAAGCGTATGGCCCTTTGGTCACAAAGACACCAGGAGTTGGTTGCCCATGAAGACTATTATACTAAAGGGGGTTTTGTAGGGTTATTTGGGTGCTTAGGTTTTATGGTCGGTGCGTTTAAGGCTAATGAAAAACAACAGGATAATTTAGCAATATTTTTAGGCATCAATAGTTTATGTTCTTTTGTTGTATGCCTAGTCTCACTCGGAAAATCCATTAGCTTTACATCAGAAAAAGTTTTGGTGAGTCAAAGTTGCAATGAAATGGAAAAGGTTTATAGGACTTTGGAAGAAATATTAGTACATTGACCATATGCTTTTAGGCATAGATTATTTCTTTGTAGGAGAAATAGCATGAATACTCAATTTTTGATCAACGTTTTTATTGTATGTGTTGCTTTTGGCCAACTATCTTATGGGCAGCAAGAAGAAAATGATCCACAGGTTAGTGCCGATTCGCAACTCGTTTGTAATTATATACTCAATAAATATAATCCAGATAATTTTCAAAAGCTTAGTGAATTTAACACAAACCATCCATGTGAAATATTTTTGCATGATTGTCTTTTTAATAAGACTTTATATCAGATAATTTCCAATCTTCGTTCTGATGATCTAGGCAAGAAAAAACATGCGCAAGAAACTATAGCATGCATACAGCAGGAATTTAAAGAGCGTATTGCGATTTATGCCAAAAGAAAAGATGAAAAATTTAGGGATGCAAGATTCTGGTTAACGGGAGGCTTAGGAAGCTTGGGGGTGTATTTTGGCGTTATGCTTGCAGGTGATAGGAGCTCTCCTTCAGTATTCATTACAATGCTTTGTTGGGTGGGATCTGCTGGTTACATATTAGCTAGCTTGGTAAAAGGACTCCAAGGAGGAATGATCAAAACACGTTGCGAAGAAATGGAAAAGATGTCTGGATTTTTGGATGATCTAGTCGTGAATTAAGGGTAGTCGGGTAGATCACGTATTTGCCACAAGGATAAGGTCTTGCCGTTAAAGCCTTCGTCAATCATAGCTAAAGGCTTGGGAAAATTGAATGGCGGGAGTTCTAGATTAATGCGTCTCATTCGGCAAACATTAAAAAGTTCATTTTCTTGTATATCTTCATTTTTAGGATGATTGATATAGTGACTAACAAGCAGATAGGTTGATTTGCTCTTTTTGAAATTTTTGATTACTTCAAATATGTTTTCATCCGGCAAATGTTGCAAGCAATCGCGGCATAAAATAACATCGACTTGCGGTAGTAGGTCGGTAATAATATCTAAATTATAAAATTTTGTGGTAGAACTGCTGTATTGTGCTTTGTTTTTCTCAATAAGCTCAGTAACAATATCAATGCCGATGTATTGATCAAGAAAAGAAAGATCTACCTTTTTCATCCAATAAAAATCACCATATGGTGCATCGAGTAATGTTTTTGCGCCAATTTGTTTCAAGAGTTGAGGAATGTGGATTCGTATGAGAGAGGTTTGTATTAAATTTGAGCCAGTTCCTGAACGAGAGCTTTGGTCTGCCCATGAATTGTGCTTATAGGCATACGTAAATAAAAACTTGTTTAGTTTCTCATAATTAGTAAGCTCATTTAAGGATAAAGCCCGGTCAAACAAAATTAGTGAAATTAAAAAAGAAATGGCTAATAATTGTGCTTTTTGCATAAAGTATTCTCCTTTTTGTGCGTGCTGATAGGTAAAAGTCTAGAAGAGCAAGAAGCAAATTCAAGGAGCCAAATGGAGAAAATGAGTATCTTCAGGGAAGGGGTGATGGGTAGTTACTTTGTTATTAAGGCTAGGTTGACTTTTTACATAGAATTAGGGTATGCTATTATGTAAGTAGGTGAACTATTATAAAATCTAGTCTTTAAGATATTTACCCTTTAATTTTAGATAACTAGCAGAGATATAGAAAAGATAACAGTTTTTAAGGAATTTCGGTGGCAACAAGTAAATCTGGTGGTTCGACAGGTAACGGCCGTGATAGTCAGAGTAAACGGCTTGGTGTAAAATTATTTGATGGACATCAAGTGACTGGCGGTGAAATTATTGTTCGCCAGCGGGGTACCCGCATCAGTCCAGGCAAAGGCGTTGGCCGCGGTGGTGATGATACGCTGTTTGTCAAAAGAGCGGGAAGCATTAAATTTCACTTTGGTCCTAAAGGGCGCAAGTATGTTTCAGTACTTGAACAGGTCTAGCTTATAATTGTAAAAACTTGTAAAATGAGTTAAATCTTGTTAAGAAAATTCAAGAGTAAAATAGATACTATGATAAGCATACTATTAGTGGAGAGTGCTTTATGAATCAAAAAGTAGGTATTGATTTTGTGAAATATCGTAGTTTGACCGCGTTATTTTCACTATCTATCTTGAGTGCTTTTGCAGGTTTGTGTTTATATAGGTATAATACGCGCGGTGAAATTTTTACCTACAGTATAGATTTTACTGGTGGAACACAGGTACTGTTTAAATTTGACAAACCAATAAGCACCATAAAGTTAAAAAACATTCTTGAAAAAAAAGGATGGGCTGGAGCAATTACGCGTGAATTTTCAGAATCGGAGATTTTGGTTCGTGTCAAAGGTTTTTCAAATGATGCAAAAGGGCTAGGCGATCAGATACGCAAAGAAATTCATGATGAGCTTCCTGAGTATACTATAGATGTTTTGCAAAGCGAAAGTGTTGGTCCAGGAATAGGCCAAGCATTGCGCTGGAAGTCAGTGCGGGCAGTGCTATTTGCGCTTATTGCTATGCTTATTTATATTGCAATCCGATTTTTATCTTTTGCCTATGCACTTGGCGCAGTTATGGCGCTTTTTCATGATGCCTTGATTATGCTTGGTACATTTTTATTGTTGGATCGTGAAATTTCTATTAATGTCATTGGTGCGATGTTAGCAGTTTTAGGCTATTCTATTAATGATACTATTGTTATCTTTTCTCAGATTCGTGATAATATCAAATCGATGGGTAGTGCTTCTTTGTCGGACGTAGTTAACGTCAGTATTAATCATATGTTACGAAGAACAGTACTGACAAGTATTTCTACTGGTCTTGCTGTAGGAGCAATGTTTGTACTTGGGGGAGAAGCATTGCGTGATTTTTCACTTGTGTTGCTTGTAGGTATTGTTTTTGGAACGTATTCTTCAGTATATATTGCAAGCCCGGTGATGATGTTACTCTATCGTCGCAAACAACAATAAGATTTGAAATAAGTGGGCGTATTAGTGTGCTGCTGGTCTAGAAAGATGCAAATAATCATCATTATTTGAGAGAGCATTATTATTATCTAGCTTAATCACAATAGTTTCTTTTTAATTACAATATTTCGATTTTTGGTCTTTTGTAATTTTTTAATTGCGGAATAAGTTGTATCGCAACATAAAAAGGTTAATTTACAATAAAGGAAGGATGTATATGACATTAAATTTTATGCACTATTTATCAGGGAGATATGAATGAAGAGTAAGGATGCTAAGATGCAAAAAAAAGAGGTGGTAGAATCAAAACGAACAGAGACACCATCCAAAGAAACAAAAGTAACAGGCGACCAACAGGCACATAAAGAACCTGGAGCTACGTCTTCTGAATCTCAAATGCAACGTTCGGACGATAGTTCATCAAACAGCAGGGGTTTGCATCTAAAAAAACCTCATTTACGTGCCCCAGGCAAGGTGCATGAAAACAAAATGCGCGGACAAGAGTTTTCAAAGCAAGGGCGTCCTCCCTATGAAGGTCGACCTGGACAGCACGCCTCAAGGGGATATGAAAGGCATGGTGGGCAAGAAATAAAAAGAACAGTAGTGTTAGAAGAGCTTTCACTATCTGAGTTAAACATCTATGCACGCAGGCTTGGTATAGTAGGGGCTGCTTGGATGATTAAAGAGGATCTACTTAAAAAAATTAAAGAAGTTGAAGCTAATCCAGATATTGATATGGAAGTGGAGGGGGTTTTAGAAAAATTACCAGATGGATTTGGATTTTTGCGCTCATCTAGTTATGATTATGTTTCTGGTTCTGATGATGTGTATGTTTCGCCTTCTCAAATTAGACGATTTAATTTGCGTACTGGCGATACGGTTTCAGGTATTATTCGCAAGCCCAAAGAAGGAGAGAAATACTTTGCGTTACTCAAAATTAGAGCAATCAATAGTCAAGATCCGCTAGCTAAGGGTGATCGCTTACATTTTGATCGGTTAACGCCATCACATCCAAATAAAAAATTTACGCTTGAATTTGATCCTGCTGCAATTTCTACACGCCTTATCGATCTATTTACGCCAATTGGTAAAGGGCAACGCGGTTTAATTGTTGCATCTCCAAAGGTTGGTAAAACATTGCTTTTAAAAGAAATAGCCCAAAGTTTTATAGCCAACCATCCCCAAATTAACTTAATGATTCTTCTTATTGATGAGCGGCCAGAAGAAGTTGCTGACATAAAGCGTACGGTTAAAGGTACGTCTGCAGAAGTTATTAGTTCTACTTTTGACGAATCTGCAGAAAGACATGTTGCTGTTGCAGAAATTGTACTTGAAAAAGCAAAACGACTGGTAGAAGCAGGAAACGATGTTGTTATCTTGCTTGATTCTGTTACACGACTTGCACGAGCATACAATACAACTGCACCGGCTTCTGGCAAAATACTGACTGGTGGTATTGATGCAAATGCCCTACAACGACCAAAACGATTTTTTGGTGCTGCGCGAAATACAGATGAAAGTGGTTCATTAACTATTATAGCAACGGCGCTTATTGATACCGGTTCTCGTATGGATGAAGTTATCTATGAAGAATTTAAAGGAACTGGTAATATGGAAATGCATATGACGCGTAAGCTTTCTAATCGTCGTATTTACCCAGCATTCGATTTACTTATTTCAGGAACACGCCGAGATGATTTGTTGCAGTCAGAAGAAGATCTCAATAAAGTTTGGGTTCTTCAGAAATTCTTGGCTACAATGAGTACCATTGAAGGTATGGAATTCTTAATTGATAAGATGAAAAGATTCAAATCTAATGAAGAATTTCTAAGTTCGATTAATAAAAAAACTGCAGGTTCATAAAAGCTTATTACGATAAAATATCTAAATCAAAACCAGAAAATTTTTGCTGTCTTGCTTTGTAACTACCAACAAATGCAATCATTGCAGCATTATCAGTGCAATATTGCGCAGATGGCTTGAAAAAGGGGAGATTCTTCTGCTTGCAAAGTATCTCCAAACGTTGTGATATATATTTGTTGCATGCAACTCCGCCAACAAATGTTACCGCTTTAACTTCTGGAAACTGTTTAGTAGCCAAATTAATTTTTTGTTCAAAAATATCAGTGATACAGACAAGTAATGAACTTGCTACTTGCTTTTTTAATGTATCATCATGATCTTTAAGAAACTTTTTTTTGCCCATATCATAAGCATTTTTTTTAACTAAGTCATATAATACGGCAGTCTTAAGTCCAGAAAAACTAAAGTTGAGTGTATGTGCAGTTGTGCGAGGATACGTAAAAAAATCTTGATAATCAATTGATGCTGCAAGTTCTTCTATGATAGGGCCTCCTGGGTAGCCAAGATTAAGCATCTTTGCAATTTTATCAAATGCTTCACCTGCTGCATCATCATATGTTTGGCCCAGCACTCTATACGTTCCAAAATCTTCTATAAGATAGATTGATGTATGGCCACCTGATGCAGTAATACACACATGAGGAAAAGGCACCGTATGCTCCAAAAATGTAGAAAATGCATGACCCTCAAGATGATTTATGCCGATAAGACGTTTTTTTGCAGACCATGCCAGTGCCTTTGCAAAACAGACGCCAACGAGCAAGGAACCAGGCAGTCCAGGCTTGTTGGTAACTGCAATAACATTAATTTCTTGTAATGATACATTGGCAACATCTAGGGCAGTACGTACAATCGGAACAATTTTTTCTAATTGTGATCGTGAAGCAATTTCAGGAACTACCCCGCCAAAATTTTTATGAAGTTCTATTTGCGAAAATAGAGCATTGGATAGAATTCCCTTCTGGCTATCATAGACTGCAGCAGAAGTTTCATCACACGAAGTTTCAATTCCGAGCGTAAGCATAGCATAGGCCACTACGCTGAAGGCGCAGCAATGATATTTCTTTGATGTTCATTTTTAACAACCTGTTGCCCGCGCGCATGAATAGCATCAATATCAAGGCTACTCAGTAGGAGCTTATTGGATAAATCAATAAATTTGTCTTCAGAGCCATATAGTTCAGTAAGGTTGTTTTTTAGTTTAATAGTAGGCAGTTCAAATGCAGAGCCTCCTTCGAGCTTTGCTACAAATGTTGGGTTAAAACAAACAACAATTGTATCATCGGGAATTCTTCCGGTTTGAAGTGGTACTAGTTGTTCTTCAATGGTCCAATGATATTCAACTGATTCTTGAGTATGGTTATGAGATGCTGATTTTTTCTTGTCAGCAGTGTCTGATTGTATTGTTTCTAATTTAAGTACATACAGTTTATAAGGCTTTGAAGGATCTATTTTAAGATAATCAATTGTATTGTGAGATTCTTCAAAACCAGAAGATTTAATTTTTTCAAAGTTAACAATTTCGGTGATTAAAAGGTAAAATTCTTTCTGGCCATTAAATTTAGGAGCGCAAAAGGTAAATTTTTTTGCCTTTTGATCTATTTCGCAGGAATTGTAGGAGATAATTTTACCCCCAGAGCGTACACGTATTGCTGGTATTTTTTTTACATTGTGAGGAAATTGTATGGTTCCCATGATGACATTTTGAGCAAATAGTATATTTGACATTGTCAATATATTTAAAATAAGTAATAATGGTAAGGCCATTGGTAATACTTTTATTTTTTTCATAACATACCTACAGGTAGTGAAGTTTGTAACTATTGTACATTATCGGTAGAATAGCTGAAATAAGACGTTTTTTCAAACAATCTTTTTAAAGACATGACGACAATGTTGAATATACTAGTACAACCGATATATAAACTTCTTAAATCATTCGTTACACTCGAATCATGCCCACGTCGCTTGGTAGCCTCCTTATGCGTTGGGATCTATATTGCATTTTCGCCATTTGTTGGCCTCCATACAATAATGGCTTTTGCCTTTTCGTGGCTTTTTGCGCTTAATTCAGCAGTTGTGCTTGCTGTATCGGTGATTATCAACAATCCGTGCACAATGCTTCCCATTTATGCTGCAGATTATATTCTCGGTGCTCAGGTGTTGGGTTTTTTGGGTTTTAACTCAGTATCTGCTAACCCGTATTGGCTCACATGGGCTAATCAGCTTATTGCTACATATACTGACTTTAAAAATATTTCTTTATGGGCTTTTTTGCTTGGCGGTAATTTGCTTGGGGTTAGTATTAGTGTTATGGTATATCCTATATTAAAGCGTGTTTTGCTGAGGTTTATGAAAGAAAAAATTTGATGATTTTTGGCTACCATGAAAATTATTGCTCAAAATAAAAAAGCGCGACATGACTACGACATACTTGAAACTATTGAGGTAGGTATTGTACTGACTGGTGATGAGGTTAAATCAGCGCGTGCGGGTAGAGTTTCATTGATCGGTTCATTTGCCACTATGCACCAGGGTGAGCTTTATTTGATCAATTGTCATATTGCTCCATATAGCAAGGCCTATCAAAAAGAGAAAGAGGCTGAGACAAGACGACGTAAGCTTTTGCTGCACAAAAAGGAGCTCAATCGTTTAATAGGTGAAATCTCACGCAAGGGTGTTACGCTTGTACCACTTCGCATGTATTTTAGTGAGCGTAATATTATCAAGGTGGCCATCGGAATCGGCAAACATAAAAAAGCTGCGGGCAAAAAAGCAGCACTGCGTGAGCGAGATATTAGACGAGAGACTGAGCGGGAAATTAAACAGCGCTAATTGAGATCAGCACATCTTTTTTTTTCTAGATTTATATACTATTGATTTACATCGTGGTATCGATGTACGTTGTTTATGCCAGAACTGATCATGATTTTTAAAAAGGTTATTAATTAATCATGCAGATCTTATTATTATGTATTGCGTTGCTTTTACCAAGTTTTTGTCTAGCCGCTACCTCTTATGACTCTTTGGTTCTTGATTCTCATTTTAATACTAAAGAATTAAAACTTATACGCTTGCGGCAAAACAGTAATCATTATGTTTCTTTTATTATGGATGAATCAAAGAATGTCTTTATTGTTAAACAAGCTAAAAGTGAATCATTGGGAAAGTATTTTAGTTTTGCAACTGAAGCGTTTGGTGCATATATTGCAAAAGTGAATGGAATATTGGCTAACCAAGTCTGGGTTATTCCTGCAGGTTATCAGATGATAGGTAAAATTATAAAGGAAATGCCAGCCACCTTGCATACATTAGTACCGGGGCAACCAGTTTCCAAATTTCCAAATTTATTAGAACTACGTATAAAACTTGGCCAAGGCATTATGGCCAAAACTATCCATAGTATGTCTTTGCATCCAGATATTCCACTTATTGTGGCATTAGATGCTTTTATAGCTAATATAGATCGGGGAAAAGGTAATTTTTTTTATGAAAAGGACTCAGGCAAATTTTGGCTTATTGATTTTGAAAACTCATTTAACCGTAGCACATGTAAGTTATCCTGCAATTTTGTCAATACTGTTTTAGAAGATAAAATAGTACAATTTTCGCCTCAAGAACTTAACGGGCTAAGTATTTTTCGAGATACATTAAAAAAACTAGTCAAAAGGCATGCCCTGGAGGAATTACATGATTTGTTTGATCTATTTATTGCCCAAGCAGGAATTGTACCAGGTTCTGCATTATGTAATAATAAAGTTGTTAAAAGAATACAATTGTACAAGAATGCTATTTCTGAAAATTATGCAAATGCCAAAGAGCTTATAGGTTTACTTGATATACTGATTGCTCGTCATAAGGTTGCTCCAAAAAGAGACTTCTATCGTTATAAGCCATTTTATGCGTTTCCTCTGGAGCACGAACCTTGTGGTTGTTCTCAATGTCAAAATATGGCTTTGCCTACTGGTGACTTAGGCTGTTCAAGGGATCAGTTAGACTCTATTATTGATAGAATGCAAGCCTATAATCATGCTTTTTCCTGAGGCTAAAACAAGCAAAGGATCTTGGATAAAGGGTATTTTTGCTCAAAACTCCTGGAAATTCCTAGCCTAATCGTGCAGGATCTGCTAAAATACTCTTAATCTATCGATATAGTCGATGCTTTCACACTATAAGCTAAGCTTGACATAAGGGCTTAAAATCATTACAATTAGAATAAATAGATAGATCAATATCCTTGAAATTTCTGGGGGCGTACTGGCTTCGACGTAGTATTGCTGGCTTTGAGAGCATGTCGAGCGTTGACTAAGTGCTCGTAAAACAATTGGTCAAAAACAATAAACGGCAATAATCAAGCCCAAATAGCACTAGCCTAGTCTAGCGCTGTCTTGTCTTTCGGACGTGTCTATCAGTCTGGCTGACTCGTATCAATCAGATAGAACTCCCGGGTGAGGCTGTGCAATTGGGTAGCCTGGAGTAGTATCACCGCAGTTGCCTCATGTGATAAGCTGTGTCTTTGAGGCGTCACAATGAGTATATTCAAAGAATAAACATGAAGCGCTTGAAGTTTTCTGTATTGCGGACATGGGTTCGACTCCCATCGCCTCCACCAAAAAGATATTGATACACATTTTTTATAAGTCTCTTCATTTACCATTTATTTCCCAAATATATTTTTTGAATCTTTTTTCAATTCTTTTCTTTTACCGGCCAAAACTATATACATGGCCTGGAACACTTGTGTAGATTGATTAGTTAGGACAGATCCAAATATTTTATAAATAAAAAAGGCGAAGTAGTGAAAAAATATATCATCATGGGAATGATACTTACTTTACATTGTGCTGTTATTATGCCGATGGAATCAGAAAAAGGTAAGCTTGGTGTTCAGTTCAACAAAGCAGAAGAGAAGAAGAGCCCGATAGGCTGCCGAAAATCGATAGACCTAGATGGAGTTACTCATATACGGATTGTGTACAATAGGAAACATCATAAGAGAAATTTGAGTATAGGTGCTCAAAGAAATGACAAAAGGGATGACAATATGTCGCAAAATAATGCAATTCGCCGTATAGCTTCATGCCCGGCAGATTTGTACAAGCAAGAAAGTGCAAGTGACCCTATAACAAGTCTAAAAGAAAAGCTGAAGATTATTAAAAAGAAGTGGAATTTTGATTAAGAGTATGGCACAGAATCTTGATCGAAGATTGCTACCAAAATAAAATTTGCATAAAAAATACTTATCTATTTGATCAGCGCATTTATTTATACTATCTTTTACTTTAATAGTTTTTGAGTATTCAAAATTTCAAAAGAAGCAGTACGAGTAGGTATTATCTGATGAAGTGGTACCAACAATCAATAGAAGCGGTAGTTAAGCATTTTGAT